>Ga0068859_100001208_pt1 | contig 26377 bp, 23 predicted proteins | sample KBSSwiS22_FD_66585 | JGI IMG/M metagenome (GOLD analysis project Ga0068859, IMG submission 66585) | Switchgrass rhizosphere microbial communities from Kellogg Biological Station, Michigan, USA - KBS Switchgrass S2-2 | ecosystem: Host-associated > Plants > Roots > Rhizosphere > Soil ...
CCGACGACCTGCTCCGGCGGAATGCCGTAGACCTTCCCAGCGAAGGCCCGCATGAACTCGGAGCCGCCGCCCGAGACGATGAACGTCTTATACCCGTTCGCCCGCAGGTAGGCGAGCAGCTCGAGCATCGGCTGGTAGACGCATTCGGTGTAGAGCCGGTGGAAGCGCGGATGCTTCGCGGTCTCGAGCCACTCGCGGACGATCTTGTCGAACTCCCCCGTCGTCAGGCCCGCGTGCGAGACCATCATGATCGAGAGGACCGCCTTGTCGCCCTGCGCGAGCGCCTTCTCGACGTGCCCCTCGAGCACCGACTTGTAGGGCTCGGTCGTCTTCCAGTCGGGATGCTTCGGCGCGAGCGCTTTGATCCGGTCGATCCCGAAGAGGAACTGGAAGTAGAGCGGCTGCTCCGCCCAGAGCGTCCCGTCGTTGTCGAAGGTCGCGATGCGCTCGTCCGGCGGGACGAAACCGGGCGAGCCGGCGGACGTCGTGTCCGCGATGAATTTCACGATCGCCGACTTGGCGTCGCCATCGTTCCAGGATGGAAGAGGGTCGGTCTGAGCCGACACCGGGATCCCGAGCGCGAGCGCCGCGAGGAAGGCGAGCGCTCGCCTCGAGAAACGACCGCGCCGACGCATCAGGCCGTCTTCTGCATCGCGCCGCGGATGGCGCCGACGATCGCCATCAGGACGCCTCCTCCGACGCCGCCGCCCGCGATGCTGCCGAGGATCGAGCCGATGTCGAGGCCTCCACCGGCCGTTCCGGCGCCGACGCCGATCGCCTGGAGCAACGCGCCGCCGAGCCCTCCTCCGAGAAGCCCCGCGATCGAGTTGCCGATCGTCCCGAGGCTCTTGTCCTTCATGACGTTTCCCGCCAGGTTTCCACCGACCGCACCCGAGATGAGCTGAATGATCAGAGCGACGATGTTCACGGTGAACCTCTTCTTCGAAAAACGCGCCGACCGACTATTTCGACGACGACGCTGCGTCCACTCCCACCACGGCGATGACGGCCTCGACGAGCTCGCGGCCGCCGAAGGGCTTGATCAGGTAACCGGCCGCGCCCAGCCGGCGCGCCTCCTCGCGCACGGACGGGTCGTCGAAGGCCGTCATGAAGATGACGGGCACCGCGGCGCCCCGGGAGGCCAGCATGCGCTGGAGCTCGAGCCCGGAGGCCTTCGGAAGCCGGACGTCGAAGACGCAGCAAGCGGTCTCGGGCGGCAGGCCCGCCGCGAGCAGTTCCTCCGCGGACGCAAATGTCGCGACGCGGAATCCGCCCGCGCTCAGGACGCGCTGGAGCGCGCCGCGCATGCCGGGATCGTCCTCGACGACGACGACTTCCCTCACGGAATTCTCTCAGCGAATCCTCGCCGCGATGGGGAGACGCGGCTAGGCGGACCTTCGGGAGCGCGGCGCTGCCCCTTCGGGCAGAGACTCCCCGATCCGGAAAATCCGGAGGTCAGGTCGTGGCGGGCTGGGCTTCCGGGAACGGGAGAGCGAGACCGAGCCGGTCGATCGCGCGGACCAGCTCGGCGACGGACGAGGCGCCCATCTTGCTCATGACGCGGGCGCGGTGCGCCTTGACGGTGCGCTCGGAGGCGCCGATGGCCGAGGCGATCTGCTTGTTGAGCCGGCCGGCCACGACGTGGTCGAGGACGGAGCGCTCGCGCGGGGAGAGCGCCTCGTAGCGCCGGCGGATGACCTGGAGTTGCTCGCGGCCCTCGCGGCGGAGATCGTCTCGCTGGATCGCGTCGCGGATCGCGGAGAGGAGCGCCTCGCGCTTGACCGGCTTCGTCAGGAAGTCCTCCGCGCCGCCCTTCATGGCGCGGACGCTCGCCGCGACGTCTCCGTGCGCGGTCAGGAAGATGATGGGAAGCGGTCCGCCGCGCCGCGCGAGCGCGGCCTGGAGCTCGAGGCCGTCGGGACCGGGCATCCGCAGGTCGAGGAGCACACAGCCGGGGACCGGATCCTCTTCCGCCATGAGGAAGTCTCCCGAGGACGCGTACGCGCGAACCTCGTATCCCGCGGCGTGGAGAAGCCGCGTCACGGCGGTCCGGAACGCGTCGTCGTCGTCGACGACCCGAATGACGGGACCCGGGACGTTCATCGATGTCCCCCCAAGGCGTTAGAACCCGATCCTATCGCCGGGACCCGAGAACGCAAGTTGGTCCCGGGGACAGGATCGCGGGTTTCCTCGCGACCCGGCCCGACCCCAACCCCCTGCTCGCGGGGAGGTTACGAGGCGGGCGCGGCTGGCTCGCCGTCGCGCACCGGCAGCGCGAACCGGACGGTCGCTCCGCGGTCCGGGTTGTTCTCGGCCCGGATCTTCCCGCCGTGCGCTTCGACGATCGAGCGCGAGATCGACAGCCCGAGGCCCATCCCGTGCTCGCGCGTCGTCACGAACGATTCGAAGAGGCGCGGGAAGACCTCCTCCGGAATCCCATGGCCGGCGTCCACGACCGCGACCTCGACCCTCGAGTCTTCGGCGCGGGCCGTCCGCAGGACGAGCCGCCGCTCGCGGATGGCGACGTCCCCCATCGCGTCCATGCCGTTGACGATCAGGTTCAGGAGCAACTGCTGGAGCGAGATCCGGTCGCCGAAGACGGCCGGGAGGCCGGGCGTGAGGTCGGTCTGGAGCGCGACCATCCGCCGCCGGCACTCCGGGTCGGCGAGCAGGAGGGCCTCCCGGACGACCTGGTTGATGTCGAGCGGGTTCATGTCCATCGCCCGGCGCCGCACGAGCGAGCGCACGTGGCGGATGACCTCGCTCGCCCGCAGGTCCTCGCGCCGGATGTCCGAGAGGATCGCGCGGATCTGGTCGGGATCCGACCGGCCGCTCTCGAGGAGGAGCTCGAGCGCGTCGGCGTTCGACAGAATCGCGCCCAGGGGCTGGTTGATCTCGTGGGCGATCGAAGCCGTCAGCTCGCCCAGCAAAGCGAGCCGGCCGGCCTGCGCCAGCCTCCGGTCCGCGTCCTCGGCGCGCTTGCGGTCGGTGATGTCGCGGCCGATCCCCTGGAACTCGATGATCCGGCCGTCCCGGCCCCGCACGGCGTGGTCCACCCACTGGTGCCAGCCGAGGGTCCCGTCCGGCCGCATGACCTCGTGCTCGTCCGGCTCGATTCGGGGATTGTCGAGCAGCGACTCGACGTGCCGGCGGGCGATCTCGCGCGCGGCTTCCGGAATCAGGTCCAGGAACTTCCGGCCGATGAGCTCCTCGCGCGTCTTGCCGAAGTAGCGGCAGTAGGCCTCGTTCACGTAGGTGAGCGTCGTGTCGGGCAGGTAGCGGCAGATGAGGTCCGTCTGGCTGTCGAGGACCTCGCGGTAGCGCTCCTCGCTCGCGCGCAGCGCGTCCTCCGCGCGCTTGCCGGTCACCGCCGAGATGAGGATCTCCCCCACCAGGCGCAGGCGCGCGATCAGCCCGAGCGGCAATGCCGACACGGTCGGCGTCGCCTGGAAGGCGATCCCCTGGACCCGCCGCCCCGAGACCGCGACGGGGATGAGCAGCGTGGACTTCCCCGGCTCCTCCGCGGGGCGATCCGCAGCGCCCGGATCGGCCGTCACGGTCTCGCCCTCGCACAGCCGCTCGAAGACGTTGGGGATGTCGACGGAGAGGCTGCCGTTCCCCGGCCGCGACGTCCCCGAAGCGTGCGCCTCGTGTGTCGTGCGGATCGCGTTCTGCTCCGGCAGGCAGACGAAGAGCGCGCACCGGTCGAGCCCCATCGCCTCGCGGACCTTGTGGAGCGCGCGTTCGACGGCGCCGTTGACGCGGTCGGAGTCGACGTCGATGAGGGTCGCGGAGATCTCCGAGACGAGGCGCTCGAACCGCAGTTGCTCGGAGAGCTCGCGGATGTAGCGGCGGCGCTCGGAGCGATGGATCAGCAGGGCGAGGACGGCTCCCGTGAGAAGCGCGAGAAGCGCGATGACCGACACGATCAGCCGGCGATGCCCCTGCCAGAGCGTGGGCGGGCGGTGCTCCACGATGGTGCCGGGAGGCAGCCGCTCCTCCCGCAGCCGCCAGTGTTGGAGCTGCCGGTAGTCCACGCGCGTCGCGAGCGACGGGGCGGGCTCGATCGGGATCGCGTCCGCGCTCTCGCCCCGGAGAACCCGCAACGTGAGCTTCCCCGCCGCGCGGCCCTGCCCGGCGAGGCTGTCGATCGAGCCGCCCACGATGCCCTGTCCGAGATACGTCTCGAAGAATCCGTACACGGGCGCCGCCGACGCCTCGCTGATCGGCCTGACGAGGTCCGACGGCAGGTGCGTCCGCCCGGCCCCGTCGCGCACGAGCGATCCGTAAACGACGATGGAGTCCGGAGGAATCTTGCGAAGATCGTCCAGGATCTCCGAGAGGGGGGCATCGCCGAGGAACCGCACCTCGAGCTTCTCCGGCAGCTTCTGGAGAGCCTCGATGACCGCGTCGGCGACGAAGCCGTCGTACTCCGCGGTCCCGGCCACGACGACGACGCGGCGCGCGTTCGGCTGGAGTCCCCGGGCGAGACCCAGCGTTCCCGCGACGTCGAACCGAATCGGGATCCCCGTCGTTCCCGCGGGCCGCTCCGGACGGACGCCGCGATCTCCGGCGCTGACGAAGACGAACGGCGCGCCGGGCCAGATCTCCGCGCGGTGGCGGTCGCCGAAGTCGAAGGCGATCACGCCGAAGGCGACCACGACGTCCACCGGCCGGCTCCGGTACTTCTTCTGCAGGAGCGCCACCAGGTTCGACTCGAGGTCGGCGAGCGGGAATCGTGACAGGTCCACCGTCTCCGAGTAGAAGAGGACCTCGCGGGAGGCGTCCGCCTGGATCTCGGAACGCATCGCCTGCTCGACGGCGACGGACGCCGGGAGCATCGCGTCGGGACCCTGCAGCGTGAGGACCCGCCAGGGAGACGGAGACGGCTGGGCGGTCGCGACGGCGCAGCCCGCCGCGACGAGGAGAAGTGCGGCCAAGGCCCGCACGGCGAAGCACGCCCGTACGCTGTTCACGAAATCCCTGAAATCAGAGCACGAAAACCGATCCGCCGCCCTGCCCTAATGGCCAGCCGCGATGCGGCGGACGAACCCTCAATCCGCCAGGCAGATGCGCCCGCACTCTGCCCGCCTCGTCCTTAAGAGTTCCTTCAGAACTGCCAGCCGATAGACAGCGTGGGGCCCCAGTCGTTCTTGTGCTGACCGGTGCTGGGATCCTCGCTGTCGAAGCTGTCGTAGATCGAAAGCGAAAGGTAGAAGTCGCTGACAATCTCCCGCTTCGCCGAGGCCGCCGCCTCCAGGCGCACGCGGCCGCTCTCGGTGAGGCTGGGGTAGACCTGCAGCGAGGCCGTGAGCGTGAGCTTGGGAAAGTCGTACATGAAGTAGCTGTACCGCGCACCCGCCAGGGCCTCGGAATTGTTCTTCCCTTGACCCTGTACCGGCTGCTCGTGGTTGCCCAGGATGCCCAGGAGGGCCACGAGCTGCTTCTGGTTCTGCTGGATCACGAAATAGCCGGCGCCGAGGCCGAACGCCGAGCGCAGCTTCAGCCCCAGCTGGATGTTCCGGTCGAAGCCGATGCCCGCCTCGGCGATCCAGCGATTCCAGAGGTATCGGTCGTAGCGCAGCACGTACGCTCCGCGGTCCGCCGAGGTCGCGCCGTTCTGGCGGCTGAAGAAGGACGAGAGCTGCGTCTGGATCTGGTAGTTCCGCATGCGATAGATCGCATCGGCGTTGAGATTGAACTGCACCAGGTTCGAGGACTGCGTGTAGTTGAACCCGAGGTCGAGCGAGCCCTCCCAGCGCGACCAGAACTTCTGGCCCACGAAGGCGAGGGCGAAGACCTCGAAGAAGGAGACCGTCAGCGTCTGCGGACCCAGGATGAGGGTCAGCTTCCCCGGAGGGTCCGAGGGCGCGAGCGAGCCGAAGTGGTGCACGCCGTCGATCGTCTCCACGTCGAACATCTTGTCGGACTCGACCGACAGGATCTTGTTCCACTTGACGTTGATCCAGCCGGAGTGCGAGGTGTCGATCGTGATCCGTCCCTGCTTGTAGTACTTGATCTCGCCGGTGACCCGGTCGCCGTTGAGCAGCGTGATGACGTCGGTCTTCTGGGCGAGGGCGAACGACGCGACGCCGCCGAGGCCGAGCGCGAGCAGAATCGTCCCGACGCGGCGACGCGTATTCCTGTCGAGTCCGAGCACTGGCGCTAGGCTACACGAAAGGTCCAAACGGTCATGGACATTCTGCAGGCGATCGGGAACACGTCGATGGTGCGGCTGCGCCGCGTCGTGCCGCCGGGTTGCGCGGAGATCCTGGTCAAGCTCGAGTGGGAGAACCCGACCGGAAGCATGAAGGACCGCGTCGCGCTCGCCCTCATCGCGCGCGCCGAAGCGGACGGACGCCTGAAGCGCGGCGCCACCGTCGTCGAGTACACGGGCGGCAGCACGGGCGCGTCGCTCGCGCTCGTCTGCGCCGCGAAGGGCTATCGCCTCCGCATCGTCACCTCCGACGCGTTCAGCCGCGAGAAGCGCGACCAGATGGCGGCGCTCGGCGCGGAGCTCGTGCTCGTCCCGAGCGAGGGCGGCAAGACCACGAAGGCGCTCATCCTCGGCATGATCGAGAAGGCGCGCGAGCTCGCGAGCGAGCCCGGCACCTTCTGGACGGATCAGCTCCGCAACGCGGACACGATCACGGGCTACTACCCGCTCGGAGAGGAGATCTGGCGGCAGACGGGCGGCGAGGTCGACGCGTTCGTCCACAGCGTCGGCACCGCGGCCTCCTCGCGAGGCGTCGCGACGATCCTCAAGCAGAGGAAGCCCGGCATCCGCATCGTCTGCGTCGAGCCGGCGGAATCGCCGGTCCTCTCGGGCGGCGAGCCGGGGCCGCACAAGATCGAGGGCGTCGGCGTGGGCTTCGTTCCCCCGCTCTGGGAGCCCTCGCTCGTGGACGAGATCGTCCCGATCGCGGCCGACGACGCGAAGGCGATGACCCGCCGGCTCGCCCGGGAAGAGGGACTCTTCGCCGGGACGTCCTCGGGCGCCAACGTCCTCGCGGCGATCCAGGTCGGGCGGCGGCTGGGTGACGGGAAGACGGTCGTCACCCTTCTGCCCGACTCGGGCCTCAAGTACCTGAACACGGACGTGTACCCGCGAACGTAGCCCCGCCAACGACGGCCGGCTCTCGTGCTACAGTGACGCGCGCTTTGCCCAGGACACCCGATTCCGCGAGCGCCGCCTGGCAGCCGCCTCCCGCCTCTCCGCATCCCTTCCTGCCAAAGACCTTCACGGCCCTCCGGGGCTACACGAGGTACCAGCTCGCCGCCGATTTGCTCGCCGGATTGATCGTCGGCGTCGTAGCCGTCCCCCTCGCGCTGGCGTTTGCGATCGCGTCGGGGGTCTCGCCGGAGAAGGGCCTGATCACGGCGTTCGTCGCCGGGTTCCTGGTCTCGTTCCTGGGGGGAAGCCGCGTCCAGATCGGCGGCCCGACCGGCGCGTTCGTCGTGATCGTGTACGGCATCGTCCAGCAGCACGGCGTGGACGGCCTGGCCATCTGCACCCTGATGGCCGGCGTGCTCCTGATCGGCATGGGACTCGCGCGGTTCGGCGGGGCGATCAAGTTCATCCCCTACCCGGTCGTCACCGGATTCACGAGCGGCATCGCGGTGATCATCTTTTCCTCGGAGGTCAAGGACCTGCTCGGCCTGCGGATGGGAACGGTCCCAGCGCCGTTCCTCGAGAAGTGGCAGGCGTTCGCGCGGGCGGCGAGCACTGTCTCACCGGCGTCCGTGGTCCTCTCGATCTCCTCCCTCGCGGTGCTCCTGCTGTGGCCGAGGGTGTCGCGGCGTGTGCCGGCTCCCATCGTCGCGATCCTTCTCGCGACCGCGGCGGTCGCCTGGTTCGGCCTTCCCGTCGAGACGATCGGGTCGCGCTTCGGGAACATCCCGTCCGCCCTGCCGGCGATGCACGTGCCGGACCTCTCCGTTCACCGGATCCGGGAGCTCTTCTCGCCCGCCCTCACCGTCGCGCTGCTCTGCGCCATCGAGTCGCTGCTCTCGGCCGTCGTCGCGGACGGAATGATCGGCAGCCGCCACAAGTCCAACATGGAGCTGGTCGGCCAGGGCTTCGCCAACATCGCCTCGGCGCTCTTCGGAGGGATCCCCGCCACCGGCGCGATCGCCCGCACGGCGACCAATGTCAAGAATGGCGGTCGGACCCCCATCGCCGGAATGACGCATGCCGTGACGGTGCTGCTGGTACTCCTGTTCCTCGGGCGCTGGGTCAGCCTCGTTCCCCTGGCGACGCTCGGCGCGATCCTGGCGATCGTCGCCTACCACATGAGCGAATGGCGCTCATTCCGAACGCTTCTCGCGGGCCCGAAGAGCGACGTGGCCGTGCTGCTCGTGACCTTCCTTCTGACGATCCTCGTCGACCTGACCGTCGCGGTGCAGGTCGGCGTCGTCCTGGCCTCTCTCCTCTTTATCCGGCGCATGGCCGAGGTCACGAACGTCGAGATGATCACACGCGAGTTCGCCGAGGCGCCGGACGGCACCATGCTCGGCGACCCGGACAGCGTGGCGCGCAGGCGGATACCCGCCGGCGTCGAGGTCTACGAGATCAGCGGCCCCTTCTTCTTCGCCGCCGCCGAGAAGGTCAAGGACACCCTCAACTTCGTCGCGAAGAAGCCGAAGGTCTTCATTCTGCGCATGCGCAATGTCCCCGCGATCGACGCCACCGGGATGCGCGTGCTCGACGACCTGTACGAGAGCTCGAAGCGCCACGGCGTCGCCTTCCTGATCGCGGGGCTCAACGCCCAGCCGCTGGCGGCGCTGGATCGATCCGGCCGGCTCGACCGCTACGGGCGGGAGAACCTGCCGGCCGACCTAGACGACGCGCTTGCCCGGGCCGCGACGATTCTCGGCGCCGGAAGGACTCCCTAGACCACTCTGCGCGAGATCCGATCGGCGCGGCCCTCGGGCCCGGCACCGCTCGTCCGCGCTAGCTCTTCGGCTGGGCCCCCTGAACCTGTTGCTTCGCCCGCTCGCGCTCCGCCTGCGCGTCGAGCGTCAGCCGGTAGGCCACGTAGTACTTGTAGATGTTGCGAACGTACGTCGTCGTCTCGGTCCCGATCTTCTTGGCGACGACGATCTCGACGTTGTTGAACCACTTGTCCGGATCGAGACCCAGCTTCGCCGCCTCCCTGCGGCACTTCGCGACGTTTCCGGGCCCGCAGTTGTAGCTCGCGAAGGCGAACAGCGGGCGATTCCCCTCGCTGAAGTGCGCGTCCGGGAAGAAGTCCTCCATGAGCTTGTCCATGTACTTCGCGCCGGCGTGGATGTTGGCCTCCGCGACGTGGATGTCGCCGACCCTCATCTGCTCGCCGGTCTCCGGCATGAGCTGCATGATCCCGACCGCGCCGACGTGGCTCTTCGCCTGCTGGTTGAGCTGCGACTCCTGGTAGCCCTGCGCGGCCAGCATCAGCGGGTCGAAGCCGTACTTCTTGCCGTATTTCTCGAAAAGCCCGAGCGTTGCCCGGAAGCGCTGGTACTCGGCGCTCGCGGTCGGATCCTTGAGCTCCTTGACCTTCCGCATGTACTGACCCATGCGGTAGGCCATCACGCCCTGCTTCATCGCCCAGTTCCGGAAGAAGTCGTCGATCTCGGCCTTGAGCTTCGGGCTGTCCTTGCGGATGGCCCAGCCGGTCTTCGCGTCCGCCCGGAGGACGAGATCGTCGCGCACCGTAATCTTCGGCAGGACCTGCGCCCACATCCGCGCCTTCCAATCGTCGACCACGAGAAGCTCGATCAGCCCAGCGTCGAGCATCTCCATGAGGTCCTCGTCCTCGAGCGAATCGGAGACGGTGATCAGCGTGACCGGCGGCTTCTTGTCCTTCCGGAGCCTCTCGTTCAATTTCTCGAGGCTCTCGAAGTAGCTCGAGGCCTTCCGGACGTGGACGCGCTTGCCGGAGAGGTCGTCGACCGTTTTCAGCTCGGGCGACTTGGGTCCCGTGACGACAACCTCGCTGATCGTCTTGCGGCCCTCGTCTCCCGGCACGAAGTCGACCAGCTTGAGCCGCTCGTCGGTGACGGTGAGGTTCCCGATCGCGACGTCGGCGAGGCCGTCGGCGAGATCCGGGAGGAGCTTGTCGCGCGTCGCCGGCGCGATGTAGATCGTGAGCGGCCGCTTGCCGAGCTGCTTGGCATACTTGAAGTTGAGGTAGCGCTCCCAGTCCCGCACCAGCTCCGCCGCGAGCCCGCGCTCCCTCCCTTTGTCGCTGAAGAAGAGGGACCGCGAGAACGGCGCGTAGACCCGGATCATGCGCCGCTCGAGCAGCTTGTCGAAGTCCCCCGTCCACTTCTTGTTGGCGATGGCGAGCCGCCGGGGCTTCTCGGTCGGAGCCGGCGCGGGCGCCGCCGCGGGGGCCTGGGCGATCGAGACCGCCGCCGCCGCGAGGGCGGCGAGGCAGGCCAGCGCCAGCCGGCCGACGTCGCTTCTCAACTTCGGTCTCCCTCCATCGCGGGAAATCATCTTCCTTCGCCGCGCGTCGACTCGCGGGCGATCTCGATCATGCAGTCAGATCGTTTACCGAGAGGAGTCGTCGTGAAAGGTGCACCTTCGGGCAACCGACGGGGATCGAATCGCGGATACCGGTTCCGCTCGGCTCCGGACGCGCTGAGCCCGGTCGTTCCCGACTGGGCTCATCGATTGGGAGTAGGATCGACCCACTTCAAGGCCCGCCCGTGAGTCTCGAGTCGACTCCGATGGACTTCTCCGTCGGGCGTCGCGCGGTGGCGCGACGACGACGGATGCGCTCCCCCTGCCCCCCGACGCTCCACAACAGAAGAGGAGAGACCCCATGACACCCAATGGAACCACGGTCGTCGCCATGGTCCTCATCGGCTCGTTCGCCATCGACCGGATCGTCACGATCCTGCTCTTCCTTCCCGAGCTCTCGCCGGGATGGCGGCGCGGGCATCCGGATCCCGCGACGCTTCAGGGGACCGCGCGGAGCGACGCCGAGCGCGCCGCGAAGATTCGTTACTTCGCCCTGGCGATCCCGATCGGATTCCTGATCCTCAGAGCATTGCCGAAGCCGCTTCTGCTCCAGGCGCTCGGCTTCCAGGTCAATGCCTTTCCCGACATGCTCTTCACCCTGCTCGTGCTCGTGGGGGGCGCGGATCGGATCACGGAGCTTCTCGGCTCGTCCGCGAAGGATCGGTCCCGCGAGTCGGCCGAGGCGCCCATCAAGGTCGAGGGAACCCTGAAGCTCGTCTCGGACGAGCACGTGCGCGCCGGCGGTTCCTGAAAACGCGGATCAACGATGGAGCTGACATTCAAGGCCACGGGCTCCGGCGCGATCCGGGAAGAACGGCTGCGCCGATCGCGACGGCCGCCGACGCGCGCGTTCAGCCTCGTTCTCGGCCTGATCGCGGCCGCTCTGGTTTTGGGGCGAGCGGGAACGACTTCTTCACCGGAACCCGGTCGAGTTCATTGGGATCAAGAGAGCATCACGTTCGATTCCCAGCGCGTCGGAGTGCGGGCCTCGCGAACGCTCACCGGAACCAACGTCGGAGGGACGGAGATTCTCGTCGGAAGCCTGCGTCTCGAAGGGTCGGAAGCCGGGGATTTCAGCGTCGTGAAGGACGGCTGCTCCGGGAGAAGACTCGCTCCCAACAAGACGTGTCGGGCTCTCCTGCTCTGGCAGCCGACGACCCCGGGGAGAAGAACGGCGCAGGTGCTTCTCGATGGCGAGGCGCTCGCCGAGCCCGCCAGGCTTCAGGTCGAGGGTGAAGCGCTGCCGCCCGAATCTCCGATCGCCGAGCCGACTCGCACACCGACCCCCGAAGAGCCAACCGCTACGCCGACGCAAGCGGAGCCGACCGCTTCGCCGACGCAAGCCGAGCCGACGGCCTCGCCGACGCCCGCGGCTCCCCTCGTCGCGCACGTACGATTCGAACCTCCGAGCCTGAGTCTTCCGGACACCAATCCCCACGGCGTCAGGCTGGTGAACGACGGGCCCGGGTGGCTCGTCATCAGGGACGTGACGGAGAGGGCTCCATCAGGAGTCACACTGAAAGTCGATTCGCACCCTTGCAAGGGCAGGAAGATCCCACCCGGAGACTCCTGTCCGATCTCGGTCGCCATGGGAGAACCTCTGCGGTCCGACGTGCCAAACGCGAGCCTCCTCATCTCCGACAACGCGCCGGACAGCCCCCAGTCGTACGCGATTCGTTTGCAGAGCTGGATTCAGGCAACTCCACCGCGGGTGGATTTCGGCTCTCTCGATGTTCGCCAGATCCGCGAGAAGCTCGGCCTCAAGGTAGTGGAGCTGACGAACGTCAGCGATTCGATCGTTCAGGCGCGCGTCGAAGTCCGTGGCTCGGCGTTCACCAGGGAACGAAGCAATTGCGGAGAGCCGATGAAGCCTGGCGATCGATGCTCCGTCTCGCTCCGATTCCTGCCGCGTCAAGCGGGCTCCTTCGACGGCATGATCCTGGTCGGTGCGGCCGGACGACCCGCCGTCGCGATTCCGGTGACCGGGACAGCGCGTGTCGAGTAATCGAGGCCGTCAGAACGACTCACCGACCCCCACGTAGACGCCGTGGCTCCCCTTGCCCCACGCGTAGTCGACCCGGAAGTTGACCTGGTTTTCCCGCGCCAGCAGGAACCGGGCGCCGAGGCCGCCGCTCGGCAGCAGGTCGCTCGAGTTCAGCGCGCCCCAGGTCTGCGCGACCTCGCCGACTCCCCCGAAGACGACGAAGCCGAACTTGCTGAAGAACCCGAGCCGCTCCGGCAGGTTGTAGCGGTACTCGACCTGCGTCGTCAGCATCACGCGTCCGATGTAGCGGCCGACCGCGTAGCCGCGCAGGTCGTTCGAAGTCCCGAAGAGGCAGAGCGTGTAGACCGGCGAGTCGCCGCGGACGTCGCACGCCGAGACCCTCGCCGCGAGGACCTGGCGCACGCCCATGGTGAAGTAGAGGTTGAGGGCCGATTTGTAGGACTGGAAGTCCCGGTCGCCGCCGACCGCGTTGTCGTAGAAGTCGGCGTTGAGGTTCCAGAGGAGTCCCCGCTCCGGATATGTCGTCGAGTCGCGCGTGTCCGCCTCGACGTGCACGCCCAGGCTCGCGAGCGAGAGCGAGCGGTCCCGCTCCGGCGGGGCGGCCTCGGAGTCGTCGTCCGCCGCGTCGATCCGCAGCGTCGTGGTGGCGTAGAGGTACTGCAGGCCCACGAGGAACGCCCCCGAGACGCGCCGGAGGCCCTCGACCGAAAAGCCCTTCGCGTCCTGGACGATGGGGATCGACGGCGGCGCCTGCCCCGGCCCGATGCCGATCGGGAAGAGGTCGTAGTGGATCTTCGCGAGCGCGACGCCGCCGAGCAGGCGCCAGTGGTCCTCGTCGAAGTAGGCGCGCATCGCGCCGCCGAACGCGTAGCTCTTGTTGCTCGTGTAGAAGCCGCCGACGCCGGCGACGCTCGGCGGCGAGACCGTGTCGCTCTTCTCGAGCGGGAAGAGCATGGCCCCGACGAGGCCCAGGCCGCTTCCAAGCGTCGGGTTCGAGAGCGGGATCGGCGCGGCGAGGAACTCCGTCTTTCTCTCCTTCTTCTCCTCCTCCGGCTTCGGCTCTCCGGGGCGCTTCGGCGGTACGGGCGCGATGGAGTTGGGATCGAGCGGCAGCGGGGCGGGGACCTCGCCGGGGTGCGAGGGAACGATCTGGACCCGGGGAGGAGCCGAAGTCGGAGTCGGCGCCGGCGTCGGGGCTGAAGGTGCGGTCCCCGCCGCTCCTTGCGTCGCGGGTGCGGTCCCCGCCGCTCCTTGCGTCGCGGGTGCGGTCCCCGCCGCTCCTTGCGTCGCGGGTGCGCCCGGCTCTTGGGCGTGCAGAGTGGCCCCGAAAAGCAGAGCCGCGCCGATGGCCGTCCACCCCGCTCTCGACCCGACGGTGAGAATTCTCGCCCCCAGCCCGGCCCCGCCGATCCGATCCTCATCGACGGACGCATCGGGCCGGATTTGGCAATCGTAACCTCTCGGATAGACTCTCCGCCGACCGCTCGGATGCACCAAAGTCGTATTGAATTCCGGCGAGCCCCCATCGACGATTACGCGGGCGAGGAGCTCGTCCTTACGGAGGAGGGACCCATGCGAAAGATCCTGATGCTCGGCCTCCTGCTGGCCGCCGCCGCCCTGGCGCCGCCGGCGAAGGCCTCGGCGGATGACCTGACCGCAGCGCAGTCGGTGCTCTGCACGCCCGTGCAGGTGAACGTCTGCACGACCGATGGCGATTGCGAGACCGATGCTCCCTGGGAGCTGAACATCCCGCAGTTCCTCGAATTGGACTTCAAGGGCAAGATGATGTCGACGACGAAGGCAAGCGGCGAGAACCGCTCGACCCCGATGAAGGTCCTCGAGCGCGAGAATGGCCTCATCTTCATCCAAGGCATCGAGCAAGGCCGGGCGTTCAGCTTCGTGATCTCGGAGTCGACCGGCATGCTGTCGGTGGCCGTGGCGCGCGATACGAAGGTCGTCTCCGTCTTCGGCGCCTGTACTCCCCTCAATTCGGGCAAATAGGAGGTCCTCCATGAAAACAAAGAGCATTCTCGTCGCGGCGGCTCTCGGGCTTCTGGTGGTCGCCCTCCAGCCGTCCTCGGACGCGCAGGCGCAATCGAAGTCGCTGGCCGCCTCGATCGGCGTCCAGGTCTTCCCCTCGGCCGGTCAAGGCTCGTCCACTCAGTCCTCGGACGAGGCGGCGTGCTATCAGTGGGCCGTCAAGAACACGGGCGTGGATCCGTTCCAGGCGCAAAAGCAGGCGCAGGAGAAGACGGCCGCGGCGCAGCAGCAGGCAGCCAATGCCAACGCTGGCGCGGGCATGGGCGGCGCGGCACGGGGCGCGGCCGGCGGCGCGCTGATCGGCGGGATCGCGGGCGACGCGGGCAAGGGCGCGGCCATCGGAGCGGCCACGGGCTTCGTCGCCGGGAGAGCCCGCAAGCGCAAAAACGACGCGCAGACCGAGGAGTACACCCAGAACGTGAACAACGCGACGGCCGCGCAGATCGACTCTTTCAAGAAGGCGTTCAGCGCGTGTCTCGAGAGCAAGAAATACATCGTCAAGTATTAGGAGGAGCGTCAATGTCGAAGAGGAGTCACGTCGCAATCGCCTTCGCGCTCGCGTCTGTCCTGTCCGCGGCGGCGTTGCTCGCGCAGGCCGAGGGCGCCAGGGGTGTCGGAGCGGCCGCGAAGGCGACGGTCACGGCGACCGTCGTGAAGGTCGATTCCGCGAACCGGATTCTCAGTCTGAAGGGCGAAGACGGGGACGTCGTCGACGTCAGCGTCTCCCCCGCCGTGAAGCGCTTCTCCGAGATCAAGGCCGGGGACAAGCTCAACATCACGTACACGGAGGCGGTCCTGATCAGCGTCGCCAAGGCCGAGTCGGCCACGCCTCTGGGAATGTCGGTCGAGCAGACGCTCGAGCCGAAGAAGGGCGGCGAGCGTCCGGCCGGCGTCGCCACGCGTCGGATCAAGGCCACGGTCGGCGTCGACTCGGTCGATCTCGACAAGCGCCTGCTCAAGGTGCATACGGCCGATGGGAGCACCGAGACGTTCCACATCCAGGATCCGAAACGCGCCGAGGGCGTCAAGCCGGGCGACAAGATCACGCTGATCTACGAGGAGGCCGTCGCAGTCTCCGTGACCCCGCCGGCTCCCAAGAGCTGACGCCGACCGAAACAAAAGGGCTTCCAGGAAGCCTCGGCAGGAAGACCATGGACCCACGGCGAATTCGCCGGCGCCTCTCGATGGCGCCGGCGAGACTGATCGTTCTCCTCCTGCTCTCCGCCGCCGCGCCGCCTCCCACGGCCCCGCCCGGGATGCGCTGGATCCCGCCCGGCGAGTTCACGATGGGCACCGACAGCGGCCAGAGCATGGCCAACGAGCGGCCCGCCCACCGCGTCCGGCTCGACGGGTTCTGGATCGACGAGACTCCGGTGACCAACGCCGAGTTCGCGCGTTTCGTGAAGGCGACCCGGTACGAGACGACCGCCGAGCGCGCGCCGAAGTGGGAGGAGCTCCGAAAGCAGCTCCCGCCGGGAACGCCGAAGCCCGACGCGAGCCAGCTCGTCCCGGGCTCGCTCGTCTACACGCCTCCGTCGCAGCCGGTCCCCCTCGACGACATGTCCGGCTGGTGGCGCTGGGTGCCGGGCGCGAGCTGGCGTCACCCTGAGGGACCGCAGAGCACGATCGACGGGCGCGAGGCGGAGCCGGTCGTCCAGGTCTCGTGGGACGACGCCGCCGCCTACGCGAAGTGGGCGGGCAAGCGGCTCCCGACCGAGGCCGAGTGGGAGTACGCGGCACGCGGCGGCCTCGAGGGCAAGCGCTTCGCCTGGGGCGACGAGTTCCGTCCGGGCGGCAAGTACATGGCGAACACCTTCCAGGGGCACTTCCCCGACCAATCGGTGTCCGAGGACGGCTATCCGCGCCGCTCGCCGGTCAAGGCGTTCCCCGCCAACGGCTACGGCCTGTACGACATGGCCGGAAACGTCTGGCAGTGGACGGGCGACTGGTACCGCATCGACTATTTCGCGGACCTCGCGCATGCGGGCGTCGCGGCGAACCCGCGGGGACCGAAGGAGAGCTTCGATCCCGGCGACCCCTACCCGAAGAAACGCGTCATCAAGGGCGGCTCGTTCCTGTGCAACGTCTCCTACTGCGAGAGCTACCGCCCAAGCGCGCGGCGCGGCACGCCGCCCGACACCGGCTCCGAGCACGTCGGCTTCCGCTGCGTGAAGCCGGGCTCCCGCGACGCAAGGAGCGGCGAGGACCGCAGGTAGAAAGAGGCCGCGCCCGAAGCGAGCGCGGCCTCCCTGAAGGCGAGCCGGGTTCCCTAGGACGCGTTGCGCAGACGGCGCCGGAGCGTCAGGGCCGAGCCGAGCAGGAGCGCCGCCGCGCCGCCGGCCGGGAGCAGCGGAAGCTGGCTGCCGGTCTTGGGCATCTTCGCGTGAGCGGCCGCCGGAGCCGCAGAGACCTCGTGCTTCGGCGCGGGCGCGGGAGCCGCCGCCGCGGGAGCCGGAGCCGCCGCCGCGGCCGCCGGAGCGGGCGGAGCCTCGACGCTCGCCTTGACCTCGCGCTCCGTCACGACCTTGGGCGGATGACGCGTGATGATCGTCGCAGTCAGGTTGTCGCCGACCTTCAGACCCGAGAGGTCGACGCGCTGCCCCTCGCGGAGGATAGTGATGTTCCTGTCGTTGACGTCGTCGAGGGTGAACTTGCGGAGCCCGTCCTGGCCGCGCACGATGATCGCGTTGCCCGCCGTCGCGAGCACCTTGGCGTTGCGGACCTCGGTCACCGTGACGGGCTCGGTCGTCGTCGTGGTCGTGATGACCGCGGTTCCCTTCATTCCCGACTCAGGTCGCGCACGCCGAGAGTCTGGCCGTTCATGTTCAGCTTGAAGTCGTCAGGGAGAGTGACTTCCTTCACTGCGCCGTTGCTGCGATAGACGACCTTGTTGCCATCGACGGAGATGATCTCGAAAGGACGATTCTCCGTCGTCTTCTGTGACGTCTGCGCGGACCCGACGCCGGCGAACAGCGCGAGCGCACAGGGAACCAGTGCTGCGAGAAGCCTCCGTGACAGAGCCATGAGTTTCTCCTCCTCTTTCTTGGCGAGACCTTATGCGAAGCCGGCGCCGCGAGTCATCGGGACATTCTTAGCTTCCGCTACAGGGCCGCAGCGGACAATGGGACCTTGGGGCAGCGGGACGCGAAGTTATCCGCCGGCCGCGGGAGATCGCGTGGCGCGCACGATGTAGCGCTGCGGTGCGGAACCGACGAAGTAGAACGGGTAGCACGTCACGAGCGTGAGCGATTCCTTCGGCGTCGGGTCGAGGACCCAGACGTCGTTGGGAGTGACGAGCCAGACGTTTTCGACGACGAAGGCTTCGGAACCGCGGACGGTCTCGAGCTCCATCGTGTCGCCGACGGCGATGTCCTTCAGGCCGCGGAAGAATCCGTCCCGGTGTCCCGCGAGCGCGACGTTGCCGGGCTCGCCGGGGAGGGCCGTTCCCTGGACGTGCCCGACCCCGTAGTCGAGCGCCGGGTCGTCCGTTCCCTCGACGACGGGAACCTCCAGGTGGATCTTGGGGATCTTGAGGACCGCGAGGGGCCCCGCGGACGAGCGCACCTCCGGAACGGAGGAGACCAGGGTCCACGCCTTCACGCGCTCGTGGGACCAGAGTTTCTGGTCCGGCTCGCTCCAGGCGAGCGGAACGGGCGTCGCCGCGGGAACCGCGGGCGGCGCGGCCGGAACGGCAGGCGCGGCGGACTCCGTCGCGCGCGCCTGCTCGCGCTGCTCTTCGAACCGGCGGAGGCCTTCGCGCGCGCCGGCGGCCTGGCGGGCGCGAATGACGAAGTAGGCGCCGATCAGGAGGACGCCGAGCGTCCAGGCCGCGATTTCCGCGGCGCGCCAGGCTCGGGAGCGGCTCGATCGTTCGGGCACGCCGCCATCATGCCATGCGGCGCGGCATGCCACGCGGGCGGCCGCCGCCGCCCGAGCCTACTCCTCGTCCTTCGTCACGACCCACGTCTTGTCAGGGTCGTACGCCTTGATCGTCGGCGCGATCTCGCTCGTCTTCGGACCGAGGTCCTTCTGATAGACGACGCCGTCGTTGTTGACCTGGAAGGTCTGGATTCCGGTGACGCCGTAGTTCGCCGGCCACGCGATCGCCGCGAAACCCCCGATCATGGCGCCCTTCCAGACGTAGTCGCGCGCGCCCAGCCGCGCCGAGGGGCCCTGGCTGGTCAGCAGGCGAACGTAGTAACCGTTGTAAGGCTGCGTCTTGTCCGTGTAGCCCTCGGCTAGCGCCTTCGCGAGCTCCTCGCCCATCGGGCCGGCGGCCTTGCCGTCCGCGTCGCGCCAGGAGAGGCCGTCGTGCTTGCCCGGAGTGCTCACGATCTTCTGCGCGTACTGACGCAGGCCGCTCTCGTCGCGCGGCACCGACGCGTAGTCCTCCTGCGCCTCGACATAGCCGCGCAGCAGGTTGATGGTGTCGAGCTCGTTGCCGCCGATGCGGCGGTTCAGGATCTCCTCCCGGCCCGCCTTGGCGTCGAAGTGCCACTTCCCGCCGGACTGGACCAGCGGAACCGGCACCGGCCAGTCCTCGGGGCCGATGTCGATGATGGCCTTGCTCGCGCCCTCGTTCTTGATCTGCATCTTCTGCTTCGCGAGCTCGGCGAACTTCATCATCCGGTTCTTGTCGTCGACCGCGTCGCCCGAGGTCACGATGTCCTTGCCGTCGGCGCCGAAGAGCGCGATGACGGCCGCCTGGTCGCCGGCCGCCGCGGCCTGGATGAGCGCTTCCGCCGCCTGCTTCGGCGTGTCGAACGTCTTCATTCCCGCGTCGGGCGACGCGAACGCGACCAGGGAGAGCCCGAGCCCGGCGATCGTGAACAGAACGTGCATCGCTTTCTTGTTCATTGTCGTTTCTCCCTACCGCCGCCGTCCGCCGCCGCCACCACCGCCGCGGCTCGCGGAGCCGCGTGAGCTCGACGAACGCGCCGAGCTCCCGCTGTACCCGCCGCCGCCGCTGCGCGAGGACCCGCCGAACGCGCTGCTGCTGCCGCCGCTGCGGCCGCTGCCGCCGACGTCCCGGCTGCCGGCCCGATTGCCGCTGCTGCTGCCTCCGAAGTTCCCGCCGCCGGCTCCGCTGCTGCGGCTGCTCGCGCTCGGGCTCGCTCCTCCGCGGCTCGCGCCCCCGGCGCTCCGATCTCCGCCCCCGCTGCGCTGCTGGCTCTGGGCCTGGCGGCTCTGCGCGCCGGCCTGCCGGGACGAGGCCGAGTCGCCGCGAGCGGACCCGCCGTACTTGCTGGCCGTCGCCTTGTCCTTGTAGGGCGCGCCGCCGCGCTGCGAGGCGTTGTGCTGCCAGTTGCTGTTGCCCGTACGGTTGCCCTGATTGTTCTTGAGGTTGCTGTTCTTGACGTAGTTGTTGTTGTTGTTGATGTTGATCGTGTTGTTTCCGCCTCCGCCCCAGCCGCAGCCCCAGCCTCCGGCCATGCCGACTCCGATCGCCATGCCGATGCCGAAGCTCACGAACGCCGCTCCCGCGTAGTACGGCGGGTAGTACATCGGCGGGTAGGGGTACACCGGCGGCGGATACACGACCGTCGGGTTGTACTGCGGCACGTAGATGACCTCGGGGTTGGACGGCTGGATGATGATGGTTTCCTTCGTCTCGATCACCTTGGTCTCGACTTTCTGCTGCTCGCTCGAGTCGAGCTTCCCGTTGTCCTTGGCCTTCTTGCGCATGCGCTGAACGGCTTCCATGACGTCGTTCTGCTGCGCCAAAAACGCGTCTCCGAGGTCCTCGGTCCACTTGACGTTGTCGCTCAGGACCTTGAGCGCGTCGGGCAGGGACACCAGCGCCTGGACGCTGGGATCCCAGTCCTGCTGCATCGCGGCCTTCTCGAGCTCCTCGCCCTTCAGGTTCGTGTTCTTCGCCAGCCATTGCTGAGCCGCGATGACGTCGATCGGGTAGGTCGACGCCACCAGGACCTGCGCGAGCAGCGGGTCGGGGTACAGCGCGATCGGCGCGACCATCGAGTCGAGCTGGTCGGCGGTCAGCTTGGCCGACTCCTGGGGGGCGCCGGCCGGGGCCCCGCCCTGCGGCGCCGAAGTGGACGTCGTCGTCGGCTGCTGAGCCAGCAGGATGCTGTCAGGCGCTGCGAGCACCCCGGCCAGCAGCGCAGCGAGGCCCGCACCGGAGAAGCCCCGCCACCGATTACGAAACGCCTGCAGAGAAATCATCGCGACCTCCAGTTCGGAGAATCCTCGACGCGAATTGCTATCCGACAATCGTCACGGCGAATCCTATCCGGGAATCAGGTAGAGGGTCACGGCAAAAACGGCATACACGGCCAGCAGCTGCACCCCCGAGTACCAGGCGGAGCGTCCTCCCGCGACGACGAGAGACACCGTCAGCGTCGTCAACAGGACCATCAGCACCTGGCCGCCGCCGAAGTTGAGGTCCATCGGCGTGGGAGACACGAAGCGGCTCAGGACGAGGAGCACCGGCGCCACGAACAGGGCAATCTGGGAGGAGCTCCCCATGGCGATCCCGACGCTCAGGTCGAGCCGGTTCTTCGCGGCTCCGGAGAACGCCGCCATCATCTCGGCGGCCGCGCCCACCAGCGACACCACGATGAACCCCACGAAGGCCCGGGACATCCCGAAGGCCTTCGAGGCCTCCTGCACCGCGCCGACGAAGATCTCGCTGACGAGCGCGATGCAGACGGTGGCGGCGACGAGCGCGCCGAGAGCCGCCCCGAGGGGCCACGGCTCGTCGTGCTCCCCTCCCTCCGCGCTCGCGAAGAGGTCCCGATGCGTCTTGAGCGAGAAGAGGAGGCTCAGCGAGTAGGTCACGAGCAGGATCACGGACAGGCAGAGCGAGAGCGGCTGGATGAAGGACGGCACGTTGAGCGACTCGATCCGCGACACGCCCGACGGGATCACGAGCGCGACCGTCGCGAGCAGCAGCATCCCCGACTGCACCCGCGCATTCCGCGGATTGAACTCCTGCACGTGGTGCTTCAGGCCCCCGAGGAGGAACGAGCCTCCCAGCATGAAGAGGCTGTTAGTCACCACGGCGCCCGTGATGGAGGCTTTGACCAGGTCGAGCATCCCGGCCCGCAGCGCCGTGATCGCGATCACGAGCTCGGTCAGGTTGCCGAGCGTCGCGTTGAGCAGCCCGCCGACGGCGTCGCCGGTCTTCGACGCGACGCTCTCGGTCGCCGTGCTCAGGAGCGCCGCGAGAGGGACGATCGCGAGGACCGAGAGGACGAAGAGGAGGGTATGCGCCTCGGGCCGCGCGTGCTCGGCGATCAGGACGGCCGGCACGAAGGCGAGGAGCCAGTAGATGGGCTTGGTCCGCAGGTCTCGGACGACCGAACTCACTGCGGTACAGGTATCCCAGCTCGGGGCGGGCGGGCAATTGGACCAAGGTGCCGGCCCCAGGATGACCGGCGGCCCCGGGCATCGGCGGGCCGCGGGCGAGTTAAGATTCCCGCCCGAATTCGAATGGAGGAGGTTTCATGCGCTCCAGACGGGCATTCCGGCTGATCGCCCCGGCATCGTTCGCCCTGATCCTGGGATCGTGGGCAGTCCCGACGGCGGCTCAGTCTCCCAAGAAGACCACCCAGGCCGCCCCCAAGGCCGACGCGACGCCCAAGGCCGCAAAGGAGACCCACCAGCTGCCCCTCCCGGACGCCGAGTTCAAGGGCGACTTCGACGGTATGCGCAAGCGCCGCATGGTCCGCGTGCTCGTCGTCTACAACAAGACCAACTACTTCATCGACAAGGGCACGCCCCGCGGCATCACGACCGAGGCCTTCCAGCTCCTCGAGGACCAGCTCAACAAGAAGTACAAGACCGGGAACCTCAAGCTCCACGTGGTCCTGATCCCGGTGCGCCGCGACGCGCTCGCGGATCTGCTCCTGTCGGGCAAGGGCGACATCATCGCCGCGAACATCACGGTCACGCCGGAGCGCCTCGAGAAAGCCGACTTCTCGAATCCGACCCTGAAGAACGTGTCCGAGATCGTGGTGTCGGGCCCGGCGTCCGAGCCGGTCGCGACGGCCCAGGACCTGTCGGGCCGCGAGGTCTTCGTGCGCAAGGGCTCGATCTTCGAGGAGAGCGTCAACGCGCTGAACGTCGAGCTCAAGAAGAGCGGAAAGGCGCCGGTCAGGGTCCGCTTCGCCCCGGACAACCTCGAAGACGAGGACCTCCTCGAGATGCTGAACGCCGGCCTCGTGAAGTACTGCGTCGTCGACGACTTTCTCGCGAGCTTCTGGGCGAAGGTGCTTCCGAAGATCCAGCTCAACACGGGCGCGGTCCTCCGCAAGGAGGGGGACATCGCGTGGGCGATGCGCAAGAACAGCCCGCTTTTGAAGGCCGAGCTCGACGCGTTCATCGCGAAGTATCCGGAGGGCAACGCCACCCGGAACATGCTCTTCGCGAAGTACCTGAAGAACACGAAGTTCGTGAAGAACGCGGCGTCCAGGGAGGAAATGGCGAAGTATGAAGGCGTCGTCAAGTTCTTTCAGAATTACGGCGACAAGTACGACATGGACTACCTTCTGATGGCGGCGCAGGGCTACCAGGAGTCCCGGCTCGATCAGAAGGCGAAGAGCCAGGTGGGGGCCGTCGGCGTCATGCAGGTGATGCCGGCGACGGGGGCGGACATGAAGGTCGGCGACATTACGCAGACGGAGCCGAACATCAACGCCGGCGTCAAGTACATGCGGTTCATGGTCGACCAGTTCTTCGAGAAGGAGCCGATGGACAAGCTCAACAAGGGGCTCTTCGCGTTCGCCGCCTACAACTGCGGGCCCGGCCGCGTCCAGAAGCTGCGCAAGGAGGCCGAGCAGAAGGGCCTCGATCCGAACAAGTGGTTCAACAACGTCGAGATCATTGCGTCGCAGAGAATCGGCCGCGAGACCGTGACGTACGTCTCGAACATCTACAAGTACTACATCGCCTACAAGCTCGCCACTGAGGACATGGCGGAACGACGGAAGGCGAAGGAAGAGGTCAAGAAGGCTCAGTAGGAGCCGACGTGATGAAGGAGTCGGAGCTTCCTCCGAGACCACTTCTCGATTCGCCGCGTGCGGTCCTGAGTCCGTCCGAGCGCTTCGGCGAGAGCGTCTTCGGACTCATCATGGTCCTGACCATCACCGGCTCGCTCAGCGTGGCGGAGGCGGGCCGCGCCGAGGTCCGAACGATGCTGATCGGCGCCCTCGGCTGCAATACGGCGTGGGGACTGGTCGACGCGGTGATGTACCTGCTCGGGTCCCTGTTCGCGCGCGGACGCGGACGCGCCATTCTGCTCGCTGTGCAACGGGGCGCCGCGGACGCCGCGGCGTCACGCGCGCTCGTGGCCAACGAGCTTCCCCCGATCGTCGCGTCGGTCCTCCGGCCCTCCGACCTCGACTTCGTCCGAGCGAAGCTGGCCGAGATGCCGGAGCCCCGTCGGCCGCGGCTCACCGGCTCGGACCTTCTCGGCGCGTTCGGCGTCTTCCTCCTCGTCTTCTTCTCCACGCTCCCCGTGGTTCTGCCGTTCCTCTTCGGGTCCGACCCGGGGTCGGCTCTGCGGCTCTCCAACGCCATCGGCGTCGCCCTGCTCTTCGGCTGCGGCTGGGCGATGGGCCGCTATAGCGGCCTGCGGCCGCTCTTGACTGGGATCGCGATGGCGGCGATCGGCGCGGCGCTGGTCGCGGCCACGATGGCGCTCGGAGGATGAACCGGTTCGCGGCCGGCTGCGCCGCGTCCGTCCTGCTTCTTTTCAAAGCCGCCTCGGCGCTGGCGCAACCCTCCCCAGGCGCCGTGGCGATCGAGCCGCCGGCGGCGGAGCCTTCGACCTGGGAATTCTCCGCCTCCGCGTTCGGCTACGTCGTGCCGGAGGAGCGCGACTACGGCTCCGCGACCGTCACGGCGGACCGCGGCATCTGGCACCTCGAGGCTCGCTACAACTACGAGGGCCTCGACACCGGCTCCTTCTGGGCCGGCGCGAACTTCGCGTTCGGGAAGGCCGTCGCCTTCGAGGTCACGCCCATGGTCGGCGGGGTCGTCGGGCATACCGAGGGGGTCGCCCCCGGCTATCACCTCACGGTCCGGTGGAAGCGCCTCGAGCTCTACAGCGAGGGCGAGTATCTCTTCGACACGAACCATCACGACGACAGCTTCTTCTACAGCTGGAACGAGCTGACCTACGCGCCGTTCGAGTGGCTCCAGGCGGGGCTGGTCTCCCAGCGGACCCGGGCCTACCGGACCCCGCTCGACGTCCAGCGGGGGATCCTCGTCCGCGGCTTCGCAAAGAATTGGACACTTGGGCTTTACGTCTTCAACTTCGGCTGGACCGATCCGACCTTCGTTTTTTCTCTGGGTTTGGACTTTTGAGCTCCTGAACCCGGTTTAACTTCTCCGCGTGCGTGTCACGGGTTTGCCTCGATGAGCTGGGTCACCGGGGTCTGGGTGCTGGTCGCCTCGGCGTGCCTCACGCTCTCGGTCCTGCACCTGATGATCGGCATCCGCCAGCGGCGGGCCGCGAACCTCCTCTTCGTGATGACGAGCCTCGCGGTCGTCGCCATCGCCGGCTTCGAGCTCGCGCTCATGCGGTCGTCCATGCCTCGGGAGTTCGGCGTCCTCACGCGCTGGATCCACGTGCCGATCTGGGTGCTGGTCGCGGCGACGATTCTCTTCGTCCGCCGCGAGCTCGGCGCCGGCCGGGCATGGCTCGCCGCCGCGACGCTCCTCGTGCGATCCGCCGCGCTGGTCCTCAACTTCGTGGTCTCTCCGAACCCGAACCTCAACTTCGTCGACATCACGGGGCTTCGGCAGGTCCCCTTTCTCGGTGAGACCGTGTCGGTGGCCGTCGGCACCGTCAGCGGCTGGACGCGGCTGGGGGAGCTGAGCTCCCTCCTCTTCCTGGCTTTCCTGGTGGATGCGTCGGTCACCGTCTGGCGGCGGGGAGAGCACCGGCGCGCCCTGTTCGTCGGCGGGAGCATGATCCTCTTCGTCCTCCTCGCGGCCGGCCACACGATGCTCGTCCACGCGAAGATCGTGTCCGCGCCCTACGTGATCAGCCTCTGCTATCTCGGCGTCATCGCGGTAATGTCCTTCGAGCTGACGTCGGACGTCCTGCGGGCGAACGAGCTGGCGAGCACGGTCCGGCGGCAGGGGGAGGTCCTGCACGAGACCGACCAGCGGCTCGGGCTGGCGGCCGACTCGGCGGACCTGGGGTTCTGGTCCTGGGATTCGCAGACGGGGCGCCTCTGGATGTCGTCGCGGGCGCGCGCGCTTCGCGGCTACCCGCCCGGCGAGCGTCTCGACATCGAGCGCTTCATGGCCTCGGTCCATCCCGACGACCGGGACACGCTGCGGCGCGTCGTCCGCGACGCCGCCGTGAAGGGCGATGCGTTCGAGCTCGAGTACCGCGTCGTGAACCCGGACGGCGAGGTCCGCTGGATCGCGCTGCGCGGAGCGGGCGAGCTCTACGGGAGCGGCGGCGCGCACGTGCGCGGCGTGTCGATCGACATCACGCGCCGCAAACAGGCTGAAGCCGAGACGCGGGAGCGCGAGGTCGAGCTCGCGCACCTGTCCCGAGTGGCCATGCTGGGCGAGCTCTCGGGCTCGCTCGCCCACGAGCTCAGCCAGCCCCTGACGGCGATCCTGAGCAACGCGCAGGCGGCGGCGCGGACGATCGATCGGGGCGGCGGAAGCCGAGAGGAGATCCAGGAGATCCTCACCGAGATCATCGCGGAGAGCAAACACGCCGCGGAGGTGGTGCGCAAGACCCGCGGGCTCCTCCGGAAGGACACGGCGCGCGACGAGAACGTGGACCTCGCCGGCGTCGTGGACGAGGTCGGAAGGATCCTCCACCGCGACTTCGT
>Ga0068859_100001210_pt1 | contig 26324 bp, 21 predicted proteins | sample KBSSwiS22_FD_66585 | JGI IMG/M metagenome (GOLD analysis project Ga0068859, IMG submission 66585) | Switchgrass rhizosphere microbial communities from Kellogg Biological Station, Michigan, USA - KBS Switchgrass S2-2 | ecosystem: Host-associated > Plants > Roots > Rhizosphere > Soil ...
AAAACTGGATTCCGGCCTTCGCCGGAATGACGAAAAGGATCGAAATGAATCAAGCCATCACCGAACAGATCGTTTCCACGCAGCTCGACAAGCTCGCCTTGCTCCGCGACGCGATCGCGCGCGTCATCGTCGGCCAGCGCGACGTCGTGGAGCAGCTCCTGATCGGTCTCATCGCCGGCGGCCACTGCCTCCTCGAAGGCGTGCCCGGCCTCGGCAAGACATTGCTCGTGCGCTCGCTCGGCCACGCGCTCGCGCTCGATTTCCACCGCATCCAGTTCACGCCGGACCTGATGCCGAGCGACATCATCGGCACCGAGATCCTCGAAGAAGACCACGGCACCGGCAAGCGCTACTTCAAGTTCCAGCGCGGTCCCGTGTTCACGAACCTGCTGCTCGCCGACGAGCTCAATCGCACGCCGCCGAAGACGCAATCCGCGCTGCTCGAAGCGATGCAGGAACGCACGATCAGCTACGCCGGCACGACGCATCCGCTGCCCTCGCCGTTCTTCGTGCTGGCGACGCAGAATCCTTTGGAGCAAGCCGGAACCTATCCGCTGCCCGAAGCGCAGCTCGATCGTTTCCTCCTGCATATCCGCGTGGACTATCCCGACGAAAACGAAGAACGTGCGATCCTCGCCCAGACCACCGGCGGCAAGAGCGCGCGCATCGATCCGGTCATGCGCGGCGAAGACGTGCTCGCGTTGCAGCAGCTCGTCCGCGATGCGCACATCGGCGAGGATCTTCTGACTTGGATCACGCGTCTCGTGCGCGCCTCGCGCCCGCAGGAAACCGCGCTCGCCGAAGTCCGCGAGTGGGTGCGCTGGGGCGCGGGTCCGCGCGCGGGACAAGCGCTCGTACTCGCCGCGAAAGCGCGCGCGCTGATCCACGGACGCTACGCCGCCACGCGCGAAGACGTCGTCGCGCTCGCCGCACCCGTGCTTCGCCATCGCCTGCTGCTTTCGTTCGCCGCCGAAGCCGAGCGCCGCAGCGCCGACGATGTCGTCGCCGTGCTGCTGCGCGGAGTTGCGTACCCGAGCTGATGTCGAGCGCAGCCTTCATTGCGCCGGACGTCCGCGCGCGGCTCAAGGATCTGCGTCTTTTCACGCGCGCCGGAGCCGGCGGCGACGGTCTCGGCCAGCACGTCAGCCGCAGCCGCGGCGCCGGACTCGAATTCGCGCAATACCGCGCGTACGAGCCCGGCGACGAACCGCGCCGCATCGATTGGAAACTCTACGCGCGCTCGGATCGCTACTTCGTGCGCGAATCCGAGCGCGACAGTCCGCTGACGATCTGGCTCGTGATCGACGCGAGCGCATCGATGGCGCAGCGCGACGCCGCGCGTCCCGAATTCTCGAAGCTCGACGCCGCGAAATCGATCGCCGCCTGTACGATCGAGCTTGCGTTGCGCCAGGGCGACCGCTTCGGCCTCATCGCGCTTGGCGGCGCGGGCGCATCGCTCGTCGCTGCCGATGCCGGCGCGCGACATCGCGATCGCTGTCTGCTCGAGCTCGAACGCCTCACGCACGGCGGTCCGTGGCCCGATGAAACGAGTCTGCGGCCGCTCTGGGAACGCATTCGCCCGACGTCGATGCTGCTGATGCAGTCCGATTTCTTCGACGATGCCGCCGCCGATCTCGCCGTCCACTTTGCCGGCGCGCGCCGCGAAGTGTTGACGATCCAGCTCTTGAGCGCCGAAGAGCGCGATTTCCCGTTCACCGGCGGACACCGTTTCCGCGACACCGAAAGCGCACTCGAACGAAAAGTCGAAGCCGCGGCCGTGCGCGGCGATTTCCTCGATCGCTTCGCCGCCGCGCGCGCGAATCTTGGCCGCCGATTCCTCGCCAACGGCATCCGCCATGTCGAATATTTCCTCGACACGCCGCCCGATGCTCCTCTGCAGCGCTTCTTCAATCCCGCCGCGGAGCGTAGCGGCCGATGAGCTTCGCGCTGCTCGCGCCGCTGGGTCTTTTCGCGCTTGCCGCGCTCGCGCTGCCGATCGTGATCCATCTCGTGCGCCGCATCGAGCTGCGCACGACGGATTTTGCGGCACTGCGCTGGATCTCCGAACGCATCCGCCCGCGCCGACGCATCCGCTTCGAGCGGCCGTGGCTGCTTCTGCTTCGCCTTCTTCTGCTTGCCGCGATCGCACTGCTGCTGGCTCGCCCGATCGTCAACGAGATGGCGAACGCGCATCGCGCCTTCGTCGTCGTCGCGCCCGGCGTCGATCCCGGCACTGCGCGCGCCGCAGTGTCGCTGCCGGATGCCGAATGGCATTGGCTGGCAGCGGATTTTCCGCCGCTCGCGACGGCGACCGTTTCCGCCGATGTTCCAACCGCCAGCCTTTTGCGCGAGATCGATGCGCGCCTGCCGCGCAATACCACGCTCGCTGTCGTCGCGCCGCGCGATCTCGGCGGCCTCGACGGCGAGCGTCCGATGTTGTCGCGCAAGGTCGACTGGCATGTCGTCGAAGGCCGATCGCCGGATTCTTCGGCGCCGAAACCCAGCGACACAATCGAGCTCGCCGTGCGCTATGCGCCGACGTCGGAACCGGCGCTCAAATATCTGCACGCAGCCGTCGATGCATTGAACGCGCAACCGGGATCGCGCTACCGCTTCGACGCGAAGCCGGAAGGCGAGGCGCTGCCAAGCTCGACGAACGCGCTCATCCTTCTCGGCTCTGAACCGACGCCACAGATTGCCGCCTGGATCGAGTCCGGCGGCACCGTCATCGTCGATCGTCCAACGGCGAACAACGGCACGCCGATCTGGCGCGACGCCGATGGCGGCGTTCTCGCGCGCGTCGATGCGCGTGGCGCGGGACGCCTCATCGCGCTCGCCGGCGAGTTGTCGCCGCAGACGTTCGCGCCGCTGCTCGACGCTGATTTCCCGCAACGACTGCGCAGCTTGATCGAAGCCCCGCCGCCGGCACCGACGCGCGCGTTCGCAGATGCGCTGAAGCCCGCTCAGGCGAACGTGCCATCGGATGCACCCGCACTCTCTGCATCGATGCTGCCGCTCGATGCCGGGCTCGCGCTGCTGATCGCGATACTGTTCGCCGTCGAACGGGTGATTGCGACACGTGCGAGGCAGAGCGCATGAGCGTCGACGAGCGCCTGCACGATCTCGCACGCGACGCACGACGCCGGCGCGTCCTGATCGCGCTCGCCGCGGCGATTCCGATCGCGCTCGTCGTCGTCGCCTGGACGGCGCGAGCGTTCGGCGCCTGGATCTCCCTCGCGGCCTTGGTCATCAGCGCCGCGGTCGTCGCGTGGTTCGCGCGCCGTGCCGCGCGTACCGTCGACGAAGCGTGGATCGCGCGGCGTCTCGATGCCGCGTCGCCGACGTTCGAAGATAGCGCGGACCTTCTCTTCCGTGACGCGGCCTCGTTGTCGCCGCTGCAGCAGTTGCAACGGCGGCGCCTCGACGAACGGCTGGGTCACGGCAGCGTCACCGACATCGCGCCGCCGTGGCCGCGCCCGATGCTGGGGTTGATCGCCGTCTTCGCGATCGTCGCGATCCTGCTCGCGTTCGCGCTGCCGCGACAGGCGCAACGCTCTGGTGAGTCCGTCGCGCCCGCTTGGGCAAGCGCGATGTCGACGCACATCGAGCATGTGCAGCTCGATATCACGCCGCCGACGTATACGAAGCTCGCGCCGCGCAGCGAATCGAATCTCGAGACGCGTGTTGCGGAGGGATCGCGCGTCGCCTGGCATTTGCGCTTCTCGCCGCAACCAAAATCAGCCGCACTCGTATTCCACGACGGAAGCCGCGTCGCGCTAGTGCGGAGCGGCGAGGATTGGATCGGCGAGCGCACGATTCCTTCCGCGACGCTGTATCGCATCGCGCTCGACGGCACGCCGCCGGTCGAGGACGATCGCCTGCGCCGCATCGACGTCATCGCCGATCGCGCGCCGGACGTGCGCGTGATCCAGCCTGACAAGTCGCTGACCTTGCTCGCCGACGGCCATAAGAACTGGGATCTTGCGTTCGAGGCGAGCGACGACTACGGCATCGCGGCAGCGAATCTCACGATCACGCTGGCGCAAGGCACGGGCGAGAACATCGCTTTCAAGGAGCAAACCGTCGCGCTCGACAGCGAAGATGTCGATGCCGCAAATCCCGGTCGGCATCTGCGCTACAAGCGCACGCTCGATCTCGGTGCGCTCGGCGTCGTACAGGGCGACGACGTCATCGTGCGGCTCTCCGTCACCGACAATCGCGAACCCTCGCCGAACACGACGAAGAGCGCGAGCTTCATCCTGCGCTGGCCACCGGAAGCTTCCAGCGACAGCGTCGGCATGGAAGGCCTCGTGCAGAAGACGATGCCGGCGTATTTCCGCAGCCAGCGCCAGATCATCATCGACACCGAGACACTGATCGCCGACAAGCCGACGCTGGCCGATGACAAGCTCCTCGCACGATCGGACGACATCGGCGTAGATCAGAAAATCCTGCGCCTGCGCTACGGCCAGTTTCTCGGCGAGGAATTCGAGACGCGCAGCGGGCCGAAGAATCCGGCCGAAGAAGGTCACGAAGACGACAAGCAAGGCACGCGCGCGGATGCGCTGACCGAGCGCGAGCGCGAACACGAAGCGGAAAAAGCCGCGAAGTTCGGCGCCGCCGGCGACGTGATGGCCGAGTATGGACACACGCACGACTACGCCGAGGCGGCGACGCTGCTCGATCCGGAAACCAAGGCGACTTTGAAATCCGCGCTCAACGAAATGTGGCAGGCGGAATTGCACTTGCGTCAAGGCCGGCCCGCGGAGGCGCTGCCGTTCGAATACAAGTCGCTCGAATACATCAAGCGCGTGCAGCAATCCTCGCGCATCTATCTCGCGCGCGTCGGTCTCGAACTGCCGGCGATCGACGAAACGAGAAGGCTTTCCGGTGATCGCAAAGGTGTCGGTGATCGCAACTCCGCACTTGCGCCGGCCGATTCGGGCAACGCGCCGGCGATCGCGTTGTGGAGCGCGCTGGGCGATGCGTCCGTGCCGGATCTCGACGCGTTCGAGCGTTGGGTGCACGCGCGCGAAAGCTCGATGCCGGACGCCTTGTCGTTGCTTGCTGCGAGCGATCGCGTGCGCCGTGATCCGGCGTGCGCGGAGTGCCGTCGTCAGCTTCGCGATCTCCTGTGGCCGATCTTGCCGGCGCCAGCGACGGCAGCGCCGGTGCGCATTGCGCCCGATGCGAGCGGTCGCGCATATCTCGATGCGATCGGCGCGAAGTCGGCAAACGACGCGGGTGCGCGCCGATGAATATCGCGATCCTCGCCACGCTGCTGCTCGTCGCGGCCGCATTGATCGGCGTGTGGCGCTCGCTCCGCGATGGCGTGGCGCATCGTGCGCTTCGCATCGCGTTGCAGATCGCGAGCGCCGTGCTGATCTATCTTTGTCTTTTCCCGCCGTCGACGAGCGAACGTTTCGATGCCGGTACGCTGGTCGTGCTGACGCCGGGCGCGAGCGAAGAGCAGCTGGCGAAACTCTCCTCCGCGACGACCGTCGCTCTGCCGGGTGTGCCTGCACCGACTGGCGTCGAACGCATGCCCGATCTCGGCACGGCGTTGCGCCGTCATCCGGGGCGCGCGCATTTGCGCGTCGTCGGCGGCGGCCTGCCGGCGCGCGATATCGATGCTGCTCGCGGCCTCTCGATCAAATTCGACGCGTCGGCGCCGCCACCGGGCATAGTCGAGCTCGCGGCTCCGTCGTTCGTGCGGGCAGGAAGCGAATGGACGGTCCGAGGCCGCGTCGAAGGCGATGCGAACGGGCGCATTGAACTCCGCGATCCTTCCGGCGCCACCGTGGCCAACGCGAATCTCTCCGACGACCGCGCGTTCGCGTTGTCGGCACGCGCGAAGACCGCGGGTGGCGCGTCATTTTTGCTGCGCGCGCTCGATCACGACGGCCGCGCGATCGACGAAGCGCCGCTGCCGATCGTCGCGCGCGACGGCAACGGATTGCGCGTCGTGCTGATCGGTGGCGCGCCGGATCCGGATCTGAAGTATCTCCGTCGCTGGGCGCTCGATGCGGGTGTCGAGCTCGCGAGCAGGATGGCGTTGAGCGACGGCGTCGCGATGAACGAAGGCGCGGCGACGCTGACGCGCGAAGCGCTCGACAACGCCGATCTCGTCATCGTCGACGAGCGCTCGTGGGCGACGCTCGACGGCGCCGCGAAAACGCGGATTACCGATGCGGTGCGAGCAGGCCTCGGCCTTCTGCTGCGCGTGACCGGCCCCGTGCCGGACGCGATCGCAGCCGATTGGCAGACGCTCGGGTTTCGCGTGCATGCGGCCGATGTCGCACAAACGGTTGTGCTCGCGAAGGAGGCGGATGCTCCCGAGCTGTCGCGTCGCGCGGTGTCCGTCGATGCCGACGACGCGATCACGATGCTGCGCGCCGCCGACGGATCGCCGCTGGCGGCATGGCGCAACGAAGGTCAGGGACGCGTCGGCGTCTGGTGGCTGGCCGACAGTTACCGGCTGAGCCTCGCGGGCGATCCGGCGCGCTTCGGCACATTGTGGAGCGGCGCGCTGACGACGATCGCGCGCGCGCGCGGCGAATCGCCGCCGGAGATTCCGGCCGAGCTGCGTGTCGATCAGCGCGCTGTGTTCTGCGGATTGCACGAAGGCGCGTTCGTCGAAGAGGCGAGCGGCGCACACGTTGCGCTGTCGATCGATGTGTCGGGCGCGCACTGCGCGGCGTACTGGCCCGCGCAATCCGGCTGGCAGACGCTTGTTTCCGACGCCAAGCGCTGGCCGTTCCGCGTTCGCGATTCTAAAGAGGCGATCGCACTCGCCGCCGTGCAGAATGCCGTCGCAACGCGCTCGTTGGTCGGACACGGCGATCCGGGCTCTGCGATGTCCACCGAACGAATCCCGTTACCACGCTGGCCGTTCTTTCTGGCTTGGCTCGGCGTCGCCGCGGCGTTGTGGTGGCTGGAACGCAGCAGGCCGATCGCGGCCGAGTGATTCGCGACGACGCAGTGTCGGCGGATTCGCGAAAAAAAAAGGTTGGTGGCTATGGGTGGGCTCGAACCACCGACCCCGGCATTATGAGTGCCGTGCTCTAACCGGCTGAGCTACATAGCCATGCGGCGCATCGCGCGGAGGGCGTGCGATTCTAGTGCGCTGCACCGGGGTGTCAAGCCGGTTCAGGCCTCGCGAGGCCGTTTTGCCTTGCTGCGGCTGCACAGGCTGTGGTTGAATCCTCGGCGAAAGCGGAGGAAATCGGTTGTGATCGACCCTGATGGCTACCGGCCTAACGTCGGCATCGTCCTGTTGAAGGACGACGGCCGCGTGTTCTGGGCGCGCCGGGTCGGCCGCGACGGCTGGCAGTTTCCGCAGGGCGGCATGCGCAGCGACGAGACGCCGGTGGAAGCGATGTACCGCGAGCTCGAGGAAGAAACCGGCCTTCGCGCGCAGCACGTCGAGGTGCTCGGCGCGACGCCGGGCTGGCTGCGCTACCGCCTTCCGCAGCGCTTCGTGCGCCACCACGAAAAACCCGTCTGCATCGGCCAGAAACAGGTCTGGTTCCTGTTGCGCCTGGTCGGCGAGGAAAGCGCGTTCAGGCTGGACGCGCACGAGCATCCGGAGTTCGATCTGTGGCGCTGGGTCGATTTCTGGTATCCGGCGGCGCATGTGGTCACGTTCAAACGGCGCGTCTACGAGCAGGCGCTGCGGCACCTGGCACCGCTGGCCGAATGCAGCTGCAGCATTTCGCTGCGCGAGCAGGTCTGGGACGCGGCGCTCGCCGGCGCTGGCTGATCCCGAAGGCCCCGCGTGCCTAGCTGCGCGCCTCGCCCTTACCCGTAAATCCGGACCGCGGCCGCGTTCGCGAGCCCTCCAAAAGCGCGATATTGGACCGTGTTGACAATCATTCGCATTTGCACTTAAATACGCATCATGTACGTATGCCTGTGCAATGCCGTTACCGAACGCACGATCCGCGATGCCGCGCGTGAAGGCGTGCGCACGCTGTCCGAGCTCAGTCGCCGGACCGGCTGTTCGGATTGCTGCGGAAGCTGCGCCGATGTCGCCGCCGAGATCCTCGCGGACGCGCATCGCACGCGCACGCGGACGCTCGATCTGCCGCTGATCGCTCAGGCGGCCTGAAACCTCCCCGCTGCATCCGATCCCGCACGCGCGAATGCGTGCGATTTTCGTTCCTTCGTGATTCGTGCCTCGGCGTTATAGTCGCGGCGCCCGTACGCGGGCGCTCGTGAACGGCGACGGAGGATTGCGATGAAGGGTAACGCGAAGATCATTGAGCATCTCAACAAGGTGCTCTGCAACGAGCTCACCGCGATCAACCAGTATTTCCTTCACTACCGGATGTACAAGCACTGGGGTTACAAGGAGCTGGCCGAGCACGAGTACAAGGAATCGATCGACGAGATGAAGCATGCCGATCGGCTGATCGAGCGCATCCTGTTTCTGGAAGGCCTGCCGAACCTGCAGAAGCTCGGCAAGCTCCTCGTCGGCGAGGGACCGAAGGAAGCGATCGGCTGCGATCTGAAGCTCGAGCTCGCCGCGGTGCCGGATCTCAAGGCCGCGATCGTCGATTGCGAGCAGGTCGGCGACTACGTCAGCCGCGATCTCTTCACCGACATCCTCGAATCCGAGGAAGAGCACATCGACTGGCTCGAAACGCAGCTCGGCCTGGTCGATCAGCTCGGTGAAGTGCCGTATCTGCAGACCAAGGTCGAAAGCTGAGGTTTCCGCTCAGGCAGGGCTTCGTCCGATCAGGACGCCGAGCTCCGCCGCGACGCGCTCGTATTCGCGCTTGACGCCTTCGGCGATCTCGGCGGGCTCGGTGAGGATGCCGGCGCGCGCCGCGTGCTCGATGCGCCGCGCGAACTCGGACAAATCCGTCGCGCCGACGTTGGCGCTGCTCGATTTCAGCGTGTGCGCGGGTGCGATCTGCGCGTGCGCGTCGCGTGCGCTCGCCGCCGTTTCGATCTCGGCGATGCGCTGCGGCGCATCTTCGAGATAGACGCGCACCAGATCGCCGAATTCCTCGCCCATCGTGTCGAGCAGATCGCCAATGATCGCGGCGTTCACCGCGCGCGTCTTCGGCGGCGCCGAGGCGAACACGCCAGTCGGAATCTCGGCGGGCGCTGCCGCGGCCGGCGCCGCCGGTGCCGATCCGCCGGCACGCTCCAACGGCGATCCGCCCGCAGGGAGCCAGCGTTTTAGCAGCTGCACGAGACCCGCGCGATCGAGCGGCTTGGAGATGTAGTCGTCCATGCCGCTCGCCAGGCACTTCTCGCGATCGCCCGCCATCGCGTTCGCGGTCATCGCCAGGATCGGCAGATGCGCGCCGTTGCCGGTCGAGCGCTCGCGCTCGCGCCAGGTGCGCGTGGCCGTATAGCCGTCCATCACCGGCATCAGGCAGTCCATCAGCACCAGATCGTAGGGCTCGCGCTCGAGCCGCGAAATCGCCTCGCTGCCGTCGCCGACGGCGATGACGTCGAGCCCGTGCATGTCGAGAAGACGCTGCGCGACGCGGCGGTTGACCGGATTGTCCTCGACAAGGAGCACGCGACCGCGCAGCGCGGCCGGCTGCGATGCGTCCGCGGGCGCATCGGAAACAACGGTCTCGATGTCGCCTTCGGCACGAGCGAACGCGCCGTGTTGCACGCCGAAAAGTTCCTCGATCGTCGCGCGCAAGGTGTCGTCGACGAGCGGGCCGCCCAACGTGCGCAGGCGCGGATCCGCCGGCACTTCGCTGCCGGCGCCGGAAGCCTGGCCAAGCAGAAGGATGCGCACGTGTCCGAGCGTCGAATCCTTGAACACGTTGCGCACCAGGCCGGCATACAGCGGCCGGAAGCTCGTCGTGTCGATGACGAGCAACGCGTGTCGCCAGCGCTCGCCCATGCTCGCGCTCGCGCGAAGGCGCGCGAGCGCGTCTGCGGGAAGGCGCACGGGCGTGAGCTCGATGCCGAGCGCGGAAGAAAAGCTCTGCAAACGTCGCAGCAGCACGTCGTCCTCGACCATCGCGAGCGCGCGCAAGCCATCGAGGTCGCGCCGCACCTGCACATCGCCGACGGCTTTGAGGAGCGGCACGCTGAACCAGAACAGCGATCCCTTGCCGGGCTCGGATTTGACGCCGATGTGCCCGTTCATCAGATCGACCAGCCGCTTGCAGATGGCGAGCCCGAGCCCGCTGCCGCCGAAGACGCGCGTCGTCGATGCGTCCGCTTGCGAGAACGGCTTGAAGAGTTTCGCCGCCGTGCCGGGCGCGATGCCGATGCCGCTGTCGCGGATCGCGAACACGATGTCGTGATGATCGCGCGTCTCGCCGCGCTTGCTGACTTGAATCTGCACGCCGCCGCGCTCGGTGAACTTGACCGCGTTGCTGACGAGGTTGGTCAGCACCTGGCGCAGGCGCACCGGATCGCCGCGCACCGCGAGGCGCACGTTCGGTTCGATCGTGACGGAAAGACGAAGGCCTTTCGCTTCGGCCGCGCGCTGCATCAACTGCGCGACGCCGTCGACGAGCTCGCGCAGGTTGAGTCCCGTCGTCTCGAGCTCCAGGCGCTCCGCGTCGAGCTTGGAGTAGTCGAGAATCGCATCGACGATGCGCAAGAGCTCGCGCGAAGAGGCGTACGCGGTCGCAAGGTATTCGCGCTGGTCGGCGGCGAGCTTGGTCGACAGCACGAGCTCGAGCAGCGGCAAGACGCCGTTCAGCGGCGTGCGGATCTCGTGACTCATCGTGGCGAGGAACTCGCCCTTGGCCATCATCGCCGCTTCAGCCGTCTGCTTGGCGAGCAGAAGCTCGCCTTGCGTGTGGCGCAGCGTTTCGAGCTGGCGGCGCAGCTCTTCGGGCGCCAGCTCGATCGGCGCTCCGAGCGAAGACTTCGAAATTTCGGCGACGGTGCGATCGCTGCCCGCAACTGGCGTACGCAACGACTCTATGAGAGCGACGGCGATAAGGATCGCGCCAATGACGAGCGTCGGCGTCAGCCACAATGCCACTTCGCGCGCGTACCAGGGCGCCGCTGCGCCGGCGAGCGCGATCGCGATCGCAGCGGCCAGCGCACAGGCCGTCAGCACGCGCCGGAGCTGCGACATCGGAGCGTATTGCCGCGCGTTCATCGGCGTGGCCTACATCACCGACGCATGGAAATCGAACGCGAGATCGTGGCCTGCGCGCTGCACGAAATTGCCCTGGATGAAATCGACGCCGGCGCTCCACAGCGCGGCGGCTCCGCGCGCGTCCTCGACGCGCGGCGCGATCACCTGCATGCCGCGCTCGTGAGCGAGCGTGACAAGATCGCGCAACTCCTGGCGCACCGGATTCTCGTCGAGGCGCAGATAACGCGGCGACAGCTTGATGAAGTCGACCGGCAGCGCGGTCAGGAGATGCTCACCCGCCGTGCCGCTTTCGAAGCCGGAAAGCGTGAGCGAAAGGCCAAGTGGCTTGATCGCCGCGCCGTACGCGGCGGCCTCTTCGATCGACGCCTGCGCGTTGCGCACGCTGATCTCGAGCGAGACGCTGTCGCCGCGCACTTGATGACGGTCGAGAAGCTCGCGCATCCACTCGATGCGTTCCTTGTCGCGCAGGCTGTCCAGCGATTGGCTGAGGAACAGGCGCGGCGCGCGTCCGGTCTGCGAGCGCTCGACGATCATCGCGAGGCATTGCTCGAACACCCAGCGATCGACTTCGGCGATAAGGCCGGCGCGCTCGGCGACCGGCACGACTTCGGCGGCGACGTACTGGCGACCGTCGTCGCCCTGCAGGCGGAGCAGCGCCTGGAATTGTTCGAGCTCTTCGCCGTGCAGCGACACGATCGGCTGGAAGAGAAGCTGCAAGCCGGCGCCGTCGAGCGCGAAACGGATGTGTCGCGCGAGATCGGTGTCCGGCGTGGTCGTCGCGTCGCGCACGACGAAGGCGCCGTGCTTTCCGGCCTGGCGCGCCGTCGCGATCGCGGCGCGGCCGGCGTTGAGCATCGCGACCGCGTCGCCGGCGGCGGCCGTGAACGGACAGACGCCGGCATCGAACAGGATGCGAGCGCCGTCGGCGGCTGCGAACGTTTCGCGCGCGACGCGATCGCGGATGTTCGCGGCGTAGCTTTCGAGGATTCCGATCTCGCGATCCGGATTCAAAAGAAGGAAACCGGAGTCGCTTTCGCGCGCGACGAGATCGCGCGCGCCGGCGTGGCCGGAGAGAAAGCTGCCGACTTCGGCCAGCAGGCGATCGAAGCGCGCTTCGCCGAGTTTTTCGCGAAGCTCCGCGCCTGCTTCGAGCTCGAATACGAGAAGGCCGCCGGCGCGGCTGCGCGCATCTTCCATCGCGAGCCATTCGGCGAGACGGCTGAGCAGCGTTTCGCCGGAGACCGTGCCGTCGGGGGCAGGCGCCGCGGCGGGAGTTGGCGGCGCGGATTGGCGCGCATTGAGCTGGCGCGCGCGGCGCACGCGGTTGGTCACGGCCGAGATCAGGTGCTTGGGCCGGATCGGCTTGGACAGGAAATCGTCGCCGCCCGCGTTCAAGGCTTCGAAGTGCTTGTCGGCGTCGTGCTCGCCGGAGAGGAACACGATCGGCGTCGAGATGAACGCTTCGTGCTCGCGGATCAGCGCGGTCAATTCCATGCCGTCGACGTCCGGCATGTAGAGATCCATCAGGATCAATTCGGGGCGGAAGCGATCGAGCTCGTCGAGCGCGTTCAATCCTTCGTTGATCGCGAGCGTCTCCATGCCGGCTTTGCGCAGGATCGATTCGGCGAAGAGCGTCTGCGAACGGTCGTCCTCGACGATCATGACGCGATACGGATTCGCGCGCTCGGCGTCGGTCAGCTCGCCGATGCGCGCGAGAACATCGGCCGTATTGGCCGGCAGCGCAATGAACGCATCGCAACCGGCCCGCACGGCACGCAGGCGCGCGGGGAGCTCGCCGTCGTTCGACAGCGCGATCAGCCAGATTCGCTCGCTGACTTCGGTACGCGCGCGCTTGACCAAAGCGCCGATCTCGTCGAGCACGCCTTCGAACGCGGCGTCGACGACGATCAGTTGCGGCGGCAAAGCGACCAGCAATTCCTTGAGCTCGTCCGACCGGTGGAAATGCGTCAGCTCGTAGCCTTGCGTGCCGAGATAACGATCGACATCGGCAGCCGGCGGCTCGCCGCGGCCGAGGTGATACGCGGTGCGCCGCGCGATGTTCGTGCGCGTGGGCTGTGCGTGGACTTCGGGCTCGGCGATCGCCGGCGGCGCTTCGGCGACTGCGGCGATCGTTTCGGCGATCGGTGTCGGCGTCGGCTGCACCGCTTCGGTTGCGCGCGCGGTTGTCGCGAAGCGCAGCCAGTATTCCGACGGCGGCGTCACCAGCAACGGAAAACCTTGATCCTGGATCGCGCCCGGCACGACGACTTCGGCATGCGACACCGTCAGTTGCGCGGCGGCCGGCAGTTGCCTGCGATCGAGCGTGTCGAGCAGAGTGGAAATGCGCGTCGCGGTCTCAGGTTCCGGTGCGCGCGGCGGATCGAACAGCGGCCGGACCAGCGCCGACAGCGCATCGAGGCTTTCGGCCAGATCTTGCGCATCGAGATCGCGGCAGGCGCCGGCGAGCGCGTTGGCGTCGTCGGCGAGAAGGTGCATCGTATTGATGTCCCAGCCTTCGCGATGCAAGCGACGTCCGCGGCTGGACAGGCGCGCCAGACGCTGTGGCAATTGGGCGAGGAACAGTCCTTTCAGTTCCGCGCCATGGACTTTGTAGTCCCGCGTAAGCATCGTCTCCCCTTGCGCCCGACTATACCAGCGCGCCCGCGTGGCGCCAGCGAAGGGACGCCGGGGCAGGGATAGGGCTTCAGAACGGTTTGACCACCACCAGCAGCACGATTGCGATCAAGAACAGGATCGGCACTTCGTTGAAGAGGCGCAGCCAGCGGCTCGATTTCGTGTTCGCGTCGCTCGCGAAATCGCGGACGAGGCGGGCCAGTATCGCCTGATACCAGAAGAGGCCGCCGACCAGCGCCAGCTTTACGATCAGCCAACCCTGGCGGAAGTAGCCATCGCTCGCGTGCGCGAACCAGATCAGCGTGGCGACGCCGAAGACCACGGTCATCGTGCTGCCGATGCGGGTCATGACCATTAGGCGCCGTTCCATGATCTTGAGGCGCTCCTGCACGACGCGCTCGGTCGCTTCGGCGTGGTAGACCAGGAGTCGCGGCAGGTAGAACAGGCCAGCGAACCAAGTGACCACGAAGACGATGTGAAATCCCTTCAGCCAGAGCATGTTGCAGATGTTTACGGGGGAATCGCGAGGATAGCATCCGCTTGACGCTGTCGCCGCGCGGCGACTATAAGCCAAGGCCCCGCTCGCTTGCCCCATCCCCTTGATGCCTCGCATTCCGCCATCGCTCGTGGTTCGCCAGCACGACCCCGTGCGGCAGCGCCGCGGGCAGTTGATGGCCGGCGCGATCTGGCTGGTCTCGCTGGTGCTGGTCGCGGCGACGACGGCGGCGATCGTGTCGTACGGCATAGAAAGGAGCGGACGCGCCGCGAACGCGGCCGCGGACGGCGAAACCGATGCCCTCAAGGCGCGCATCGCCAATCTGGAAAGATCCGAGCAAGTGGCCAAGGCCGCGGTCGGCGATCTGCAGACGACCTTGCGCGAGCGCGAGGAGGAAATCGAGTCGCTGCGCTCGGATCTGGCGTTCTACGGTCGCCTCGTCGGCGGCGGCAAGCGCGAAGGGCTTGCGGTGCACGTGCTCAAGATCCGGCGCGTGCCGGGATCGCAGGCCTGGAACTTCATCGCCACGCTGACGCAGAACTTCAAGCGCGGGCAGGATACGAAAGGACACGTCACGCTTTCGGTCGAGGGCGTGGCGAACGGAAAACTTACGACTCTGGACTGGGCAGAGTTGACGCAGGGCCAGGATCCGGCCGGTATCGCTTACGGCTTCAAATATTTTCAGCAGGTGAACGGTACCATCATGCTGCCGGGGGGCTTCCAGGGCAATCGCATCCGCGTCCACGCGGACGGCGACGGCGGGCGCGTCGAACAGGATTTCGATTGGAGCGACGCAATCAAGGGTGAGGAGGGAGACGATGTTCGGCAATGACAAACGAAACGGAAAGACTCACGTGGCCGCGATCACGACGCTGATCGCCGAAGGCACGATCATCCGCGGCGACGTCGAGTTCAGCGGCGGCCTGCACCTCGACGGCATGATCGAAGGCGCGATCAGCGCCGACGGCTCCGACGCGGTTCTGACGTTGAGCGAGAAAGGGCGCGTCAACGGCGAGATCCGCGCATCGAACGCGGTCATCAACGGCGCGGTGCGCGGCGACATCGTGGTCGCCGAGAGGCTCGAGCTCGCGGCCAACGCGCGCATCGAAGGCAACGTCTATTACAAGGTGCTGGAAATGGCCGCCGGCGCGCAGATCAACGGCAAGATGGTCTATCAGGCCGAGGTGCCAAGACAGCTCGCGCACGCCGGCATGCTGGCCGCGGAGGCTTGAAAGGCTGGCGCGGCGGCACGATCTAGATGGAAGCCGAATCGAATCCGGACTTCATGAACGACATCAGCACTCCCACCTACCAGGATGCCGGCGAAGCTCCGCTCGTCTTCACTGACGCTGCGGCCGGCAAGGTGCGCGAGCTGATCGCCGAGGAAGGCAATTCGGAATTGAAGCTGCGCGTCTATATCTCCGGCGGCGGCTGTTCGGGTTTCCAGTACGGATTCACGTTCGACGAAGCGCGCGCGGAGGACGATTTCGCGGTCGACAAGGGCGGCGTCACGCTGCTGGTCGATCCCTTGAGCCTTCAATATCTCGCCGGCGCCGAGATCGACTATTCCGAATCCCTCACCGGGGCGCAGTTCGTGATCCGCAATCCGAACGCGAAGACGACGTGCGGCTGCGGATCTTCGTTCTCGATCTGATTCCGTCATCCCGGCGAAAGCCGGGACCCATTTTGATTTTTCCGGAACGGCGAAAGCGCATGGATCCCGGCTTTCGCCGGGATGACGAATAGCGGTTCGCGGGGGCACAAGTGGGTAAAATGCCCCGCACAGATTGTGGAACGCCATGAACAAGGACCCGCGCTTCCCCGCCAACGTCTTCGCCGGCCTCGCCCTGGATCGCAATGCCGAGCAGCGTGACGATGCCACCTGGATCGCAGCGCAGCTCGCCGATCCGCGCGCGCGCTTTCTCGTGCTCGGCGCCGAAGGCCACGCGCTCGCGCAGCGCGATATCGACGCGCTGCGCGTCATCGCCGCGACCGAGCGCGACGAGCTTCTGCCCGATGCCTCGCTGAGCTATCTCGGCGCCGACGATCTCGGCCCGTTCTTCTCGCTCAACGCCGAAAACAAGGATGCCGCACGCATCGCAGCGGAGCTCGGCGGCGATTTCATCGATCTGCGCAGCGCCGGCACGCGCCTGGAAGCGTTCGAAGCCGGACTCTTCGCCTACGCACGCGCGCTCTCGCACTGGCAATCGCGTACGCGATTCTGCTCGGTGTGCGGCTCGCCGGTCGTGGTCGTCACGGCAGGACATCGCGCGCGCTGCACGAATCCGGATTGCGCGATCGAGCATTTCCCGCGCGTCGATCCGGCGATGATCGTGATTGTCTCGCATGAAGATCGCTGCCTCCTAGGACGCCAGGCCACCTGGCCCGAGAACCGCTATTCCACCCTTGCCGGATTCGTCGAGCCCGGCGAATCGCTCGAAGACACGGTGCGCCGCGAAGTCTTCGAGGAAGCGGGCGTGCGCGTCGGCGAATGCGCGTATCACTCCTCGCAGCCGTGGCCGTTTCCCGCCTCGCTGATGGTCGGCTTCACGGCCGAGGCGATCGATCCGACGATTCATCTCGGCGGCGAGCTCGCCGAAGCGCGCTGGTTCAGCGCGGATGAAATCATCAGCGGCCTCGCCGATCGCACGCTCGGCCTTTCGCCGCCGGTGTCGGTGTCGTTCCGCTTGATCGAGCACTGGATGCGCGAGCGTGCTGGCGTCGAGTTGCGCGAATTGGTCGACCCGCCGCGCTGACTTCCCCACCTCTCCCGCTTGCGGGAGAGGTCGCCGGTAGGGCGGGTGAGGGGAGGTTTCGCAAGAGCGCGGTGCTTCCGGTGGCGGCGTGCGGCTACAATCGTGCCGACTCACGACGCGACGATCGGATTCCATGGCGATCACCCTGTTGGCGATAGTGCTCGTGCTCGCGACCGCGTATGCGCTGCCGGATCTGGCGCGCCTGCGCGATTTCTCGTGGCTGCGCATCTGGCTTTCGCGCTGGCAGGGCGACGGCGCGCAATCAGGACGGCCGGTCCTGCTGCTGCCGGCGCTCGTGTTCGCGCTGTGCGCTCTGATCCAGGCCGGGCTCGATCACGTGTTGTTCGGCCTGCCGCTGTTCGCGTTCGCGGTGATCGTTCTCTTCTTCTGCTGGGGTCCGCGCGAGCTCGACGCCGACATCGACGCGGTGCTGAAAGCGCCCGATCGCGATCAGCGCCTCGCGGCGGCGCAGGCCTTGCGTCCCGATCCCGCCGATCAGCCGCTGCCGTTCGAAGCGGCGCCGCTGGTCGAAGCCGCGTTCGCCTCCGCGTTGTCGCGCTGGTTCGGTGTCCTCTTCTGGTTCGTCGTGCTCGGCCCCGCCGGCGCGCTCGGCTATCGCATGATCCAGCTGATCGCGCGCAGCCGTTCGTTCTCCGATGCGCTCGATGCGCGCCAGCTCGACATCGCCGAGCGCACGGCACGCATCCTCGACTGGGCGCCCGCGCATCTCATCGCGCTGACGCTCGCGCTGGTTTCCGATTTCGACGCGGTCATCAAGACCTGGCGCGACTATCACGCCGCGCACGGACAAGGCTATTTCACGCTCGATCTCGGCTTCCTCGGCGCGCTCGCGCACGCCGGCGTCGATGCCGATGTCGTCGCGGGCGATGGCTACGCCGTCGACGTCAACGATCCGGTCAACGAGCTCGCCGATGCGCGCCGCGTGCTGCGCCGGATTCTGGTCGCGTGGCTCGCGATCCTCGCGCTGATGGTGCTGGCCGGATTCGCGCGCTGATTCAGCGATACGGCGTCGTCAAAAGACTATAGATCGTCTGCGTGCCGGTCACGAAATTGCCGATGCGCAGGTTCTCGTCGTGCGCGTGCTGATTGTTGTCGGCATTCACGGTGCAGATCATCAGGAACGGCAAGTGCAGCGCGTCGACCAGCACGTCCGTCGGCACGGTGCCTCCCATCATGCGGATGCGCGCCGGTTCCGAGCCAGGTTTAGGACCGGTCTTCGATGAGACGGCGGCAGCCGCCCATTTTCCGATCGGCGAATCCATGGGCGTGCGCTGTGCTGCTTCTGTCGAGGTGAGCACGAAGCTCGCAAGCTTGCCGTAGGTCGCGCGATCCGCGTCCGTCGGCGCACCGTCGACGAGGTGATAGCCCTGCTTCTCGATGTGCTTTCTGACGAGATCGAAGAGCGCTTTTCCGTCCGTTTCCGGCGTCGTGCGGAAATCGAGATCCGCGCGCGCTTCGCTCGGCACGATATTCGCCGCCTTCGCGCCGACCGCCGCCGACGCCATGCCGCGCACGTTGAGCGAGGGATACTGCAGCGCTTCCTGATACGTCGCGCCGACTTTCTCGGCTTCGGCGATGCCGACGCGCTTGCGCAGCGCGATTTCATCGTCGCCCGTCGCAGCGAGCACTTTGCGATCCGCGTCGGTCAGATGCACGCCGTCGTAATAGCCGTCGACGAGCACGCGGCCGGCATCGTCCTTCATGCTCGCCAGCAGCGCGCCGAGGCGAATCGCCGGATTCGGAACGTAGTTGCCGTAATGCCCGCTGTGCAGCGGCGATCGCGGCCCGTACACCGTCAATGTCGCTTGTGTGATGCCGCGATTGCCGAACACCAGCGTCGGTCGCGCGGACGGATGCTCGGGTCCGTCGAGAATCACCAGCGCATCGGCCTTGAAGAGATCCGCATTCGACGACACGACGCCGCCGAGACTCGGCGATCCCATTTCCTCTTCCGAATCGAGAATCACCTTGAGCCCGTACGCCGGCGATTTGCCCTGCGATTTCAGAAGATCGATCGCAGTCAGCATCATCAGGATCGGCGCCTTGTCGTCCGAGGCCGCGCGCGCGAACACGCGCAGCTCCGGATCGAACGGCTGCGCCGTCAATCGCTCGCGCGCGACTTCCTTCCACGCGCCGCTCGAGTCGCGTTGCTTGACGACGGGCTCGAACGGGCTTTTCTGTGCCCATTCCTCGGGAATGACCGGTTGACCGTCGAAATGAATATAGAAAAGGACCGTCTTCGCGCCGGGCGATCGTGCCGGCAGCTCGGCCAGCACCTCCGGCCTGTTCGCGGCGTTCGTCATCGACCGCGTCGTAAAGCCGCGCTTGCGGAACGCCTGCTTCAGGAAAGCGGCGTTGCGCTGGATGTCCGCCGCGTTGTCGGCGACGTCGGGAATCGCGAGGAATTCGAGAAACTCCGGAAAATTGCGCTGCGAAGCCTTGACGACCTCGTCGTCCCAGGCGCGCGCGTGCAACGCGGGAGCCGCCAGCATCGCGGCCGCCATCACCAGAGCCCGTCGCTGCATCGCCGTGTCCTCTTCGGAGTCGTCGAAGTATAGCCGCGCGCATTCCTTACACTTTCTTGCGCCGCGCGGCTTGCGAGCGAATCCCCCACAAGGGACACTCCACGTCAGCCGAACGTTCGGCGAAGGGGGAGTAGGCGTGGGCGGCTCATCGTTCTTCGCCGAGCTGAAACGGCGCAACGTGCTGCGCGCCGGCGCGTTCTATGCCGCGACGGCCTGGCTCCTCGTGCAGGTCGCGACGCAGGTCTTTCCTTTCTTCCATATCCCCGAGTGGATCGTGCGCTGGATCATCGTCGCGGCGCTGATCGGCTTTCCGTTCGCGCTCGTGTTCGCGTGGTTCTACGAATGGACGCCGCACGGCCTCATGCGCGAAAGCGACATCGCGACCGGCCGGGCGATCGCCGCGCGTCCCGGCAAGGCGATCGACCGCTGGATCATCGCCGCGTTGGCGCTCGCCGTCGTGCTGCTTCTGACCGACAGGTTCGTCGTGCACCGCAACGCCGATGTGGTCGCGACGTCGGAAAAATCGATCGCCGTGCTGCCGCTCGCCAACGAGAGCGGCGATCCGGCGCAGGATTATTTTTCAGACGGCCTCTCCGAAGAGCTGATCTCCGCGCTCGGCCAAGTGCACGACCTCAAGGTGATCGGCCGCAATTCGTCCTTCCGCTTTCGCGGCAGCGAGCAGGAGGACAGCGTCGCGATCGGCGTCAAGCTCGGCGTGTCGACGCTGCTCGAAGGCACCGTGCGCAAGCTCGGCGATCGCGTGCGCATCTTCGCCTCGCTGGTCAAGGCAACCGACGGCACGCAGCTCTGGTCACAGACCTACGATCGCGAGATCAAGGACGTTTTCGCCGTGCAGAGCGAGATCGCGACGGCGGTCGCCGGCGCGCTCAAGGCGACGCTGCTCGGCGGCGCCGCCGATTCCGGCCTGAAGCCGCCGAGCGGCAACCTCGATGCCTACAACGCGCTGCAGCAAGGCCGCTTCTACGCGGAGCGGCGCAATCGCGAGGATCATTTCAAGGCGGTCGATTTTTATCGCAAGGCGATCGCGCTCGACCCCGACTATGCGCTCGCCTACGCACGCCTTGCGATGGCCGAGCAGTGGTTCGACGACTGGGCCGTGAACACACTCGACGAGCGCGAGGCGGCGCGCACCAGCGCGCGCGCCAACGCGCGCAAAGCCGTCGAATTGAACCCGCGCCTTCCCGAATCGCAAGGCGCGCTCGGCGTCACGCAAGCCTGGTCCGATCTCGATGTCCGTTCGGCCGAGGCAACCTTGAAAGAAGCCGTCGCGCTCGATCCATCGAATCCCGAAACGCTTTATCAGCTTGCCGACGTCACGGGCTGCCTCGGCCGTCTCGACGAAGCGGTCGCCATGATGCGAAAGGTGCTCGCGCTCGATCCCTTGAATGCTTCCTACTATTTCTACACCGGCCAATACCTGCTCGCGCTCGGGCGCCTGGACGAAGCCGAGAAGGAGATGAAGCACGCGATCGACCTGCAGCCGACGGCGTTCGGCTATCGCGTGTATCTGACGATGCTGTACATCCGGCAAGGCAAAACCGACGCGGCCCTGGCAACTGCGCTCGCCGAGCCCGAGGGCAGCATCAATCAGCGTATCGCGCTGGCGCTGGCGTATGCCTCGCGCGGCGACACCGCGAAGGCACAGGTCAAGCTCGACGAGATGCTGCGGCTCGATGCCGATGTGTGGCCGGTCAACATCGCCGAGTACTACGCCTATCGCGGCGATATCGATCAGACCTTGTCGTGGCTCAAGCGTGCACTGAATGCGCACGATCCGAGCGTCACGTCGCTTTGGGAAGATCCGATCATCTTTCCGGCACTGCGCAACGATGCGCGCTTCGCCGCGTTCTGCAAGGAAGTCGGCCTGCCGCCGCCATCGAACGCTGCGCCGTAACGCGAGTGCTCAAAGCTCTGCTTGCCGGCGTTGCAGGAAGCGGCGCGTAGCCGGATCGCGCTCGAGGCCGATCGCGATGTCGTACGCGTGTCGCGCACCGTCGGCATTGCCGACGCGTGCCAGAAGATCGGCGCGCGCCGCCCAGTAAGGCTGATAGTCGGCGAGCCGCGCGTCGTCGTCGATCGATGGCATCGCATCGAGCCCCGCGCGCGCACCGTGCAACTCCGCGATCGCGAGCGCGCGGTTGATCGCGACGACCGGCGATCCGGTCAGCATCGAAAGCGCATCGTAGATTTCGACCACCGCTTCGAAATTCGCGCGTCCCGTACGTCGGCGCTCGACGTGCGCCGACTGCAAGGCTGCTTCGAGCTGGAAACGTCCGATCGCGCCGAACGTGCTCGCGCGGTGCAGCAACGCTTCGGCTTCCTGGATCATCGCGGTATTCCATCGCGACGAATCCTGCTCGGCGAGCGGAACGAATTCGTCCTCTGCCGTGCGTCGCGCGCGCCGGCGTGCTTCGGCGTAAAGCATCAACGCAAGGAGGCCGAGCACTTCGGGTTCCTGCGGCAACAGACCGCCGATGACGCGCGCCAGAAAGATCGCTTCTTCGGCGAGATCGCGCCGCGCGACATCCGCACCTTCGGGATCGGCCCAGCCTTCGGCGAACGCGGCGTAGATCGCGTCGAGCACGGTGTCGAGTCGGCCGGCCAGCTCTTCGCGCTCGGGCACGCGAAACGGAATGCCGGCTTCGCGGATCTTGTGCTTGGCGCGCACGAGGCGCTTGCCGATTGCTGCCGGCGACATCAGGAACGCCGAGGCGATCGCTTTCGCATCGAGACCGAGCACGACCTGCAACATCAGCGGCGCGTGGATGCCGGCGTCGATCGCCGGATGCGCGCAGGCGAACATCAGTGCGAGACGCTGATCCGGAAGATGCGGCTCAGCGGACGCCGCTTCGATCTCGGCGAGGAATTGCAACTCGGGCACGGCGGCTTCCCCGCTGCGAGTGCGCCGCGCCGCGTCGATCATCTTTCGGCGCGCGACGGTCAGGAGCCACGCTTGCGGATTGGAAGGGCAGCCTTTCGACGGCCATTCGGCCAGCGCCGCCGCGAACGCTTCGGACAACGCATCTTCCGCGGCCGCGACGTCGCGCGTGCGCGCGGCGAGGAAAGCGACGAGCTTGCCGTAGCTCTCGCGCGCAACGCGCTCGGCGATGCTGCGCGTCGTTTCCTCGCCGCGGCTCATGCGCCAGCGCCGCCTACTTCGCCCAGACCGGCCGCACTTCGATGATGCCGTGACCCGCGCCGGGACAACGCGCGGCCCAGGCCAGCGCCGCATCGAGATCGGGAACATCGATCATGTAGTAGCCGCCGAGCTGCTCCTTGGTTTCCGCATACGGCCCGTCCAGCACCTGCGACTTGCCGTCGACGATGCGCACGGTCGTCGCCGACGATATCGGCTGCAGGCGGTTCGAGCCCGCCAGCACGCCCGCCTTCTTGAGCGCATCGGTATAGGCCGCGTAAGCCGCCATGCCTTGTTCCTGTTCGGCCTTGGTCATGTTCGACCAGCCGCCTTCGTTCGCGTACAGCAGCAAGAGGTATTGCATCGGAATCTCCATCGTTGAGGATGACGGGACGATATGCGCCGCCGTTACGATGACGTTCGAGCACCGGCCATTTGGACAACGGATCTGGACAGCGCCGAAGATGAGGTTACGGCGACAGCGGCCGCATCGACTCGGCGGATGCATCGAACGGCAGATTGACCTGCCGCAGCAGCGCCTGGAAACGCGGCTCCTTGTGCAACGGCTCGTATTCCGGCGTGCACCAGAGAAATACGAGGTACGGATCGTGCGCGGCAGTGAGGCGCTCGAGCTCGGTCAGCGCGAGATCGTTCTCGCCGAGCATCGCCAGCAGCAGCGGCTTGCCGTTCGTGCCGCCGGGGCCGTGCGCGAGGATCGCCTGTGCCGCTGCCTCTTTCTTGGTCGGATCCTGCATCGCTTCGACGAACGCGACCAGCGCCTCGCGCTCGCCGTCGGGAAGAAGTTTCGCCGAAGCCATCGCCTCGTCGAAGCGATGCATCTCGACCAGCACCATCGCGCGATTGAAATTGAGGAAATAGAATTCGGGAGCCAGCTGCAACGATTGATCGATATCGCGCAGCGCGCTTTCGCGGTCGCCCAGGCCAAACCAGTAGTAGATCGCGCGCGACAGGTGAAAGATCGGCGTCATCGGATCGAGCGAAATCGAGGCGTCGTACTGCACGGCCGCTTCCGGCCATCGTTTCTGATACAGCAGAAGTTCCGCGTACCAGTGACGCGCGCCCGCGTCGCGCGGATTGGCGGCGATCACGGCGCGATAGTCCGCTTCCGCACCGGCCCAGTCGAACTGATGCACGCAGCGAACGTACGCGCGCGCGAGCAGCGCCGCGGTCGAATTCGGATCGATCTTGAGCGCGTGGTCGATCGCATCCAACGCCTCGGGCACCGTATCGACATATTTCGTGCTGGCCGGATCGGACACCGAATATTCGGGGATCAGCGCGTACGTCTGCGCGAGGCCGGCCCATGCATCGGCGTAATCGGGATCGGCCGTAAGTGCAGCCTTAAACGCGGTCGCAGCGTTCTGCAGCGTGTCGTAGCCGCGACGATTCAAAAGGTAATGGCCGAGCAGGAATTTCTCGTGCGCCTCGGCGCTGTGCGTGGCAGCGGGCACTTCAAGATGCGTCTTGTCGTCGCCGTCGAGCACCACCTTCAATTTCTCGGTGATCGACTTCGCGATGCTTTCCTGCAGCGCGAACACGTTGGAAAGATCGCCGTCGTACGTCTGCGACCACAAATGAAAATCGTCCGACGCCTGGATCAGCTGCGCCGTGATGCGCACTTTGTCGCCTTGCCGGCGCACCGATCCTTCGAGGATGTGCGCGACGCCGAGCGCCTTGCCGATCGCGCGCAAATCTTCGTTCTTGCCCTTGAAATAAAACGACGACGTGCGGCCCGCGACTTTCAGACCCTTCACCTGCGCAAGCGCGTTCAACAATTCCTCGGCCATGCCGTCTGAGAAATAATCCTGATCGTGCGCCGGGCTCAAATCGGTAAACGGCAGCACCGCGATCGACTTTACCGGCGCTGCGGAATCCGCCGTCGTATCGCCGCGCCGCACCAGGAGATTGGCGAGAAGCAGCGTCACCGCGAGGCACAGCACCGCGATGATCATGCGGTCCAGTTTCTTGCCGGTCTGGCGCACGATCGAGGACGTCCGATCGACCTCGCTCTCGAGCTTGAGCCCCTGCGGCGTGATCTCGTAGAACCACGAGAACGCCAGTACGAACGGAAATCCGACGATCACCGCGACGATGAGAAGGCGCACCCACACGTTCGGAAGATCGAAATACGGCGAAACCTGGGTCGCGATCTGGACCAGGAGCCACGCCGAAGCCGCGTAGAACGCCGCCGCGCGATAGACGTTGCGGCGCTTTAACTCGGCCAGAAACGATCGCACACGTACCCCCGTTTGCGCACGCGGCCGACTGTACCCGGAAACGCCAGTCCGCGGATGTCGCATTTGCAAGCCATTCCGCGTTTTTCGATCAAGTCCGGGGGTGGCGTTGGCAAGGCCAAGGCCCACCGTATCAGCGTAAATAGGGTGAGCCTCGGCCCACCGCAAAGCCGCTGGACGCCCGGACAGGATCGTGCGACGCCAAGGCAGGACCTCCGGCCCTGCCGGCTCCAAAGTGCGCATCACGATCAAAAGGCCGCCCTGAATCGGCCTTCGCTCGCTAACTCATCCCTGGGAGGACAAGACTGTGTTCAAACGTTTCATCGTGCTTCTGTACGGCCTCATAAGCTACGCCGTGTTCTTCGCGACGTTTCTCTATGCGGTCGGCTTCGTCGGCAATTTCCTCGTGCCGCGCTCGATCGACTTGCCGGTCGATTCCAACTTCGCCGCCGCGCTCATCACCGACGTCGTGCTGCTGACCGTGTTCGCGCTGCAGCACAGCGTCATGGCGCGCCCCGGCTTCAAGCGCTGGTGGACGCGCCTCATTCCCGAGCCCGCCGAGCGCAGCACGTATGTGCTCGCATCGAGCCTCGCACTGATTCTTCTGTTCGCGTACTGGCGTCCGCTCGGCGGCATCGTCTGGAATGTCGAGCAGCCGGTCGCCGTGAATATCTTGTACGGCCTGTGCGCTTTCGGCTGGCTGCTGGTGCTGGTGTCGACGTTCCTGATCAATCATTTCGATCTGTTCGGCCTGCGCCAGGTGTGGCTCTACTTCGTCGGCAAGCCGTACGAGCCGATCGGATTCCGCTCGCCCGGCCCGTATCGCCTCGTGCGTCATCCGCTCTACGTCGGCTGGCTGTTCGCGTTCTGGGCGACGCCGGTGATGTCCGTCGCGCACCTTCTGTTCGCGATCGCGACGACCGGCTACATCCTCATCGCGATCCAGCTCGAAGAACGCGATCTCGTTGCGCACCTCGGCGATTCGTATCGCGAATACAAGGCACGCGTGCCGATGCTGATTCCGTTCACGCGCTCGGGCAGCGCGCGGCGCCTGCGCACCACTCCGTAGTCGCGCATCGCATCCCTTGCCCGCGCACCGCATCCCGCTTCCGCGCACCGTACCCCCTCTCCCGCTTGCGGGAGAGGGCTGGGGTGAGGGAAGTCGGAGTCGGACGTTGCAGAGCGTGAGTTTTTGAAGTCCCCACTTCGCCCACACTCCCTCATCCGGCACTGCGTGCCTCCTTCTCCCCAAGGGAGAAGGGAAGGCTCCGCTCAATAAAAATGAATCCCAGGCCGCAGCACAACCTGAAACACCAGCAGCAATAGAACGACGGCGATCAGCGCACCCCAAATCGAACGCACCGGCAACGCACGTCCGGCAACCG
>Ga0068859_100001215_pt1 | contig 26280 bp, 14 predicted proteins | sample KBSSwiS22_FD_66585 | JGI IMG/M metagenome (GOLD analysis project Ga0068859, IMG submission 66585) | Switchgrass rhizosphere microbial communities from Kellogg Biological Station, Michigan, USA - KBS Switchgrass S2-2 | ecosystem: Host-associated > Plants > Roots > Rhizosphere > Soil ...
CCACCCAGGACGGGGCCCCACCGGTCGAGGTAGGCGGCGGCGAACGCCCCGGCCGCGGGCAGCCGGGAGATCGGGACGGCCACGTCGGTGGCCAGGTCCCCCTCGGCGGCGGGCCCCGCCGAGTCCAGGTAGCGGGCGCTGACCATCGCGTCGGTGCCCAGCAGCGGAGCGGACAGCCCGGCGGCGGTCATCCGCTTGCGCAGCGCGCTCGCGAACAGGTAGCCGGTCGTGGTGTAGACCAGGTCGGGGCTCAGCGCCACGATCCCGTCCCCCACCTGCTTGACCTCCGCGGCGGACGCCGTGTCGCCGTTCACCTGGTAGGTCGCCAGCACCTCGCCCCCGTCGGCCGCGATCGCGTCGGCGAACCGGTCCGCGAGCGTCGGACCGTAGGACGGACCACCGTCGATGACGACGACCCTGGGCCGGTGCAGCGTTCTGACCGCGTAGTCGGCGCCGGTCCTGGCCTGCGACGCGTCGGTGCCCTCCAGCCGGAAGTAGCGGCTGTAGGGCCGTTTGCGGGTGCTCGCCGGCTCGTCCTGCGCGGTCAGTTCGGGATCGCTGTTCGACGGGGAGACAACCGGCATCCCAGCCGCGTTCAGGATCGGGAGCGCGACGCGGGCGACGGTCGAGCTCAGCGGCCCGACGACGCCCATCAACGAGGTGTCGTCGGCCAACGCCTCGGCGGCGGCCGCCCCGCCGTCCGGGCGGGAGAGATCGTCCTTCGCGACCAGCTCGACCTTCCAGCCAGGGATCGCGTCGGACTTGTTCACCTCGTCAACGGCGAGCGCCACGCCGTTGCGCACCGCCCCGCCGATGTTGCCGAGGTCGCCGGACAGCGGCGCCATCACGCCAAGGCGCAGCACCCGCGGGCCACCGGCACCGGACACGCCGGCGCCGCCGCCGCGGGACACCTCGACGAGGCCCACGGCCAGGCCGGTCGGAATCGCCACGAGCAGCGCGGCCAGCCCGGCCAGCAGCGCCCGGCCGCGGCCGGTCCGGCGGCGCCGGCCCACCCAGCCGGCCACCGCCCGGCCCACCCGCCGCGACCAGCCGCCCGCGGCCCGCAGCCAGGCGACGGCGATCGCCCACCCGGGCATCGGCGGCCCGTCGAGGTCGGCGCCACCGCCGATCACCGGCTCCGACGCGACGATCTCGCTGTTCCCGCCGCCGGCCAGCCACCGGCCGAGCGCGCGGATCCGCGACACCCCGGTCGCGGGCACCGGGGCGCCCTGCTCGCCGGCCACCGCCGCGTCGCGGCCTTCCGGCACACCGCTGCTCGCGGGCGAGCCGCCGCTTTCGGGCACGCGGCCACTTTGCGATGCGTCCCGGCCTTCGGGTACGCCGACGGGGCCGGCCTGGGCCGGCGGCCGAGGGCCCGAAGGCGGGTCCGGCTCGGACGTCACCGGCGCGGGGGAACGGTCATCGGGCCGAGGTCGGCGGCGGCCGGGCGGGGCTGGGCCGGATGGGGCCGGAAGCGGATCGGCGTCACTAGCCGGGCAGGGCCTCCCCGGACAGCACGGCCTCGGCGACCGCGCGCATCGTGCGGCGCTGGTTCATCGAGGTGCGCTGGATCCAGCGGAACGCGTCCGGCTCGGTCATCTTGTGCTCGGTCTGCAGCACACCCTTGGCCCGCTCGATGATCTTTCGAGCCTCCAGCCGGCCCTGCAGGTCCTCGACCTCGGCCTCCAGGCTGACGATCTCGGTGAACCGGCTCATCGCCATCTCGATCGTCGGCAGCAGGTCCTTCTTCTGGAACGGCTTGACGACGTAGGCCATCGCGCCCGCCTCCCGCGCCCGCTCGACCAGCTCGCGCTGGCTGAACGCGGTGAGGATGACGACCGGGGCGATCCGCTCCTTGGCGATCTTCGCGCCGGCCTCGATGCCGTCCATCTTCGGCATCTTCACGTCGAGGATGACCAGGTCCGGGCGCAGCTTGGTGGCCAGCGCGACGGCCATCTCCCCGTCGCCGGCCTCGCCGACGACCTCGTAGCCCTCTTCCTGCAGCATCTCGCGCAGGTCGAGACGGATCAGCGCCTCGTCCTCGGCGATCAGCACCCGGCGCGGCGTCGAGGATGGCTGGCTCATCGAGTCTGACTCCCGGGGTCGGCGTCGATAGGTCTCGGTCGGCGTCGGTGGCCATTCTGCCGGTCGCCGGACGCGTCGTTGCCGCGCCCGACGGCCGGTTGGCGGCAACTCACCGTCATGGCTGGCGGAGGCGCCCCGGCGGCCAGGTCGGTCGCGTTCGGCACCGGCTGCCACCGCGTCGTGCTCGACTCCACGCTCCGCCCGCGACGGCGCCGCCGGCTCCGGTCGGCCGGGGCGGCGCAGCCGCACCAACTCCTGGAGCTCCGCGGAGCCCGGAACACCGCGCGCGAGCACTGGCACGCGCCGAGCCCGGCGCCGGAAGCGTCGCGCGGGCACCGGCGGGCGGGGCGAGAGGTCGAATCGCACCCTACCCGGCTAGAGTCGTCACCGGGAGCATCTCCAACGGCGATATCGTCAACGCGGCCGCCGCGGCGTTCACCTCGGAGACACCTCCCCGCCACGCGCACGCCAGGCCCGGTACTCCAACGGCAGAGAGACGGTGCTCAAACCACCGACAGTGTGGGTTCGAATCCCACCCGGGCTACGCGCTGGCCCATCCGGTTCGCTGACCATTCGTCAGCCTCTCGGGTGGGCCGCCGGGTCCACCGCGACCGGGTCCGCGCCGGCTTTTCGATGGCATAACGTGAGGCCCGCCAGCACACAGGTTCCGACTTATGCCGAGGCGACGCTGCCCCCTCCCCCAGGCTCCTCGCGTCACCCGGGCGCCCGGTCCCCGGACGCCCCGCACCCGGGCCCGCGGCGCTCCGCCGTCGCGGCCCGCCGCCCGACGGTGCCCGCCGGGCCCGGTCGGGTACGGCGGCCCTCGGGAGGGCGCCCGTGACGGCGCCGCCGCGGCCGGGGCCGGCGCTGCGCGTCAGCATCCCGGCGCCGGCGCCCGCCGTCCGGGAGTTTCTCGCGACCGAGGCCGGCAGCGCCGTCCTGTTGCTCGCCACCACCGTCATCGCGCTGCTGTGGGCCAACTCACCCTGGTCCGCCAGCTACAACCACCTGCTCGACGCGCACGCCTCACTTCGAGCCGGCGGCGCCTCGCTGGACCTGACCGTGCACCACTGGATCAACGACGGCGCCATGGCGATCTTCTTCACGGTCGTCGGGCTGGAGATCAGCCTGCAGGCGACGACCGGCGAGTTGCGCGACCGGCGGGCGGTCGCGGTGCCGGCGCTCGGCGCGATCGGGGGGCTGGCGACCCCGGCGCTGATCTACTGGCTGTTCAACCGGTCCGGGGCCGGGGCCTCCGGCTGGGGCATCGCGATGTCCACCGACACCGCGTTCGTGCTGGGCCTGCTCGCGCTGTTCGGGCCCCGCTGCCCCGACCGGCTGCGGCTGTTCATGCTGACGCTGGCGATTGTCGACGACATCGGCGCGATCACCGTCGTCGCGGTCTTCTACACCAAGCACGTCGACGCCGTCGCGCTCGCGCTCGCCGCGCTCGCCGTCGTCTCGATCGTGCTGCTGCGCTGGATGGGTGTCTGGCAGCTCACGCCCTACCTCATCGCCGCCCTGCTGCTGTGGCTCGCGGTGCACGCGTCCGGCGTGCACGCGACGCTCGCGGGGGTGCTGATCGGGCTTCTCGTCCCGGCGGCGCCGCCCCGCCGGGAGCAGATCGACAACGTGCCGGTCTTCGTCCGAGCGCTGCAGGAGGACTCGACGGCGTCCCGCTCGGCCCTGGCGGTGTCCGCGGCCCGCGCCGCGGTCGCGCCCAACGAGCGGCTGCAGCACCTGCTGCACCCGGTCAGCGCCTTCGTCGTCGTCCCGCTGTTCGGCTTCGCGAACGCGGGGGTGGCGCTCGACGCGCACACCCTGCGGGAGGCGGCCACGTCGCCGGTGACGCACGGCGTCGCGGCCGCGCTGGTCGTCGGCAACGCGGTCGGGATCACCCTGGCCGCGACCTGCGCCGTGCGCACCGGCCTCGGGACCCTGCCCGGGCGGGTCCGCTACGGCCATCTGATCGGCGCCTCGGTGCTCGCCGGGATCGGGTTCACGATCTCGCTGTTCATCACCGAGTTGGCGTTCGGCGGCGAGGACCTGCGCGACCAGGCGAAGATCGGCATCCTCGTCGGCTCTCTGGCGTCCGCGACGCTCGGCAGCGTGCTGCTGCGTTTTCTGGGCGAACGGATGCCGCTGTGCTCCCCGGAGAGCGACGGCCTCCCGCCGCCGCTCCCGCCCCGCCCGTGGCTCCCGCCACGAAAGCCCGCGCCGCTTCCGTGACGTGTCCCCGCGGCGGGTGCCTGCGCCCTGTGGCGGTTTCAGTGCAGTGACCGTCTCAGTGCCGTGACCAGGGCATTCCGCGGCGGCGGGGCGCGGGGGCGGCCGCCGGCCCGGCGCCCGACCCCTCGTCCGCGGCCTGTGGGTCGGCCATCACGTCGGCGCCGGCCCCGGCCAAGCCCGCGGAGCCGAGCACCAGCGAGCTCGTGGCGGCCATGTGGACGGCGCGGCGCAGGGCTGGCAGCTCCGGGCGGCCCCGGAACGCCTGCCCGTTGATGAAGATCGTGGGCGTGCCCCGCACACCGGTGGCGACGCCGTGCTCGTAGTCGGCCTCCACGGCGACGCCGTAAGGCTGCGCGGCGGCGCCGACGACGAGGTCCGGGTCGAGGCCAAGCCGCTCGGCGCGCATCCGGTGATCGACGTCCTTGAGCCGCGACTGGTAGGCGAACATCAGATCGTGCATCGGCCAGAAACGGTCATGCGCGTGGCACACCTCGGCCGCGAGCGCCGCCGTCAGCGCGTACGGATGCACCTCGAAGATCGGGAAATGCCGGAAGACGTGCCGGACCAGGCCGTCGCACGACTCGACCAGGTCGTGCAGCACTGGTGCCGCCTGCGCGCAGTACGGGCACTCGAAGTCGGCGTACTCGACCAGCACGACCGGCGCCGCCGGATCGCCCCGCGACGGTCGCTCGTCCAGCCGGACCGGCACAGCCATGGCGCCGCGCTCGGGCTCGTCCGGGCGCACGGCGACCGCGGGAGCGGTCGGCTGCCCGGCAATCGCCCGACCGGACGGGACCGAGCACACGGCTGACTCGGCCGAGAACTCCTGGTGCGCGGCCGGCGGCTCCGGCGGCACGGCCCCCAGGCAGGTGGGTTCCGAGGGCTCGGCCACGGGTTGGAGGCACACGGGCTCCGCGGGCGCGGCCGTGGGCTGGCCATCACTCGCCGAAGGCGGGGTGGGCGGCTCGTCAGGAGGCGACGGGCCGGCGATCGTCGCTGATTCGGCGGGCCCATCGCCGTTCGGGTCAGGAACCGCGGACCCGTCCGCCTTCGCCACCGATGACAGCTCCATACGACAAGTATCACCGCGGCCACCCGGGTGTTCCTGGGCACGGGCCGGGTAAGCAGCCAGTCGGTGGAATCCGACTGAACCGGGGTGGGCAGTGGGACGAGCAGCGACCAAGGTCCGCGGCGACCGGCACATGGACGTGGACCCGCCGACGGTGACGTCTCCCGACACGGCGAAGAAGACCCGGGCCGGCAAGGCGGAACGCAAGAAGACCGCCGCCAAGAAGGCCGCCGCCAGGGACGCCAAGAACGCCAAGAACGCGAATAACGCCAAGAACACCGCGAACGACAGGAACGCGGGAACCGCCAGGGGCGGGATGCCGGAGCTTCCTGACACGGGCGCCGCCCGCGCGGGGGGCGCCCGCACACCCGGTGAGTCCGAGCCGCGGTCGTCGGGCGGTGCCACCACCACCGTGGTCGACGCGATTATCGCCGCCGCGCTGGGCGAGGCGGTGGCCGAGTCGCTGTCGGCCGCACTCGCTGAGTCGATCAACGAGTCGTTCACCGAGCTGATGGCGGGTGGGCTGGCGAACGCGCTCGAGGAGGCGCTCGAGGAGACGGTGTCCGCGGCGGTCGCCCAGGAGCTGCCGGGCGCGCTCGCCGCCGCCGTCGCGGACGCGAGCAGCCGGGCCACGCCGGCCGCCTCGTCGTCGGCGGCGACCGTGACGTCGAGGGCGGGCCGGGCCGCGCCGCCGGCCGCCGCGGGGCGGGAGGGCCCGCCCGACGGGCACGCGGTGGAGCTCGCCGTCGCCCGGTCGCTATGGGAGGCGCTGCCGCCGCGGCGACTGCCGGTGCTGCCGAACCTCGACCTGGCCGCCCGCCGGGTCGCCGCGACCAGTCCCGAGCGGGTCGGTGGCGACTGGTTCGACGCCACCGCGGCGACGGCCGAAATCGTCCTTCTCTGCGTCGGCGACGTCGCGGGCCACGGGCCAAGCGCCGCGGCGCTGATGGCCGAGCTCTGCCACGCCGGCCGTGCCTACGCGCTGCTCGACCTGCCGCCGGCGCAGATCGCCAGCCGGCTCACCGACGTGCTGCGCGCGGGCGGCCACCAGTCGCTGGCCTCGGCGTGCACGGCTCGCCTCCATCTGCCGACCGGCCAGCTGACCTGGTGCAACGCGGGCCATCCGCCGCCTGTGCTGATCACTTCCGAGGGCGACGTCTCGTTCCTGGGCGACGTGCACGGCCCGCTCCTGGGCGCGAGCACCGGCGCCACGCCGGGCGCCGACGCGGGATACGCGCAGAGCACCGTCACTCTGCCGCTCGGAACGACCGTCCTGTTCTACACGGCCGGCCTGGTCGACCAGCCCGACGCGCCGATCGCCAACCGTCTCGACGCCCTCGCCGCCGCGGCGGCCAAGGCGTGCGGCCCCGCTGCGGCGGCGCCTGGCGGCGCGGCCAGCGACGCCCCGCCGGGCGAGGGGCACGCGGCTCGGGCCAAGGTGTCCGCCGAGCGACCGGACCAGGGCCTACGCCCGCTCGCCGCATGCTGCGACTCCCTGCTCGCCGAGCTCGCCGCGGCCAAGGAGGCCGCCGCGGGCCGGTCCGCCGGCGACAGTCGCCGGCCCGCCCGGGAGAGCGACTCCGTGCTCCTGGCCGCCCGTCTCTGCTGACCACCCGCGGGCGGCGAAGGCCGCGCGGTCGCCAGCCGGCGGGGCATCCACGCGGCCGCCGGAAGCCAGCCCTGACGAGCGCCAGCGCCCGTCACCACCGCCGGCGGTGGTGACGGGCGCTGGTCAACGAGCGCCGTTCCGGTTAGCTGGTCGGCTCCATTTCGTCCCCCGGTGGGTTGGTGGCCGCGTCCGCGGCCGGGCGGGTTGGTGGCGTTAGTAGACCAGCGCACGGCTCGCCGAAAGTGGTCGAAATACGACAAGGCGGCGGATGGGCCCGCCGGCACCGGCGGCCACCCGCACCCCCTCGCGGCACTCGGCCCCGCCGTCTCGGGGAACGGTCGTCTGCCGGGTGCGCGGTCCCCGCTCGCCATGAGCGTCCGATCGCGCGCCGGCTCGCGGCTACAGCGTGGCGGACGGGTCAGAACGGGCCGCTGACCAGCGGTGTGTCCAGTTCCTGTCCAGCGCGGCGCCGGGCAGCGCCGCTGGCCCCTCCGGGGCCGGTCCTTGTCCACGGTGGCGTCTCACGCATCAGTCCGCGCGGGGCGCAAGGTGGCTCCAGCGACCACGCGAACCGGCCGGCGCCAGGTACGGGGAGGCACCGGCCGGTGGTCCGTGGCCAGGCCTCGGATATCCGGGCATGGGCCCCGGCTCCGGCCAGCGCCCGGGCCAGTCGCCCCGGCTCCGGCTCGGATGGCCCAGGCCTGGCGGTGCGTTGGCACGCGTTGACCGGCCGACGATGACGTCGGCCCCCAACTCTCGCGACGGGGGAAGCCGATGACGGGTGGCAGGACTCGGAAGGAATCCCGTTCGGGTGGCGGCGGCCAGAACGGCTGCATCGGCGACGGCACGAACGGCGAGGACGAGGAGAAGTCCCGCGCCAGGGCCGCCCGCCCGCCAGGGGCGGCGGCCCTCGCGGGGTGAGCGGCTACGTCGTCCAGCGCAGGCCATAGGACAGGCCTGACGCCAGGTGGCTGAACCGGGCGAAGGCCTCCCAGGCCCCGTCAACCGCGACCGTCGGCAGGTCGACAGCCCGGTCCTCGACGGCCCGCAGGGGCAGCCCGTCCACCAGCTCGACGCGCGGTTCGGCGTCCTCGGGGAAACGCACCCGCAGGTCCAGGGCGTCGCACCGGATCGTCGGGTTCAGCGCGTAGTGCGGCGCCATCGGCTGCCCGAGCGGAATTCTCCAGACCAGGCCGAAATCATGCCGTTCGTGACGCCGCAGCGCGTGTGGCAGCCGCAGGACGGCCCCGAAGATGGTGTCGCCCCAGCGGTTGGCCCGCACCATCCGCCCGCCGAACAGGACCTCGGCTCGCAGGTCGCGCGGGCTGGCCGGGGCGCCAGGCGGCCGGGGCAGGCTCATCGACAGCGTCACCTGCGACACGCCGTCCTCTAAGGCGACCACCCGGCGGCATTCCAGCAGCTCGGGAGTCGGGCCGTCCAGCCGGAGCATGGCCCGGACCTGCTCGAAATACCAGGGGCCGGCCGGCGGCACGGCGGGAGCGGACACCAGCGGGTCGCCGGCACCCGCCGCGGCCCGGTCGCGCGCGAGCTCGGGACCGGCGCCGCCAGCCTGGCCCCCGAGCGGCCACGCCGCCGACTCCGCGAGCAGCCGGACGGCCTCCTCGTAGCGGCGGCGGACGGTGCGCGGGTCGCGGTCCAGCTCGACGGCCAGCCAGCCCAGCCGTTCGGTCAGCAGGCGCTGGTCCGCCCCCGGGTCCAGCCCGAGCGCGACCTCCGCGACCCGGCGCAGGTCCCCGGGCAACGCCGCGAGCCCCGCCCGGAGCCAGGAGACGACGCGGGAGCGCAGTTCCACGCCGGCCTCGTCGCCCAGGCCGGTGAGCCGGCGCAGCGTGGGACCGACCCGGGTGCTCAGCTGCACCGTGCGGACGCCGCGTCCACGCGCGAGATACCGCAGCTCGTCGCAGAGATCCGCGGAGTCAGGTCGGCTCATTACTCATCTCGGCCTCGGCAGGCATCCTCAGGTTGTACGCGTGCCATTTCTCCACACGAGCCCGGGGCGCGCGCCCAAGAGTAGCGAAGCCCGGCGTCGTCCGTGGCGAATGTGACGCATTGAGCGGATCGTCGGAAACGCCGCCGACCGGGCGCCGCGCGGGCGACGCGCCATCAGGTCGGGCAGCCACCGCGCCGGATACTCCGAATGTCACTATGCTGGCTTTCCGACGTTCGTCAGGCTACTCGCGCGGCGGCCGGGGACCCGGCCGTGGTCATCCTCTACCGGTCGGTCCGGGCGAATGCCGGGTACCGGAGTCGCCAGGAGGATCGCCGTTGCCGCCCGGTTCTCGGCCTCCCGAGGGGGTGGTCGCGCGGCTCGCCGGGCGAATCGACACAACCGGACATCGAGACAACCGGACATGGTGGGGCTACGGGGGAACCATCGTGCGACTGACAGGCGACCTTGACGACACGGTCATAGCCCGGTGGTACCGGACGGCACGTTTTCGGCCCGATCCGGCGCGACGGGAATCGGGTGGGGTACTTCAGCGGACAAACTGGCAGACCAGGACCAGGTATTACGAGACGCTGGTCGGCCTGCTCGACATATCGGACGATGCGGCGGACGGACTCGCACGCGAGACGCTGACCGCCGCGGCCGGGCAGCGCCGCCCGTCGACGCTCTACTACCTGGTAAGCCCGAAAAGCGCCGGATCGCTCGCGGGCGCGCTGCTCACCGCGCCCAGGCCCCGGCTCTACGAGCGCCGCCGTGGCGAGGGCGCAGTCGATCTGCTGATCATCGAAACCAAGGTCTGGAGCTACTGGCCGTACCGGGAGGGCTGGCTCACGGCGCTCGACGACCTGGCCATCACCGATCGCTGGCTGGCCGCGGCGAGCCTGGTCCGGGTGCTCGCCGACTGGGCGATGCAAACCCCGTCCCTGGCGACCGCCGCCGCGTTCGCCCCGCCGGTCGCCGCCGTCGAGGACCTGCTCCTGCTCGCCGACGGAGGCCGGCCGCACGCGCCGGGCCGGCCCCGAGACACGTCCGGTGGCGACATGCCGGGTGGCCCCGGCGGTTCCCGGCCCGACGGCGGCGGGCCCGCGGTGGATGGCGGACCCGCGGCGCGCGCGGCGCCTGGCCTCGGCCGCCCATGGCCCGCCGGTGACCCGCTGGTGGCCGCCGCGGCCGCGCTGCTGACGACGGTGGTGCGCACCGCGCTCGGGTCCAGCGGGATCGGCCCGGGCTTCGTGCTCGACGCGGTGCACCCCGGCCTCACCCGGCTCGTCCCCGCCGCCCGCCCGGCCCCCGACATGATCACCGCGGAGGTCTCCGACGTGCTGACCCAGCTTGAGCACACCCTGCGCTGGCTGTCCGCCGGCGAGCGGGCCGGGATCTCCGACGAGCTCGGCCCCCGCCTGCGCGCCATCCTCGACCTGCTGGCCGCGCCCGCCGGACCCGCCGTTGCGCCGGGAACCGCGCTCGACCGGGGGGCGCGGCTCGGCCCGGCCGTTCTGCCCGAGCCGCGAACGCCGGACGCCCCGGAGCCCGGCTCCGGAGGCACGCGATGAGCCGGCTTCCGACGACCACCGACGACCGGAACGGCCAGGCCGAGCTGGAGCGGCGGCTGCGCGGCCGGGTCCAGGCGATGCTCACCTACGCCGAGCTGGCCGCCGACCCGCGGCCGCTCACCGGGCTGCTCCAGGAGACCGCCGAGGCGCTCGGGCCGGACGGCCCGCTCAGCCTGCTGGTCGAGTACACCGTCGAGGAGCTGCGCAGCCGGTCCCGGTCCGTGGCCGACTCCGTCCGCGTCTGGGACGACCTGCACGTGCGGGCCGACGCCGCCCTCGACCCACGCGACACCACGCTGATGAGCATCAAGGCACTGCACGCCCGGTACGCCCGGCTGTCGGGCGGGCCGGCGGACCGGGACGCTGCCGTGCAGAGCTACGAGGTCGAGTGGCGCCGGCGGCTGGCGATCCTCGGCGCGCGGGCGCACCGGACCAGCACGGCGCACGCGAACCTGGCGACCGCGCTGCGGGAGCGGGGCCGACCCGGCGATCTTCGCCGCGCCTGCGTGATCGCCCGGCAGGAGATCGCGGTCCGCCGCGATGTCTGGGGCCCGGAGAACTCGTTCCTCTGGACCGCCCAGGTGATCCTCGCCCAGTGCCTGCTCAGGGCGGCCGAACGTGTCGAGGGCCCGGAGCCCGGCCACGACCAGTCCGCCGAGCCGGCCGCGGGCTACGACCTGCCCGCCGCGCCCGGCGGCTCCTGGACCGGCCCAGCGTGTGTCGACGGGCCCGGCGACTACCCGCGGGTCGTGGCGAACGATCTGGCCCGGCCGGCGGCCGAGCTGGTCGCCGAGGGCCGGGAGCTCGCGGCGGCCGTCGCCGCCGCGCGGCGGGACCGTTTCGGGACCGCCTCGGGGGCGACGCTGCGCGCCCAGCTGGTGCACGCGTACGCGTCGCTACTGGCCGGCGAGCCGGACGCCGCCGTCACCGAGATCCGGTATGTGCTGGCGACCAACCGCCGGGTCGGGGCGAACCTGGATCCCGGCTGGCCGGAGCTGCTGCTCGCCAGGGCGCTGCTCAGCACCGGGTTCGCCGCCGGCGGCGTCGGCCTCGACGACGCCCTGACACAGGCGCGGGCGGCCGTCGAGGCCCGGCTGGAGCGGTATCCCGCCGGCACCGAGCGCGTCGCCGAGGCCGAACGGTTCGAGGCGGAGGCCAGGCGCCTCATCAACCAGGCGCCCCGCCCCGGCACGAATGCCGAACCGTTCCCGACGGCGGCGGACGGGTAGCCGGGCCCCGCGCGACCGCCCGCGCGGGGCCGCCACAAGGCCCTCGTCCGTCCGCTGGTCCGCCCAAAGGCCTGACCTCGCGTAACAGCGGCGGGCCGGGACAACAGCGGGCTGAGACGACGGCGGACCGAGACGATGATTCGCTGAGACGACAACGGCCCCGGCGGGGACGCCGGGGCCGTGCGGTCGCAAGGCTGCCTAGTGGGAGCCGCCCACGCGGCTGCGGGCCGCGTCGAGGACCTTGCGAGGCAGCACCGGGGCGTCCCGGCCGGTGCCCAGCGAGCCCGCCGGCCTGGCGGCCGAGCCGCCGGCCTTCTCCTCGTGGTACTCCTCCTCGACGTTGACCGACCAGACGTCGTGGGCCGTGCCCTTGACGATGTTCTCGGCGGTCAGCATCGCGGTGTACATCGAGTGGTCGGCGTTGTTGTAGCGGAACATGCCGTTACGGCCGACCGGGTGGACGTTGCTGGCGTAGTCGGTCAGCCAGCCGCGGATGACCTCGACGTTCGCCTGGTACCGGTCGTCGTAGATCGGGTAGGCCTTCGGCTGGCGGACGACGTAGCCGGCCTCGATCTCCGAGTACTTGACCAGGCCGAGCTTGTCGAGTTCCTTCTTGCCCTTCTCGATGAGCTCCTCGTCGGGCGCGGTCCACTCGGCGTCGTTCTCGAACACCGTGTACTCGAGCCCGAGGACGTTCCGGCCGTCCTTGACCAGGTACGGCGACCACGACGCGAAGTTCTGGATGCGCATGGTGCGGACCGACGGGTCGTGGATGTAGATCCAGTTGTCCGTCCAGGAGACGGCGCTCGACGGCACGACCAGGGCGACGGTGAGGAAGTCGCGATAGCGCAGGTCCTGAGCGGCCTTCAGTACCCGCGGTGGCACCGCCGGGCTCATGATCTCGATGAGCTGCGAGATCGGCATCGACGAGATGACGTCGGTCGCCGGGTAGGTGGTGGTCCCCCCGTTGGCGTCCACGGCGACCACCTCGGTGGCCTTGCCGTCCGCGTGCCGGATCTCGACGACCTTCGTCTCCATGACGACCTTGGAGCCCTGTGCGACGACCTTGTCGCGGCAGATCTCCCACATCATCCCGGGGCCGTACTTGGGGTACTCGAACTCCTCGATGAGCGAGGTGATTTCCTTCTGATTCGTGTTCGGCTTGAGCGCGTTGAGAATCGCGTTGCCGAGGTTGAGGCTTTTCACCCGCTGCGCGGCCCAGTCGGCCGGCATCTCGCTGACCGGAACGCCCCAGACCTTCTCGGTGTAGGTCTTGAAGAACGTCCGGTAGAGCCGCCAGCCGAACCGGGCGACCAGCCAGCTCTCATAGTCCGTCTGGTCCTTCGGCGGGCTGACCCGGGCGCGCAGGTAGGAGGCGATGCAGAGCGCGGCCTCCTGCGGGCCGAGGTTCTGCAGCGCGTTCACGGCCTTGATCGGGTAGTCGTAGTACTTGCCCTGGTAGAAGATCCGGCTTTTGCGCGGCCGCAGGAGGAAGTCCTCCTTGGGCAGGATCTCGTGCCAGAAGTCCTCGACCCGCTGGACCTTGGAGAAGAAGCGGTGACCACCGATGTCGAACCGCCAGCCGTCCCGCTCGACGGTCCGCGAGATGCCTCCGACCTGGGTGTCTGCCTCGAGGATCGTCGACGGGATCCCGTACCGGTGCAGCTCGTAGGAGGCGGTAAGGCCCGCCGGTCCGGCGCCGATAACGACGACGTCTACGTTTTCCGACATCAAGACTCAGCCGTTCCTTGGGGTGTAAGACGAGGGCGACGACGCCGTCCGCGCCGCCGGTGCACCCGCGAGCCCGCTTCGCGGGGCGAGCCGCGTCACAGGTGACCCGCATTGGTCACCGAACGCAACGGATCCGACGGCAGTGCCCCTCGCGGCGTGCGCAGCATGCCAGCGGTGGGGGCGCGTCGCCCGGTGACGGGCGATCCGCTCACGCATCGTTGACTCCGCTTCTAGCTCTTGTTCAGGGATCGCGGGGACGGAGTGGGGCGGAAGCGGCCGGGGTTATCCGCTTCGCGCACACTGTAACGGGCGCAACCGACGCCGAATCGCACGGGTCCCGGTCCCGGCGCCCCGCGGGCTTCGCTCGCCAGGCGGTGCCGGGAGGCCTTCGCGGGCTCGATCCGTCCGCTGGCCGGCGCGGTCAGCCGGGCGTGCCAGCCTTTCCGGCCCGCCGGCGGCCAGCCGGACGGTCGACGGCCAGCGGTTACGAAATGTGACGAAATCGCGCCCGCCGATGCCCCTCCCGATTCTGGTGACCAGGTGCATCCGCCGGGCTCGGCGCAGGACCGGCACCGTGCCCCGCGTCGACGCCCCGCGTCGTCCGCGGCCACCGTCCGGCGCCAGTTGTCCGCCACCGTCAGCCTGCCGCCACGGTGAGTACGGCCGCGATCAGCACCACAGTGCAGACCGTCACCCGCAGCCACAGCCGCGCCTTCCGCGTCATCCAGCGCAGGGCGCACGCCGCCGCGACCGCGTCCGCGGTCAGCAGCAGCAGGGCGCCGGCCCATACCACCGCCGCCAACTGGCCGCCGTCCGGCCGCGCGACGGCGACGAGAAGGGCGGCGGCGAGGCCGGCCGCCGGCAGGGACAGCACCAGCAGCAGCGGTGTCCACTGGTCGGGGGGCACCCGGTTGGGCGGGCGCGCCGGGCGGCCGGCCTTCCGGGGCAACGCCGCCCTCAGCCCGGGCCGCCCAGCCAGCACCGCCGGGCGGCGGGCCCGCCACCCGACCCCGGTGGAGGCCGCCTTCGGTCTCGGCGTGACGGATCTGGCGGCCTCGACACCGGCGGGCGGCGCGGCCGGGAGCACCGCCGAGCGCGCGACGTCCGGCGCGGCGCCGGACCCGCGGGCGCCCGGCGCCATCCGGCCCAGGAGCACCCGGCCCAGGAGCACCCGGACGAGGGCCACGAGCGACAGCGGGACGGACGCCAGCCAGCCGGCGGCCGCCGTCGCCGAGCCGCGGCCACCACAGCCGCCCGCGGCCACGACCAGGCCGCAGAAAAGCACGGCCGATGCGAGGTAGGGCAGGCCGAAGGCGATCCAGCCGGCGGTGCCCGGCCCGGCCACGATCCGGCCCCCGCCCAGCACGAGCAGTGCCGGGGTGAGCCAGAGCCCGAGCTGCGCGGCGGCGAGCAGCGGCGCCGCCGCGTCCGCGAGGTGGTGGGCGCGCTGCCGGCCGGACAGGCCGTCCTTGGCCAGCGGGTTGTCGAACAGCAGCATTCCCAGCCGGTCGGCGGCGCGGGCGACGGTGAGCCGCGCGGCCGTCGCCGGCGGGCGGGCGGCTCGGGACAGCACCGCCTCCGGGTGGTACACGCTCGACCAGCCCGCGGCCTGCAGCTCGTAGGAGGTGCGCGGCTCCTCGGCCGCGGCCGAGGAGCTGAAGCCGCCGACGGTCTCCAGGGCGGTCCGCCGGTACAGGGTGCCGCTGCCGAGGCCGGTCACGGCCCCGTCGCGGTCCCTGGCCGCCGACACGAGCCTGGCCAGCCTCGGCTCCAGCCGATCCGGCAGCGGCCCCAGCCCGGTCGTGGCGGGCCGCCAGGCCGCCGAGACCAGCCCGACGTGTGGGTCGCGCAGGTAGCCGAGCACCCGGTGGGCCGCGTCGGGCGCGACCGCGTCCCCGGCGTCGAGCAGCAGCACCGCGTCGCCGTCGGTCCGCGCCAGCGCTCCGTTGAGCATCGCGGTCCGGCTCGGTGGCCCCTCGTCGCGGACCAGGCAGGCCACGTCGAGCCGGCCGGCGAGCGCCACCAGCGCCCGGGCCGCGCCGCGGCCGCCCGGCGTCGTGGCGTCGTCAATCCGGCTGTCGACGAGCAGGAAGGTGCGGTGTGGGTAGGTGATCGCGCGGGCCGCGCGCAGGCTGCGGTCGACGTCGGCGATCGGCTCGCCGCGGCTGACGACGAACACGTCCAGCGTCCCGGCCGGAGCCGGGGCCCGGCGGGCGAAGCCGCGGTTGGCCCTGCTCAGGCACGCCGCGAGCCCCACCAGGACCAGGTAGAGCGAAACCTCGGCGGTGAAGGCGACCGCGCCGGTCGCCCCGGTGCCGCCCAGCCGGCTGGCCCGCCAGCCGAGGTAGCCGGCGCCCGCGACCGCCAGCGCCCCGCCGGCGACCACCGCGGCCGCCGGGGCGATCGTCCGCTCCCCCGGCGCCGGATGCCAGCCGACCCGCACCTGCGGCGGCACCCCCGGATCGCCCGGCAGTCCCGCGTCCGCGGCCCGCCCGTCCCGGAAGACGCCCGCGCCGCTCACCCGACGCGCGGCACCGCCGCCGGCCGAGCCGCGCGCCACCTTGGCGAGATCCACCATCGGGCCGCGACCCGTCGCGCCACCGCCCGTTGCGGCGAGATCCGCGGCGCCGCCGGCCGACGGCTCGGACCCGCGGAACGCCGCGCCGTGGCCGGACCGTTCGGCGTGCCCCGGGAGTTCGACCTCACGTGACGCCACCGGCCCCCGCGAAGGCATCGACCCACCCGACGGCGGGGAGGTCGCCGCCGGACTGGACGCGCCGGACGGCTCGGCTCGGCGCGCGGGCCCGGCGGCGCCGGGCGTCCGCGACTTGCCGGACGACGCGGCCTCGGGCGGCGGCTTGGATGGGCCCGCCGGCCTGGGCGTGCCCGTCCGGGGCTTATCCGTCGTCCTGGGCCGGCTCGATGTCCTGGTCTCGCGGGGCGGTCGCGGCGCGCCCGCGGCGTTCGGCTCGCGCGCCGGCTTCGCGGCCTCGCCTGGCGGTTCGCCCTGGCGTGGGGCGGGCACTACGGCGCGGCGCGCGGGCCCGTCGCGACGCGGTCCCCGACCGGTCATGCCCACCCCCCGAAGCAATCAGTCGCGAGACTGTCACTGAGAGTAACAGGCCGTGCTCATGGATGGAGGACAGCCCAGACAGCCATTCCTCCCTCGCGGACCCGCGGCCACGGGCCTGGCGCGGACACCGGCGCCGCCATATCGTGATCAAGCGCGGGCCCCGGCGGCGGCGGTGCCGTGTGCCACCTGCCCGTGCCTCCCGCTCCGCGGGGCGGTTCAGCCACACTGGTGGCGGTACTCCTCCCGCGGCGGCCGCGTAGCCGGCGGCCCTCGTCACGGCTGGCGGCGTGCCGACGGGCCGCCGCGGCGCGCGAACACGGGTCGGGTGAGCGGTCGGGGCATCGGTTCTGATGTGTGATGCGTTCAGCCGGGCCGGCCGGGGAAGGCCCGATACGCCGACACCGAACGACGACGGAAGGGATCATGAACGACTCGGGCGATACCGGTTGTAGTCCGAACCGACGGACGCCCTCGCCTGGCCTAGCCCGCGCCGGGGCACCCGGCCTCCGCTCGGCTGGCCACCGCGCCGGGATCCAGCCGGGGGCGCGGCGATGACCCAGACCCTGCTCCTGATCGCCGGTGTGATCCTGCTCGCGGGATGCGGGCTTTTCGTCGCCGCCGAGTTCGCCCTCGTCACCGTCGACCGGTCCAGCGTCGAGCGCGCCGCGCAGGCCGGCGACCGAGGCGCCCGCGGCACCCTGAAGGCGCTACGCACCCTGTCCACCCAGCTGTCCGGCGCCCAGCTCGGTATCACGCTGACCAACCTGGGCATCGGCTATCTGACCCAGCCGGCAATCGCCGACCTGCTCACCGGGCCGCTCGGCCGGCTCGGGGCGTCCCACCAGCTCGCCGAAGAGCTGTCGGTGGCGCTGGCGCTGGTGATCGCCACAGCGCTCACGATGGTGCTCGGCGAGCTGGTACCCAAGAACCTGGCCCTCGCCCGGCCGCTGCCGACCGCGAACCGCGCCCAGCGCTTCCAGCGGGCCTTCACGAAGGCCACCCTGCCGCTGATCCGGTTCCTCAACGGTGCCGCGAACCTGCTGCTGCGCCGCTTCGGGATCACCCCACGCGAGGAGCTCGCCTCGGCCCGCTCGGCGCAGGAGTTGTTCTCGCTGGTCGGCCGGTCGGCGGAGCACGGGGCACTGGCCAGGGAGACGGCCACGCTGGTGCAGCGCTCGCTGCTGTTCGGGGACCGCACGGCGCAGGACGTCATGACGCCGCGGGTGCGGATGCGCTCGATAGGCGACGACGAGCCGATCGCCGCCGTGATCGCGCTGACCAGGCGGACCGGTCACTCCCGGTTTCCGGTGCTCGGCGAGGACAGCGACGACGTGGTGGGGCTCATCCACATCAAGCACGCGGTCTCGGTGCCCGACGAGGACCGCGAGACCACCTCGGTCCGCGCGGTGATGGCGCCGACGGTGACGGTGCCGTCGACGATGCCGCTGGAGCCGTTGCTGGAGACGCTGCGGGCGGGCGGCCTGCAGATGGCGATCGTCGTCGATGAGTTCGGCGGCACCGACGGCCTGGTGACGGCCGAGGACCTCATCGAGGAGATCGTCGGCGACGTCGTCGACGAGCACGACCGGGTCAGCCCGCGGGCGGTACGCCACCGCGACGGCAGCTGGGCGCTGTCGGGGCTGCTGCGGCCCGAGGAGGCCGAGGAGCTGACGGGCGTGGCCGTCCCGACGGACGACGCCTACCAGACGCTCGGCGGCCTGATGGCCGCCGCGCTCGGGCGGATTCCCGCGGCTGGCGACTCGGTGGCTGTGGCCGGCGTCCGTTACACCGTGGAGCGGATGGACGGCCGGCGCGTCGACCGGGTCCGGCTGGAGACCGCGGGCGGGGGCGGCGGCGCGCAACGGCTGCCCGCCGGTACCGGTCCGGCCGCCACGCGGGCACCGGCCGCCGGCCACTCGCCGTGGCCGGACTCCGCCGACCCGGCCGGACGGACAGTGGGGGACTCATGGCCCGCCCGTGGCGTGCCGGCCAGCCGGCGATCCTCGGCACGGGCCGACTCCGGGTTCCCCGACGGGGAGCGCTCGGACGGCGATCGATCCGACGGCGATCTCTCCGACGGCGATGTCGTCGTCGACCCGCGCCGGCCGCTGCCGCCGCCGCATCCGCCGCGCGGGCACGGCCGCGGCGGCGGGCCGGAGCAGCACCGGGCAGCCGCCGCCGGCATGCCCGGCACCGAGGCGCCGGGGCCGGGCCAGGCCGCGGGAGCCGGCCGCGGCGACCGCGTGGGCCGAAACCTGGACTCCGGCGGCAGCCGCTTCGGCGCCGTGGGACGCGGCGCTGGCCGCCCCCGCCGGGACGGTCGCCGATGAACGACCTGCTGAGGCTCGCGCTGGTGGCGGCCCTGCTGCTGGGCAACGCGCTGTTCGTCGGCGCGGAGTTCGCGCTGATCTCGGCGCGCCGCACGACGATCGAGCCGCGCGCGCGGGAGGGGTCGTGGTCGGCCCGGATCACGCTGCGCGGGATGGAGCACGTGTCACTGATGCTGGCCGGCTCCCAGCTGGGCGTCACGGTCTGCACCCTCGGCCTGGGCGCCGTGGCCGAGCCGACGATCGCCCATCTGATCGAGGGCCCGTTCGAGGCCGTCGGCGTCCCGGACGCGGCGATCCACCCGATCGCCTTCGTCCTCGCGCTGGTCGGAGTCACCGTCCTGCACGTCGTGATCGGCGAGACGGTGCCGAAGAACATCGCACTCGCCGGGCCCGACCGGGCCGCCCTGGTGCTCACCCCGCCGCTGGCCGGTCTGGTGCTGGTGCTGCGGCCGGTGATCGTCGCGCTGAACTGGGTCGCGAACAGCAGCCTGCGGCTGGCCCGGATCGAGCCCAAGGACGAGGTCGCGAGCGTGTTCACCCGGGACGAGGTGGCCGGGCTGGTCGACGAGTCCCGCCGGGAGGGCCTGCTGGAGGCCGACGAGCACGGGCTGGTCACCGGCGCGCTCGCGTTCGACGAGCGCACGGCCCGCAGCGTGCTGCTGCCCCGCGAGGGCCTGGTGACCGTTCCGACGGACATCACCCCGCGCGACATCGAACAGCTGGCGGCGAGCACCGGCTACACCCGGTTCCCGGTCCACGACTTCGCCGGCCGGCTGATCGGCTACCTGCACCTCAAGGACATCCTGGAGACGAGGCCGGAGCGCCGGGCGTCGCCGGTGGCGGCGAAGTGGCTGCGGCCGCTGGTCGCGGTGTCGCAGGACGCGACGCTGCGCCAGGCGCTGGCGACGATGCAGCGTTCGGGCGCGCATCTGGGCCAGGTCGTCGACGCCGACGGCGAGTCGCTCGGCCTGGTCGCGCTGGAGGACATTCTCGAGGAGCTGGTCGGTGAGATCCGCGACGAGGCGTCGCGCCGCCCGGCGGCGCAGCCGGCCACCCGCTCCGTCTGACGGCCGGAAGCGGCAGACGCCGAGTACCGTCCGCACCCGTCCGACCGCGCGCCACCCACGTCGTTCGGAGGGGGCTCGTCGCCGGGCGATGCCCGCCTTCGGGAGACACCTGGACGACTTGTCTCCAGTTAGGGCACCGGTTGTGACCGAATTCAACGGATCGCGCGACCGAGACAACCAATCGGTGCGGGGATCGGTGTCAGGTGGACGTCATCTGAGCGATATCCGCGTCCGTGCAGTTCCCGGCACGGACCATGCGGCGTACCGTGTGGGCTCGTGCCAAGGATGGTCACGGCAGGTGCGGGTTCTGGCGCGACCCGCACGGTTGGACCTGCGCGGTAAGACCGGCACAGATAGACCGCGCGGCGAGGCAATGTCCTTACCGACAGATGCTTGGCCGCGCCGTGATCGAACGGCAAAAAACTGAAACTCGTCGCGAGGGGGAGGGACCGGTGGCGGGATCGACACCACCCCCGGTGTCCGGCAACGCCCCGGCCCCGCTGAACTCGGCGGATCCACGCAAGCTGGGCAAGTACGTGATCACCGGGCGACTCGGTCAGGGCGGGATGGGCACCGTCTTCCTTGGGCACAGCCCGGATGGCGACGCCGTCGCGATCAAGGTGATCAAGCCGGAGCTCGCTGAGCGACCGGAATTCCGAGCACGTTTCCGGCGCGAGGCGGAAAACGCCCGCCGGGTGCGCCGGTTCACCACCGCGGCCGTTCTCGACGCCGACCCGGACGGCCCGTGGCCGTACCTGGTGACCGAGTACGTCGAGGGTCCGACGCTGTCGAAGATGGTGAACCGGCGTGGCCCCCTGCGCCCGGCCGACCTGGAGCAGCTGGCGCTGTCGGTGGCGACCGCGCTGTCGGCGATCCACTCCGCCGGGATCGTGCACCGCGACCTGACGCCGGCCAACGTGCTGCTGTCCCCCGTCGGCCCGAAGGTCATCGACTTCGGGCTGGCCCGGGACTTCGCCGGCTCCGGCGAGTTCTCCCGTACCGCTCGGCACGCGATCGGCACGCCCGGCTACATGGCGCCTGAGCAGATCATGGACTCCCCGGTCACGTCGGCGGCCGACGTCTTCGCGTGGGGAGCAATCACGATCTTCGCGGCGACCGGCCGGCAGCCGTTCGGCGAGGGCCGCATCGAGGCGCTGCTGTTCCGCATCCTCTACGAGCCCGCCAACATCGAGGGTGTACCGGACGAGCTCGCGCCGCTGGTCGACGCCGCGCTACGCAAGAGCCCCGCCGACCGTCCGACCGCCGAGGAGCTGCGGGTCGCCCTGATGAGCGGTGCCACGCTGCCGGCGGCCCGACTCGCCCCGCCCGCGACCGGGCCGGCGGCCGTCTCGACGGTGACCCCGGACGGCAGGGCCTCGGACAGCAGGGACGGCTCGCGCCGCCGGCGCGGCCACCTGTTCAGCCGCGGCCGCGGCCAGCAGGAGGGTGACCTCTCCTCGACGGGTGGGCCGGTGTCCGCGCTGACCACCGATCTGATCAAGCGGCCCGCGACGACCCGGTCCCAGGCCGGGGTGTCCTCGGCGCCGCCGGCCTCCTCGGCCCCGCCGATCGCCCCGGCGACGCGGGTGGTGCCGGCGACCCCCGGTTCGGGAACGCCGGCCGGCCAGCCGGCGGTGCGCCCGACCCCGCCGTCGCCGGGCACACCGGCCCTCCCGGCGACGTCCGGCGGGCCACGCCCGCCGACGCTGCGGCCGCGGCCGGCGACCTCGACGCCACCCCGCTCCCCCATTCCGGGCCCGGCGCCGCGTGTCTCGGATCCGCCTGTCGCAGACCCACGGGCGTCAGCCACACCGGTCGCGGAGGCGCGGCCGGCGACGACGCCGCGACCCGGCTCGCCCGCCGCGCCGACGCCGTCCGGCGCGGGCGCTGGGCGCTCGGCGGCGCCGACGGCAGCGGCACACCCGGCGGCCGGCGGCGCGACGGCACACTCGGCGCTCGACGGCGCGACGGCGGCGCTCGCCCGGCCGTCCGGGCCCGAACGCACCGATGACGAGGCACGGCCGGCCCATGACCGGCGCGGGCGGCGGACCATCCTGATCGCCGCCGCCGCCGTGCTGCTGGTCGTGGCCGCGGCCGTCGCCGTGCCGCTGGCCCTGCGGCGCGGCTCGGACGGCGGCGCGACGACGCTGTCCCGCACCCGGCTCGCCGAGCTGTCCAGCACCGTCGCCAAGGCCGCCGACAGCAGTCGGGCGGCCGACCCGGCCCGCGCCGCCCGGCTCAGCCTGGCCGCCTACCGGATCGCCCCGACCCAGGCCGCCGAGGGCGCCATGATCGCCTCCTTCGCCGCGAGCACCCGGGTCGCTCTGCCGGGTTCGCCCGTCGCCTACACCGGCGCCGCCGTGACGGCCGACGGCCGGCTCGCCGCCGCGACCGACGGCACCGGGCACGTGCGGCTCTGGGGGCTGGCCACGGCGAAGCCCACGCTGCTCGCCGACCTCGCCACCGGCTCCGCGCCGGTGCCCGCCGACGCCGTGTTCCTGCCCGGCGGCGACCTGCTGACCGGCGGCGACGTCGGCCACGCCTGGGCGCTAACCAACCCGCGTACCCCGGCGCCGGTCTCCGACGTCAGGCCGACCGGCAGCCAGCCGGAGTTGCTGGCGCTCTCAGCCGACGGGAAACTGCTGGTCACCGCCGGCGACGACCGGGTCCTCGAGCTGTGGGACATCTCGCACCCGGCGCACCCGACGTGGCTGGCGCTGAAGCTGAACCCCGGGATCATCAACGACATCGCCGTCAGCCCAGACGGGCACACGCTCGCCGTCGCCGGGGTCGACGGCACAGTCGCCCTGTGGGATGTCACCGACCCGGCCAACGCCGCGCGGGGCGGCCAGGCCGTCGGGCACCTAGGCCAGGTCAACGCGGTCGCCTTCCTGCCCGGCGGCAGGCGCATGGTCACCGGAGGCGCCGACAGGACTGTCCGGCTGTGGGACGTCAGCGACATCCGGCAGCCACGGCAGGTCGGTGACGCGGCGAAAGGGTCGGCCCCGATCGTGGACGTCGCCTCGCTCGGCACCGCCGGCACCGCCGGCAGCGACACGGTCGTCAGCAGCGACACGGCCGGCCAGTTGACCGGCTGGACCGTTGCGGCCGGGACGTCCACCCCGGCGGCGTCCTTCACACTCAAGGCGGGTGACAGCGGCTTCGACCTGGCCGTCGGCGGCGCCGGGAAGACGCTGCTGGCCGCGCCGTCGGGTGGCTCCGCCGGCAGCCCGACGGTGATCTCGACGGACCCGGCCCGGCTGGCGGCCGCCGCCTGCCAGAATCCCGCGAACCGGATCGGCGCGGCCGAATGGAAGAGCCTCATCACCGACCTCGCCTATGACGACCCCTGCGCCGGCCGGCAATGAGAACCCACGGTCCGGCCCGCGCCGACGTCGGGGGAATGTCACGGCCGGTTGCTGAGCTCCAGGTTCCCGGCGACAGAGCTGGGCCGCGCCAATCGGTCGGCGTATTGCGCGCCAGGCCGGCCCCACGAAGCCGGTTCCGGCTCACCCCGCTGCAAGATTCCGGTAAGCCCCGGCCCGATTCTTTTCGGATCCATCGATTCCCGGGCACAATTTCAGGCTCGTGGCGTGACGTGCCGAGGAACGACGACCGTCCTGGACGGCCGGGCGTTCCCCACGGTGTCAGGCCCCCCGCGTGACGGCACAAAGGCACAGGTGATCAAGCCATGGGTTACCAGCTCGGTATCGACATCGGCACGGCGAACACCACCGTCGCCGTCGCCGCGGACGACTGGCCGCAGATTCTGACGGTCGCCGGCGGCCCGTCGATCCCGACCGTCCTCTACTTCCCGGCCGGCGGCCCGGTCGTCTTCGGCCGCGCCGCCGCGCGCCGAGCGCTCGCCGACCCGACCCGCGCGGCGCAGGGGTTCGTCCGCCGGATCGGTGACCCCGCCCCGATCATGGTCGGCGGTTCGGCGTATACGCCCGAGGGGCTGCTCACCCGGTTCCTGGAGCGGGTGCTCGCCTCCGTCACCGAAAGCCGGGGCGGCGCACCGGACCAGGTCGTCGTGACCTTCCCGACGAGCTGGAACTCCCGGCGCCGGGAACTGTTCACCGAGGCACTGGACCGGCTGGACCTGGACGTCCCGGTGACGGCCGTGCCGGCCGCCGAGGCGCTGGGCGCCGTGCTGTCCCGGCGGGCGGCGGCGCGGACCGCCGGCCGGGCCACGGACCTGATCGCCATCTACGACTTCGGCGCCGGCGCCTGCGAGGCCGCGGTGCTGTCCGTCTCCGACTACGGCGCCGAGATCGTCGGGACACCGGCCGGGATGACCGGCGTCGAGATCGACGACCTGCTGCTGGAGCACGTGCTGGCCGCCAGCGGCGTCGACCTCGCGCGCCTCGACCGGACCGAGCCGGCGGCGGCCGCGGCGCTCGTCCGGCTGCGCGCCGAGGTCGTCGCCGCCAAGGAGACGCTGGCGGCGGACGATGAGACCTCGGTCGCGGTGACGCTGCCCGGAGCGTTCGCCTGGGTGACCCTGCGCCGGGAGGACCTGGAGCGATTGGTCACTCCGGCCGTCGAGGACAGCGTCCGGGTGCTGACCAGGACCGTCCGCTCGGTGCCGACGACGGCCGGCGGGCTGTCGGCGGTGCTGCTGTACGGCGGCCTGTCGCGGATGCCGCTGGTCAGCCGGCTGGTGCGGGCCGCGCTGGACGGCGCGCGCCGGTTCGAGGAGCCGCCGGCGGAGGACCCGGCGATCGGCGCGGCGCTGCTGGCCGTGGGCCTCGCCGAGCAGGCAGAACCGGTGGCCGGCGGCGCGACCGCGGTGATCGGCGGCGCCTCGCTGGAGCCGCCGGAGCTGTCGTCGTTCCCTGGGCTGTCGGTGCCGCCGTCGGGCACGGTGTCCGGGCCGCCGCTCGGCGAAACGCCGGCGGCCGCACCGGTCGCGGCCGCCGCGGCGCCAACGGATCCAGAGGCCACCGCCCTGATCACCGCGGCCTACAAGGCGTTCCCCGCGGACACGGCCGACACGGCGGACCCGGCGCAGGATGAGGCGCCGACGGGCCTGGCTCACTGGGGGCCGGGCGCCGCGCCGGCCGCCGTCACTGCCGGCGCCGTGGGCGCCGCGGCGGGTGCGGCCGCCGGTGGCGCCGGCGGGGCGCCGGCCGGAGCCGGCCGGGGAGGATCCGGGCGCGGCCGGCCCGGTGGGTTGCGGACGCTGCGGTCCGCGGGCGGGATCGCGGCGCTGGTCGCGGCGGTGGTGTTCCTCGCGGGTGGCACGACGCTCGGCGTGGTGCTCACCCATGGCGGGAACAGCGACGCCTCGACGGCGAGCCCCGCGTCGACCCTGCCGGCGAGCGCGCCCGCGTCGGTCGCGCCGCCGCCGACCTCGGCCGCCCCCGCCCGCAACGTGGTCCGGATCGCGAACTCGGACGAGGTCGCGCCGATCCTCGAGAAGGCCGCCCAGGACTTCGGGAAGACCCAGTCGGACGTGACGGTCGCCTTCGACCCGACCGTCACCGACACCAACGGGGCGTTCGCCAAGCTCTGCTCGGGCGACGCCGCGATCGCCGGGGCGTCGTTCGAGCTGGACCCGAAGTTCGCCCCCGACCCAAGTTGCAAGGACAAGGTGGTCGGGTTCGAGATCGCCCACCACACCCTGCCGATCGTGGTGAACCCGGCGAACACCTGGATCGGCTGCCTCAACCTGTCGCAGCTGAAGTCCATCTGGGGCCCGAACTCGACCGTCACCCGGTGGAACCAGATCAACCCGTCGTACCCGGACGAGCCGATCAACTTCGTCGGCCCGGCGAAGAACACCGTCCAGGCCGAAGTGTTCAACTCGGCCATCAACGGCAGCAGTGACCGGTCGCGGGACTACGCCGTGAAGGACCTGGGCGGCATCGCGCAGACCGTAGGGTCCGACAAGGACGCGATCGGGTTCCTGGACTTCCCGACGTTCGAGACGCTCGGCGGCCAGCTGAAGGGGGTGCTGGTCAACGGCGGATCGGGCTGCGAGCCGCCGAACGCGATCACCGCGGGCACCGGCGTCTACACCCCGCTGTGCAAGCCGCTCTACGTCTATGTCAGGACCGACGCGCTGCGTGACCCGGCGACCGCCGCGTACATGAAGTTCTTCCTGCAGAACGAGCAGGGGATCGCGCAGGACTCGCACTACGTCCCCCGCGACAACACCACCGTCACGGAGAACGTCGACAAGATCAATCAACTGACCGAAGGAGTCGGGCCGATACCGGCCTGATCTCCCCCGGTTCCGAGGCGGCCCGCCAGCGAGCGGGTCGCGGTCCCGTCGCGAGCCACCCGTTGATCGCAAGTGGTTGTGACTGAGAGTACATTGAGGGCTCCTCG
>Ga0068859_100001223_pt1 | contig 26205 bp, 20 predicted proteins | sample KBSSwiS22_FD_66585 | JGI IMG/M metagenome (GOLD analysis project Ga0068859, IMG submission 66585) | Switchgrass rhizosphere microbial communities from Kellogg Biological Station, Michigan, USA - KBS Switchgrass S2-2 | ecosystem: Host-associated > Plants > Roots > Rhizosphere > Soil ...
GCCCCGGCGGATCATCCGGCCGGGGGCCCGCCGCGGGTCAACTCGCCTGACGATCCTCGCCACGCAACACGGCCAGCCGCTCCGCGAGAACCTCTTCCAGGTCCGCGGTCGTCCGGCGCTCCATCAGCATGTCCCAGTGCGTACGCGGCGGCTTGGCCTTCTTCGGCTCCGGCCGCTCCCCATCCACGATCACCGACGCCTCACCGCACACCCGGCACTCCCAGACCGAGGGAACCTCGGCCTCGGCCGCGAACGGCATGGTGAACTGGTGACCGTTCGGACAGTCGTACGACGCGGTCTGCCGCGGCGCCAGCTCCGTGCTGCGGTCGGTCTCGTAGGACACCGCGCCGAGACGGCTGCCCCGCAGAACGCGCTCGCCCATAGAAACCCCTCCGAGCGTTGTCGATTACCGGTGTCTCAGCAGTCTGAACGACCCGGCCAGCCGAGACGTTCCCACAACGGAAGGGCTGGTAACGAGACCATGGCCATACCGCGTGTCCCGCTCCTGGCGGCCCTCGCCCAACGAGCCGGCGCCCGCCCCTATCTTGGCCTGCTCGCCGCGGCCCGCTGTGGCCTCGGCGTGGCCGCCCTCACACGTCCCGTCGCGGCCCTGCGCGCGACCGGCGTCGACCGCGTCACCGCCGAACGCACCGCCTGGACTGCCCGGCTCCTCGGCGGCCGCGACCTCGCCCTCGGCGCCGGCCTGCTGCACGCCCTCGCCCACCGCCAGCCCACCGACGGCTGGGTCTGGGCCGGCCTGATCGCCGACACCGTCGACACGGCCGTCCTCGCCACCGCGACCGCACAGCGAAAGCTGTCTCCCGCCACTGGCACCCTCGCTTCCCTCCTCGGCGCCGGCGCCGCCGCCGCCGCCCTCCCCGCCCTGCGCGCCCCCACAGCGGGCATCCCCAAGGCACACCGCTCCGATCCCGAGTCCCCCATGGCCGGCCCGAGGCAGTGACCAGCAGACCGGGGCCCTCACGCGCTGATCACCGCCCGCGCCCCGTTGTGGTCAGCCGTGGCCAACGGGCGCGCGGCGGACCGAGCCGGCGGGAATTCCTCCGGCCGGACAGCCGCTGCATCCGATGCGCCCGACGAACGGACACCCGCCCAGAGCGGAACAGCCGGCCAGTCGAAACCGGGCAGCACCCCTGACTACGGCCCACCGCCACCAGAGGAGCACACCATGAGCGACCACGCCGACCCCGCCGCCACGGAGACCGCCCGGCCGGCGGACCCGGCCGCGGGCGAGAAGGTCGTGCGTACCGACACCGAGTGGCGCGCCCTCCTCGATCCCACGCGCTACGCCATCCTGCGCCAGGCCGCGACCGAGCGGCCCTTCACCGGCGCCTACACCTACAGCAAGGAGACCGGCACCTACCAGTGCGGCGGCTGCGGCAACCCGCTGTTCTCCTCCGACACCAAGTACGACTCCGGCTGCGGCTGGCCCAGCTTCTACGAGCCGCTGACCCCCGGCGCCGTCGAGTACATCGAGGACCGTTCCCACGGCATGATCCGCACCGAGGTCCGCTGCGGGCGCTGCGGCTCGCACCTCGGCCACGTGTTCCCCGACGGCCCGCAGCCCACCGGCCAGCGCTACTGCATGAACAGCCTCGCGCTCGATCTGAACCCCAGCGACGGCTGACCGGAGCCGCACGCCGGCGGCCCGCCTGGCCGGCCGCCGGCCGTGATCACCGCAACCTCGCCCAGGCCTAGGCGGCCGGGGGCGTTGCCGCCGCCCAGGCGCGCACCGCCAGGCGCGCGCGAGCAGACGCAGCGGCGAGCCCCCACGGGGGCCCTACATCCCAGGCCCGGACTCACCTCATCCTGTGGATGAGGCTCGGGCGTCCCCAACTCACCTCCCGCGCCCACGACCAGCCACTACGGTGACTCACCGGAGGACCACGGCACCGCATCCAGGCAAACGGAGAAGACCCGCCGCGCCCGACCCAGCGGCAGCACCGAGGGGGCGTTCCCAGCGCAACCGCAGGAGACGCTATGGCAAGCACCCGCGATCCCGGACCCCGGACGCACCCTCATCTGACGACGATCCCCGGCCCGCGCCAGCACACCGACGGCGCCGCCGCCCCGCCCGCCCAGCTAGTCAGTCCCGACAATCTGCTCGATGAGCTGTGCGCACAGTTCGAGCGGCGGTTCGACGCCCTCATCGGAGCGGCCGTCGAGACCCAAGGATGGGCGCTGCAGTCCGTCGCCGCCATGCACGGCCGACCTCGTTTCACCTACACCGTAGGGCTCACCGCCCACGACCAGCACCCCGAGCTGGTCATCGTCGGGCTGCGCCTGGGCGCGGCCGCCGAGATCCTCAACGTCCTGGGCGAGCACGTGCGCGATGGCCAGCGCCTCGCCACGCACCAGCAGTGCGCCGACTTCCCCGGCTGGCCCCGGCTCGCGCTCCTCGACGTCGACCCGGACAACAGCGCCGACCTGCTCGTCGGGGCGAACCGGCGCTACCGGGCAGCCGACGGCCCGCCCGTCGACGCCCTCCAGGTCATCTGGTGCGACCCGGCCGGCAACCTGCCCTGGGAGCCGGGCTGGGTCCTGCCCTACGGCGCCCAGCCGATCCTGCACTACCCACTCGACCCCTTCGCCGACTTCGACAACCCGGACGACCGGGACGACGGGCCCACAGGAGACGGCACACTCGCCGCGAAGGAGGACGTCAGCCTGCTCCACATCACCGGCGCCCGCTGAGCCACCGCGTCGGCCGGCCCGGCTGCCAGGACCGGGCCGGCCGACGGCCCCCACCGCGGTCGCACAAGATCGCGAAATCGTGGCCAGGACTCATGATGAGCCCCGCAGGGGCGTATTTGTGCTGAACATGGCTTCCTGTCCGTCTGAACCTGGCAATCAAGATCAAAAAGAGCGCTTCGGCATGTCAACACCGTTGACTATCTTGTGGGGGTCTCGTGGCTCGACGCGAAACGTCGGATCTGTCGGAGGCGCCTGGCAGATTCTCAGGCATGCCCGAACGCCCGCCCGTGCCCGCTGTGATGATCGATCGTCTTCGTTCGCTGCTGGAGCGCTTCCCCGACTGCCGGGAGGAGGACGCGTGGGTCGGGGTGCGCTGGCGGATCGGCGACGCGACCGTCGCGCATGTGTTCGGCGGCGAGGACCAGCTGTTCAGGGTGACCTTCCGCGCCGAGCGCTCCGAGCTGATGGCGTTCGAGCGCCTGGGCGCGCCGTACTTCCGAGCCTCGTGGGGCGAGAACGTCGTCGGCCTGCTGCTGGACGGCGACACCGACTGGGAGGAGCTCGCCGAGCTGCTGACCGACTCCTACTGCCTGCAGGCCCCACCCCGGCTCGCCGACCAGGTGCCTCGGCCCGGCCCCCACGCTGACCCACACGGGTCGCGATAGGCGCAGCCCTCAGCAGGGCGGCGCCTTCGCGACAGCCGCGCCCCTCGTGACGAGGGTCATGCGGCCGGATTGTTACCGTGCGGGCGGGCAGGTCGCGCGCGCGAGGTCATCCTCAACGACGAGGCAGCCGCGTGACCGGAACGGATAGATCCATGAGGCTTCTGGACGGGCGGGCGATGGCCGCCGAGATCGGCCGGCACGTCGTCGACGAGGCGGCGCTCCTCGCGGACGCCGGGGTGACGCCGCGGCTCGCCGTCGTCGTGCCGGGGGACGACCCGGCGGCGCTGTCGTTCGCGCGCGTGCTCGAGCGGACGGCCGCCAGGATCGGGGTCGCCTGCCAATGCCAACGACTGTCGGGCAAGCCCGAGGAGTTGACCGACAGCCTCGACCGGCTGGCCGCCGACCCCGCCGTTCACGGCGTCATCGCCCAGACCCCACTTCCCCCCGGCATGACCGCGGACGAAGTCGGCGCCCACATCCCCCCCGGCAAGGACGTCGACGGGATGAACCCGGTGAGCCTCGGCCGGCTCGCGCTGGGGCTGCCCGCGTTCGCCCCGGCCACGGCGGCTGCGGTGGTCGAGGTCCTGCGCCGCGGCGAGATCCCGATGTCCGGCGCGCGTGCCTGCGTGATCGGCCGCAGCCCAGTGGTCGGCAAGCCGGCGGCGCTCCTGCTGCTCGCGGAGAACGCGACCGTGACCATCTGCCACACCCGCACCAGGGACCTGGCGACCGTCGCCCACGAGGCCGACATCATCGTGGCCGCCGCGGGGCGCCCCGGACTGGTCCGCGCCGGATTCGTCCGCCCTGGCGCCACGGTCGTCGACGTCGGCACCAACGTCACCGACCACGGGCTCGTCGGCGACGTTGACGTGGACGCGATCGCCGGCCTCGCGGGCGCCGTCACACCCGTCCCTGGCGGCGTCGGCCCGGTCACGACCATGCTCCTGTTGCGCAACACCGTCCAGGCCGCCCACCGCGCCCAGTGACCAACGCCCGCGGACGCTTTACCTGGGATCGGCCAGCTCGCCGGCGGCATCGCCCGACCGAGGCGCGAAAGGTCGAGGCCAGGCGCCAAGGCCCGGGACGTCATGGGTAGGTGAGGCCGCAGTCGACCTGTCCACATAAAGATCGTTTTGCCGGGCCCGACGGCGTCAACAGCGTTGACTATCTTGTCTCCCGGAGAACCATCGGGCGCGAACGGCGCGCGCCTCCTCGTCAGTCGCGGGCGTCGCACCCCTCGCTGGCCCGCGGTCAACGACGCCGCGCGGAACACTGGCGACGGTGCCCAAGTTGCAGCGGCTATGACCTTGTCTTCCGGTGTCGCCGCGACGGCGCTCCCGAGCACCGTCACCCTGCTGGACGGGGTGGACGCCGCGCCGCTGTTCACTCCCTTCTCGCTGTCCGGCGTCGAGCTGGCTAACCGCTTCGTCATGGCGCCGATGACGCGCCAGTCCTCCCCCGGCGGGGTGCCCGGTGAGGACGTCGCCGGCTACTACGCCCGGCGGGCGGCGCACCTCGGCCTGGTCGTGACCGAGGGCACGTATGTGGACCACCCGTCGGCCGGGTCCAGCGACCGGGTGCCGCGGTTCTACGGCGACGACGCGCTGGCGGGCTGGCGGCGAGTCGTCGACGCGGTGCACGCGGCCGGCGGGCGGATCGTCCCGCAGCTGTGGCATCTTGGCGCGGGCCGTGAGGCTGGTGCCCCGCCGCATCCGGGGGCCCCGGTGTTCTCCCCCTCTGGGCTGGGGCCCGACGGGACGGTCGTCGGCGACGAGCCGACGACCGCGCAGATCGACGAGCTCGTTGCCTCGTTCGCCCGCGCCGCCGCCGACGCCCGCGGCGCCGGCTTCGATGGCGTCGAGCTGCACGGGGCACACGGCTACCTACTCGACCAGTTCTTCTGGCCGCGGACCAACCACCGTGCCGACGGCTACGGCGGCAGCCTCGCGGGCCGGGCCCGGATCGCCGCCGAGGTCATCGCCGCGGTCCGCGCCGCCGTCGGGCCGGACTACCCGCTGATCTACCGCTTCTCCCAGTGGAAGGCGGGTTTCTACGACGACCGGATCGCCGAGAACCCTGACGAGCTGGCGGCGTTGCTCACCCCGCTGGTGGACGCAGGGGCCAGTGCGCTGCACGTCTCGACCCGTCGGTACTGGCTGCCGGCGTTCGACGGCTCGCCGCGGACGCTCGCCGGCTGGGCCAAGAAGCTGACCGGCCTGCCCGTCATCACGGTCGGCTCCGTCGGCGTGCCGACGGCCTTCCGGGGTGGCCATGAAGGCGCGGTGCCGACGCTGAGCCTCGCCCCGCTGGTGGAGCTGTTCGACCGCGGCGAGTTCGACCTGGTCGCCCTCGGCCGCGTCCTGCTCTCCGAGCCCGCCTGGGTTGCCAAGCTACGCGAAGGCCGCCTCGCCGACATCCGCCCCTACGACGTGTCCGACAACAGCCGCCTCACCTGACGAGCGTCGCCGTCAACGAGATCCTCGTCCGCCCCACCGAACAGGCCGGCTGACAACCGGTTCGGCGCTCGACCGGCGACGCGGGCACGCCGGTCCGCGCCGGGGCCCGGCGGCCGGGCCAGCGGTCAGGGCTTGCGGGCTACCAGTCCGTGGCTGCCGACCGCCTTCGGGTTCGTGCCCGGCTCAGGGCGCCACAGCGGGGTGGAGACCACCCCCGGTTCGACCAGCTCCAGGCCGTCCGCGTACCGGGCGAACTGTGCCGGGGTCCGCGTGTAGTAGGGGTCGCCGGCCTCGCCACGGCGCCGCACGGCCTCGGCCATCCGGATGGCGTCCTCCTCGGCGGTCGGCATCGTCCCGTCGTTGACGACCAGATAACTGCCGGCCGGGATCGCGTCGACGAGCGCCTTCACGATCGCGTACGCCTGCTGTACGTCGGCAACGTTACCGAGCACGCCGAGCATCATCAGCCCGATCGGCCGGGTGAAGTCCAGGACGCCACGCGCGGCGTCCAGGATGGCCTCGGGGTCACGGACGTCGGCGTCGACGTAGGCCGTAATGCCCTCGGGGGTGCTCGTCAGCAGGGCGCGGGCGTGCACCAGGACCAGCGGGTCCCGGTCGACGTAGACGATCCGCGCCTCCGGCGCGATCGCCTGGGCGACCTCGTGGGTGTTGCCCGCCGTGGGCAGGCCGGTGCCGATGTCGAGGAACTGGCGGATGCCCGCCTCCTCGACAAGGAAGGTCACCACGCGCCGCAGGAAACCGCGGGACTCGCGCGCCACGTCGATGATCTCCGGGTAGACCTCGCGGACCTGCTCACCGACGGCCCGGTCGACCGGATAGTTGTTCTTCCCGCCGAGCCAGTAGTTCCACACCCGAGCGGAGTGCGGCACGGTGGTGTCGAGCACGGGCCGGTCCTTATCGGGACCAGACGTGGCATTCGGTGTCAATGGAACTCCCCGGGGCGAACTGCCTGGTAGGCATCACCAAACTAGACCATCGGAGGACGGACCGTCGGAGGCCGCCCACTCTGGGCGCCCAATTCGCGCCGCCCGGCCCCGGGCCGGTCGCACGGGCCGGGCCGGGGCGGCCTCGCGGCTAGGCGCGGGCCAGGATCTCGCCGTGCAGGATGGCGATCCAGGCGTCGGCGGACCGCGACCAGCCGCGCCAGGCCTCGGAGATCCGGTTCAGGTCGGCCTCGGTCGCCCAGCCGGCGGCGAGCAGCTGGCGGGCCAGGTCGGAGGTGAGGATCCGGTCCGCCCACATCCCGCCCCACCAGGCGGCGTCCTCGCCGGCCGGGTAGCACCAGACGCTCGCGCTCGGCATCACGTCCTCGAACCCGGCCGCCCGCGCCCAGGCCAGCAGGTGGCGACCGGCGTCGGGCTCGCCGCCGTTGGCCCGGGCGGCCCGCTGGTAGAGCGCGAGCCACTCGTCGAGCTCAGGCAGGCGCGGATACCAGGTGAATGCCCCGTAATCTCCGTCGCGGGCCGCGACGACGCCGCCGGGCTTGGTCACCCGGCGCATCTCGCGCAGCGCGGTGACCGGGTCGGCGACGTGCTGGAGCACCTGGTGGGCGTGCACGACGTCGAAGGAGTCGTCGGCGAAGTGCAGGGCGTGGACGTCCGCGACCACGCAGTCGACACCGCCCAGGCCCGCGTTGTCCGGGCCCGCGTTGTCCAGGCCGCGGGCGGCGACCTGCGCGCGGGTCAGCTCCAGGGCGGCCTCGTTGATCTCCGTGGCGGTGACCCGCCCGGGCGCGACCAGCTCCGCCAGGTCGCAGGTGATCGTCCCGGGGCCGGCGCCGATGTCGAGGACCGACTGGCCGGGGGCCAGCCACCCCAGCAGATAGGCGGCCGAGTTCTCCGCCGTCCGCCACCGGTGCGAGCGAAGAACCGACTCGTGATGGCCGTGGGTGTAGACGTTCGCCGGACTGGTCACCTGGACTCCCCTCACGCCACGCTCTACGTCGAACGTCATCTTACATTATGAGCAGAGCGTCCCACATTCTGAGATACGAGGATGCCCGATAGTGCTTGTTACCTCACGGTGGGCGGCTTCTGGGTAGCCGAGAAGACGGCGACCGACCGCCGGGCCGCCCCGCGACACGTCGCGCCGGCGCGGCTCAGGCGGCCTGGCGCCAGGCGTCGGCCACCGCCGTGAAGCTGGCGATGCGGCGGGCGCGGTCCAGGCTCGGGGTGACGACGACGATCTCGTCGGCCTGCGCCTGGTCCTTCATCTCCAGCAGCCGCTCGGCGACGGCCTTCGGCGCGCCGGTCACCATCCGGCCGTCGGCCGGCCCGGGCAGGCCCGCGGACGCGCGGAACGCGGCCGACTGGGCGAACGCGCGGACGTCCTCCGGCCGCAGCGGCTCCCGCACGCCGCGGCTGATGTTCTGGATGGTCAGCGTCCAGGCCGCCTCGAACTCTCCGATCGCCGCCTCGTCCTCGCTGGCGAACGCCAGCACCGACATCGCCGAGTACGGCACCGCGCCGGCGGTCCCCGGGGTGAACTCGCGCCGGTAGGAGCGCAGCGCCTCGAAGGCCAGGTCGGGGCTCATGTGGTGCGCGAACACCGCGCTCAGCCCGTTGACGGCGGCGAACCGCGCGCCGTACCCGCTTGACCCCAGCACGAACAGCTCGGGCACCTCGTCGATGACCGGCGCGGCGACCAGCCGGGAGTACGGGTGGCTGGCCGGGAAGCCGCCGCCGAGGAACGCCAGCAGCTCGCCGACCTGGCCGGGGAACTCCGCCCCCGGGTCGGTGGTGACCCCGCGCCGCAGCACGTGGGCGGTCAGCGGGTCAGTGCCCGGCGCCCGGCCAAGCGCCAGGTCGATCCGGCCCGGGTACATCGCCAGCAACGTCCGGAAGGTCTCGGCGACCTTCAGCGACGTGTGGTTCGGCAGCATGATCCCGGCCGCTCCGACCCGGATCCGGGACGTGAACGCCCCGACGTGCGCGGTCAGCAACTCCGGGGCGCTACAGGCCAGGCTGGTCATGTTGTGGTGCTCGGACACCCAGTAGCGCCGGTACCCGGCCGCCTCGACGGACCGGGCGATGTCCACCGCGCCGGCGATCGCCGCGCTCGGGCTCTCCCCGTGCTCGATCCCGACGAAGTCCAGCACCGCCAGCGGAAGCGATTCCTCGAAGACGTTCACTTCCAGCCCAAGACCCGCCCGGCCGGGCTCATTCCCACGGCTGGGTCGGACGCGCGGCACCGGTTCAAACCCGCTGTACACCCGGAAGCCAGGTTGGTCCGATCACGACAACCGATGTGGGGATCGGGCCTGCCAGTCTGAACTGCGGTAGTGACGCAGTCACGTCAGGGTTTCGGCCATCATCCCCCGGATGCGGTCGTGGTCTCTGGTCGGAGCCCGTCCTACCGTCATTCCTCGATCATGACCGCGCGCGCCCACGCGGGCAGGTCCCCCGGCGCGGCGCCCTGCGTACCGTCGCGCAGGAGGCCCACGACGACGCGGATTCCCGGCGGCGGCTGGTGCGGCCACGGGGTGTAGCCGTCGGTGAGCACGATGACCGTCGACGGGCGGGGGCGCAGCGCCGCCGCGGCCGCGATGCCCGCGCCCATGTCGGTGCCGCCCCCGCCGACGAGGCTCACCTGACGCGCCTGGCTGACCCGCCGCGCGGCGTGCACGGCGGTGTCGACGGCGAGGACGCGCACGCCGTCCGCGCGCAGCCCGGCGCGGGTCAGCACGCCGTCGACCTCGGCGAGCGCCCGTGTGAGCAGGCCCTCGTGCATCGATCCCGACGTGTCGCACACGATCGCCACCTCGGGCACGGGCCGACGCATCGTGGGCAGCACGACGCCCGGCACGGCGCCCGACCGCCTGGACAGCCGGCGGTAGCTGTAGTCGACCGCGCCGGCCGCGCGGCTCACGGCCGCGCGGATCTCGGCGCCGAGGACGCGGCGCCAGTCGACCCGCGAGGGCAGCACGCTCTCGGCCCATCGCAGCCAGCCGCCGGGGACCGTGCCCGGCTCGGCCCCGTGCTGGCGCTGGATGTCCGCGGCGACGCCGAGCCGCAGCAGGTCGCCCTGGTTGCGGGAGAGCCCGGGGTTCGAGCCGTCGCCTGGGCGGTCGCAACGGTCCTCCCCCGCGTCGGCGCCGGATCCGCAGTCCCACCGCCGAGGCCCGTCGGTGGCGACCCGGTAGTAGGCCTCCGCAAGCAGCCCTTCCGGCGCGCCCAGGTCCGCGGGCAGGTCTGGGGCCGCGGCCGGCCGGCAGCCGTCGGCCAGCAGGTCGTCGTTGATCTCCGCGTCGGCGCAGCGGTTCCAGCGGGCGCGCCCGGCCTCCTCGGCGACGCGGGCGGCCTCGGCGCGGCCGGCATGATCGCGGATCAGATGGCTGACGAGGTGGATGAGCAGCCGGCCGAGCTGCGCCGGTTCGAAGCCGGGAAGCAGGTCCGGGTCGACGAGCATCCGCCAGTCGCGGTCGACAGCGATGGTGGCGCTGCCGGCCGCTGCCTCGACGGGGCAGGCGAACAGGGCCCGTGCCAGATAGGGCTGGCGGTTGACCGCCCAGAGCCGAGCGGCGGCGAGCCTCGTCTGGTCCGGGCCGGCGAGGGCGCTCATCCGAGCAGGCCGGCCTCGCGCAGCAGCGGGGCGAACGTCGCCACCTCCGGCGGGACGGGTGCGCCGGCCGGCTGGCAGCGGGCCAACGCGCGGGCGGCGGCCGCGGCGACGTCGGGGGCCGCGCCGGCCGCGCGGCCGAACGCCCGCCAGCCCCGCTCCCAGCGGCCCGCACCCGGGTCGGCGGCGACCGCGGCCGCGATCGAGGACAGCGCCGCGTAGGCCCGGTCGCCGCGGGCAGGCAGGACGAACGAGTCCGGGTCGGCGAGCACCGCCTCGGGGTCGGGCAGGTCCGCCTCGGCGAGCCAGGTCAGGAACTCCGCCCCGGTGCCGAGGCCGACGCAGCCGCGGACCAGCAGCGAGACGACCTGCTCGTCGACGCCGCCCGCGCGCGCGGCGGCGAGCAGCCGGGCCGTCATCTCCCAGGTGCGCGGGCTAGGCCAGGCCCGGCCGGCCGTCACCGCCGCCTCCGGCACGGCGAGCGCCAGCTCCGGACGCACCATGAGGAAGCCGGCCACCCAGCTGCGCGCCACCGGGATCCGCTCGGTCCAGTCGGCGGGCAGCGGCGGCGGGGTAACCGTCGGCCAGCCGGAGACGAAGCCGTCGGCGACGGCACGCGCGTCCAGCGGCCAGTCCAGGTGACAGAACCGGTTGGCCAGCGGTGCCGACAGGTCCCAGCCGTCGGCGGCTTGCTCCGGCGGGTTGGCGGCGGCGACGACGGCCACGTCCGGGGGCAGGGTGAGGTCGCCGACGGTCCGTTCCAGCACGACCCGCAGCAGCGCGGCCTGCACCGCCGGGGGCGCGGTGGAGATCTCGTCGAAGAACACCAGCCCGTGCCCGGCGTCGGCGAGCCGGGTCGCCCACCGGGGCGGGGCGAACTCGACCTGGGTGGCTCCGGCCGGGCCGGTGACGACCGGCAGCCCGGCGAAGTCGGACGGCTCCCGGATCGAGGAGATGACGATCTCGCACGGCCAGGCCGCCGCGTCGGCCATCGCCCGGATCGCCGAGGTCTTCCCGGTCCCGGGCGGGCCCCAGAGCAGCGCCGGGACCCGCGCGGCGACGGCGAGGCCGAGCGCCCTGATTACGGAGAACTGTCCGTCCACATCCGCAGTGTGGCAGGCTCTGGCGATGTGCACCCATTCGGTGGCGGGGCCGCGCGTCCTGATTACGTAGAACCGTGCTTGCGCAGCCCTGACCTGGCTGGCCCTGGAAACGCCGACGCGTTCGATGGCGAGCTGTATCTGCGTCTACTCGGGGAAAGGACTCTGCTTTCCGGCGGGGGCCCCGCTTCGTTCGGCGATGCGCTCGTCGAACAGGCCCGGGTCCTGGAAACCGTCGCCGCGGTGACCAGCGCGGTGGCCCGTCGGGTCGTCGACGACTACGCCCGCGCCGGTGCCGTGCGGGGCCTCGGCGGGCCACCGCAGTTCCCGCCGCCGTCGGGGTCCGGGCCGCCCTCGATGGCGCGCGGGCCCGCGCGCCGGATCGTTCCGTGCCGCCGGGTCCTGTCGTTGCCCACCGGCGAGTTCGAGGTGCGCCACGTCATTCTCGGCCAGCACGAGACCCGGCTGGCTATCACCTTCAGGACCAACGCCGGGCTCGCACCGGGCGCGCGGAACCGCCCCGCGATGATGCCGGCAGGCGTCACGAGCATTCCCACGATCGCCGTGACCGACGACCGCGGGAAGACCGTCAGCTCGTCGGCGTTCTCGGGCGGCGGCACGGCGGCCCAGTGGCGCGGATTCCTGACGCTGCGTCCGGCGCTCGCACCCGACACCGCGTGGATAGAGCTGTACGGGGAACGCGTCGAGCTGCGCGTCGACCAGGACGCCCACCCAGTCACGATCGAGCACTTCACCGGTGGCGACCTTGTCGGGCGCTGCCTAGACCAGCGCCTGGCGGCGAGCAGTCTGCGGCCCCACGGCCACGCGCTGTCGGACGGCCTGCAGGCGCTCGTCGCCGCAGGCCTCGTCGACCCGGCCGGTCCCGCGGTCGCCGAGATCCTCGCGGTCCACCAGGCACTCACCCGTCCCGGCGGCTCTTTCACCGGGTCACCAGGATCAACGGGCCCGCAGGGAACAACGGGGCGGCCCGGGCATCCGGCGGGGCCGTGGCACACGCTGCTGGCCCGTCGCGGCAGCGCCGACGGGCCGACGGGAACCCTTGTCATCGGCGCCGCGACGCCGACCTTCGAGGGAATCAGCGCCGTGCTGCTGGACCTCGTCTCCACCGCGGACAAGTTCACCTGCGACGTCGAACTCACCGGCCCTGCCGCGCTTGAGCCGACGATGACCTCCTCCCTCGACGCCGTCCTCGTGATGTTCTCCGCGGTCGACGACCGCGGCAACGTCTACCTGGGCCAGGTGAGCAACTGGGGCGGCCAGGACGACGCCATCTCCGCGGCCATCGACTTCTGGCCGGCGCTCGACCCGGGGGCGACCCGCCTTGTCCTGTTCGTCAACACCGACCGGGCACGTGCAGCGATCACCGTGCCCCTGACCTGGGGCGCCGCGACGTGACCATGAAGCCCTCCTGGTGGACGGGGCTGACCCCGCTTGACGAGACGATCCCCTGCGGCGCCGGCGGGCATCGGCTGCGCTGGGCCGACGGGGAGCTGCGCACGCCCGACCATGACGACCCAGACGGCGAACGGACCCTCGCCGCGCTCGGCGGCGCCCGTTCGCCCTGTATCTCGATTCTTGACGCCTGGCAGCGCCACCGCGCGGACCTCGACGTGCTGCTGCTGGCCAGCCGCGGCAGTGTCGACCGTCTCGGCCGCCATCTCTCGTCGGGCCAGGCCGTCCAGGGCGGCTGGACACACGGGATCGCGCCGGCGATGGCCGCGCCGCCGACCGCCGCGCCACCGGTCCCAGCGGTGCAGGCCGTCGGCGGCGGGTTCGTCGGCGCCGGGGCTCCGCGGGCCAGGTTCTACTACGGCAGCGGCGGCCCTGCCCCGGGGCCCGAGGACCCCGAGGAAACCCTGCGCACGCTGCTCGGACTGCCCGGGACGCTGCCCGACCGGCTTGTCGCGACGGTCATCGCCACGTGGGCGCGGCGGATCGACGACGGTGACCCGCGGGTCACCGAGGCGCTGCCCGCACTGCACGCCGCCCTCTACGGCCGGGCGCTCGCCGCCGTCCGCGGCTGGCTAGGCGGCGGTGCCGTCCTCGCCATCCGGCTCGCCGACGCGCCGGCCGTCGCCCGCCGGCCCGACGGGCTGGTCGGCATCGAACTTCCGTTCCGCTGGCTGCGCGACGTCTGGGCTCGCGGCCTGACGACCATCGCCGGTCGCTTCTGCCTCACCGCCGAGCCAGGCCGGTCCGGCGACTGGACGTTCACGACCGTCACCTCCGAGTTCGGCGAGCCTCAGCGACTCACCCTGCGCGCCGCGTGACGGAACGCGGTCTCCCACCGCGCGGCCGCTCCCACGTCGCCGCGGGAGCAGGCCGCGGAGGTCCAACGGCTGCTGGCCCTCGGGGCCACCCGAGCGGACGTCGGTCAGAGCGGCGATGAATCCTGGATCGTGCTCGCCGACCCGGCCGGCAACGAGTTCTGCGTCCTGTCCGGCGAGCACTGACCGGGCTCGCACCCCGGCAACCTTCGAAAACGTCGGAATGGCGCTAGCGACCACCGGCGGGCCGAGACGGTGGTCGGGGCGACGCCGTGACAGGTCGACCCGTCGGAGGGCGGCGCTGATGGTCGTTGGGTGGTGCGCTCGGGCAACATACCACTACTTACCACCAGCAGGGGAAGGTAGTGGCATGTCGGTGGTAAGTTGAGCGACGGCGGCCGACCCGTGGAAGCTGTGGAGCCCTTGTGGACCTTGTGGAGATCGTGGCGAGGCTACGGGAGACGGGCGCCGAGCTTGAGGACATCGAGGTCAAGCGGGCCGGCGGTGGCCTGCCCCAGAGCCTGGTCGAGACTATGTCGGCCTTCGCGAACGCGAGGGGCGGGATCATCGTTCTCGGACTCGATGAACAGGCCGGGTTCACCCCGATCGACCTCGGGAACGCACTCGCACTGCGGGACGAGTTGGCCGGGGTGGCCCGAGGCCGGCTGACCCCGGCACTGACACCGAGTGTCGAGATCGTGCCGTTCGAGGGAGCGGCCTTGGTGGTAGCCGAGGTCGAACCCCTGCCGCCGGCACAGCGCCCGTGCTACGTGACCAGCAGCGGCTTGTACAACGGGGCGTTCATCCGGGTGGGCGAGGGCGATCAGCGGCTCACTCCCTACGAGATCGACCGCCTGAAGGAGAACTCCGGGCAGCCCCGCTGGGATGAGGAACCGGTGCCGCGGGCGACCGCCGCAGATCTGGACCGCGGCGCGGTCCTGCGTCTGATCGAGGCAGCCAGCCGAAGCTCACCCCGGTCGTTCGCCGGACTGAACGACTCAGAGGCGCTCACCCGCCTGGGCGTGCTCGTGCCCAGCGGTGGAACCCTGGTGCCTTCGCTCGCTGGGTTGTTGGCCGTCGGCACCTACCCTCAGCAGTTCTTTCCGCAGCTGATGGTCACCGTGGCGGTGTACCCGCATGAGAAGGCCGGCGAGCCAGGACCAGGCGGTCTGCGTTTCCTGGACAGCGCTCCGATCAGCGGGCCCGTTCCGACCATGGTGATCGACACGATCCAGGCCGTACAGCGCAATCTCCGCCGGTCAAGCCTGGTCGTCGGCGGCGGCCGTGAGGACGTGTGGGAGATCGGGGCGGAGGTTATCCGCGAGGCGGTCGTCAACGCGATCATGCACCGCGACTACAGCCCCCAGGCCCGCGGCACCCAGATTCAGGTGGAGCTGTTCCCCGACCGCCTGACCATCACGAGCCCCGGCGGGTTGTTCGGGAACGTCCGGCTGGAGACGCTGGGCGAGACCGGAACGTCGTCGTCCAGGAACGCCCGGCTGGCGGCCCTGCTACAGGAGACCGGTGAGCCGCGCACTGGACGGCCCGTCGCCGAGAACCGCGGCTCGGGAATCAGCCTGATGATCAGCCAGGTACGGCACGACACCGGACTGGTGCCGTTCTTTGGAAACACGCTCGACTACTTCCGCGTGACGGTCCCTCGGTCCTCTCCCGTCACCCCCCAGCTGCGCGCCTGGGCGACAGCGCTCGTCGGCGGCAGTCCGTCCGAGGCGCAGATCTCCGCGCTCGTGCTCGCGCGCGGCGGTCAGGAGATCGACGTCGCGCTGCTACGCCGGCTCGGCCTGGAGCCTTCCGATGCCCGGCGCCAGCTGCGCCACCTGCGCCAACTCGGCCTCCTGCGCCCGCGCAAGGCCCGGGAGGACGGGACATATGTGCTGGCACCCAGCCTCGCGGACGCGGCCGCTCCCCCGCCGGAGAACGACAGCATCGCCGGACGCGTTCTGACCGTGCTCGACACAGTGAGCTCCGCCAGTCGCGACGAGCTACAGGCGGCCACCGGCGGCAGCAGGAGCGGCGTCACGAAAGCGCTGGACGCGCTGCTCGCCGCCGGAATGATCGAGGCCACCGCGCCGAAGCGCAGCCCCAAAAGGCGGTACCGGCGCAGCCAGCCCCCCGGCTGAGAACGCCATCCGAGCGCTCGTAGGCCTGAACACCTCGCGTCTGATTGATCGGCGCCTTCAGCTTCGGTGGCGACTGCCACACGGCAAGTCGACCGACTTCGGAACGCGCACTGACTACTACTCGTTGTAGGTGATGACCGAGCGCCGCCCCTCTCTGGAGACGCCCGTGCCTATCGCCCCTGCCCTCCGCCCGTCCGGTCCGTCCGCCGAGCTACCGCCGCCCTCCGCCGAAACCGAGAGGCCTCGCAGGCGCTGGCGGGACGACCTGGAGGCGTCGGTCGTCGTCTTCCTCGTCGCGCTGCCGCTCTCGCTCGGGATCGCCGTCGCGTCCGGTGCCCCGGTGACCAGCGGGATCATCGCCGCCGTCGTCGGCGGGATCGTCGCCGGGGCGCTCGGTGGCGTGCCGCTGCAGGTTTCCGGGCCGGCGGCCGGCCTCATCGCCGTCGTCGCCGAGATCGTCGCCTCCTACGGCTGGCGGGTCGCCTGCTTCGTGACGGCCGCGGCTGGGGTCCTGCAGATCGTGCTGGGCCTCAGCCGGGTCGCCCGCGCGGCACTGGCCATCTCCCCCGCGGTCGTGCACGGCATGCTCGCCGGCATCGGCCTCACGATCGTCATCGGGCAGCTGCACGTGGTGCTCGGTGGCACGACCGGATCGTCCGCGGTAGAGAACCTGGTCGGACTACCCGGGGAACTCGTCGACCTCCGGGTCCCGGCCGCCGCCGCGCTGGGCCTGCTCACGATCGGGGTGACCGTGCTGTGGCCGAGGCTGCCGCGCCCGCTCCCCGCCATGCCCGCGCCGCTGGTCGCTGTCGCGGCGGCCACCCTCGCGTCGGTCCCGTTCGACGTGCCCCGGGTGACGCTGCCGTCGAACCTGCTCGACTCGCTGGCGCTGCCCCGGCTGCCTGACGGGCGGTGGGCAGGCATCGCGATCGCCGTGTTCACGGTCGCGGCGGTCGCAAGCATCGAGTCGCTACTGTCCGCGGTCGCCGTCGACAGCATGCGCGACGGCCCGCGCGGGAACCTCGACCGCGAGCTGGTCGGCCAGGGCATCGCGAACACGGTCTCGGGGCTCGCCGGTGGGCTGCCGGTGACCGGGGTGATCGTCCGCAGCTCGACGAACGTGCGGGCCGGTGCCCGCACCCGTGCCTCCGCGATCCTGCACGGGCTGTGGATGGCCGCGTTCGTGCTGCTGCTGGCGCCGCTGGTGCGCCAGATCCCGCTGGCGGTCCTCGCCGGGCTGCTCGTCGTGATCGGCACCCGGCTCGTCGACCTGGCCGACATCCGCGCGGTGGCCCGCCACCGCGAGCTGATCACCTACGTCGCCACGGCCGCCGGGGTCGTCCTGCTCAACCTGCTCGAAGGGGTGCTCGTCGGGATCGGCGTGGCGCTGCTGCTCGCGCTGCGCCGGGCGCTCACCGCCCCGGTCCACGTGCACGCGCCGGCCCGGCCCGGCCTGGCCTGGCGGGTGGTTGTGGAGGGCACGCTGACGTTCCTGTCGCTGCCCCGGCTGACCAGGCAGCTCGCCGAGATACCCGCGGACGCGCCAGTCCGCTTGGAGCTGCTCGTCGACTACCTCGACCACGCGGCCTACCAGACGCTCGACGACTGGGTCCGCGCTCGCGAGCGCTCCGGCGCGCAGGTCGTCATCGACGAGGTCGGGCCGCCGGTGCTCAGCCGGATTCGCGACGGCCTGCCGCTCACCCGGCGGGTCCCGTCGCCGCGCGCCCCGCGCTGGCTCGCACCGTGGTCCGACTGGCAGGACGGGCACACCCACGACCGGCGGAACCTGCTCGTCGGCGTGGACGAGTTCCACCACCGGACCGCGCCCCTGCTCCAGGACTCGCTGCGCGCGCTGGGCCAGGGGCAGCGCCCGTCGACGCTGTTCATCACCTGCAGCGACTCCCGCGTCGTCCCGAACGTCCTGACCAGCAGCGGACCGGGTGACCTGTTCACCGTCCGTTCGGTCGGCGCGCTGGTGCCCGGCCCTGACGCACTCGGCGACTCCACACTCGCGGCCGTCGAGTACGCCGTGTCGGTCCTGCGGGTGCGGACCATCGTCGTCTGCGGGCACTCGGGTTGCGGCGCCATGCGCGCGCTGCTCGACGCCCAGGCCCACGGCGGCCGCACCGGCCTGACCGGCCCGATGCCGCACCTGGAGCACTGGCTGCGCCACGGCGAGCAGGTCCTGGCCCAGGCGGGAGCCCGGCCGTCCGGTCTGGACGAGGCCAGCAGTCTCGACGACGCTGACCGGCTCGACGACGCTGATCACCTCAGCCAGGTGAGCGTCGCCCAGCAGCTCGACAACCTCCGCCTGCTCGGTCCGGTCCGCGAGGCCGAGGCCGACGGCCGCCTGCACCTGGTCGGTATGTGGTTCGACATCGCCACGGCCCGCGTCGTCATCCTCGACGAGGACACCGCGAGGTTCACAGCCCCGCGCCTCCTGCCGAGCGAACGTCTCGCCGTCGCCGACGGATGACGCAGGCGGCCGAGCCCCCACCTCCGAACCGGCGCGGAACGGAGATGGGGGCTCGCCGGGCTCTCCCTGAACGCCTCGCGGCAGCATGGCCGGGTCGGACGTCGCTCCGGAAAGCGCTGCCGAGGAAGGGGCTCGGCAATCAACCGCCGTGCGACCGGATGTACCCGGTGTCGGAGTTATGAGCCCGAGTTCGGTTGTGGGCTCCTCGACGTCAACGCTTTCCGGGACGGCCGTCCGACGCGTTCCCACCAGACTCGCCGCCAGCCCGATGTCCGTGCCTCCTCTCGCCTGTCATCACATTGACGAATCGGTCGATCACATTTCACGGCGCCGGTCCGACCCGTCCGCTGCCGCCGTCGCACCCAGCACAGACGGTCCATGACCGAAGCTCGACAAAATTTTTGTTCGACGGCACCGCGAAGCCCGAGCCTGTTAACCAGCCTTTCACGGGAGACGAGCGTAACACCGACTTTCGGTCAAATCACCGGGCAATACGCGATAGAGTCGGGAATATCCCCTGGAATTTCGGGGGCGTGCCCGGCGGGCGCCGCGGTTTAGGAGCCGGCCGAAGGTCTGGTACACATCGGCGCGGGCCGCCGGCGACGACAGGAGGGTCCCTGGTGGGCAACGAGAACCTCACGCAGGACGGCGTCGCGGCATTCCTCGACCAATGGGACGGCTCCGAGATGGGCCGGCGCGGCGGCGACGAGGCATCGGACCCCCGCGCCGCGGCCAGCGACCCGATGTCCGAGATCGACCAGCGGATCGCGGACCTGCGCACGATGCTGGACCAGGGCCTGGCCGCCGGCGTCGGCGTCGGCCACTCGCTCGGTATCCACCTGCGGGCCCTCGAGGCCGGCCGCTCGGTCTGGACGCTCCAGCCGTCGCCGGCCGCCGCCAACGCGCTGCTCACCGTGCATGGCGGCGTCATCGCCACGCTGATGGACACCGCGATGGGCAGCGCCGTCTACCTGGGACTGCCGGCCGGCGCCCTCTACACAACCCTGGAGCTCAAGGTCAACTTCATCCGCGCGGTCAGCCTGGACGCGGATCCGCTGACCTGCGAGGCGACGGCCGTCCACGTCGGGCGCCGGACCGCTACCGCCGAGGCCACCGTGACCACCGCCGCCGGGAAGCTTGTCGCGCACGGGAGCTGCACCTGCCTGGTGACCCCGGCCTGACTCTCCTCGGGCCGATCCGGCAGACCAGCGAGGGCGCGCCCCGGCCCTCTGCCTGAGAACCCGAGCGGCTCTTGGCCACCGTTGGCTGGGAGCCGGCTAGAGCAGGTTCAGCCCGCGCAGGTCAGCGACGTACTTGCCGATCAGCGCGGGCAGTCCCGCGGCCCCTGGCGGGGCGCCAAGGCCCACCTCGCGGCTGGCGGCGTGGAAACGGTCGGCGGGAATCGCCGGGTGGCCGATGGCCACGCCGGACCGGCGGAACGCGGCCAGCAGCGGGAGCAGCGAATGGTTGCGGCGCCGCTCCGGGAGGGCCCGAAGCGCGGTCTCGAAGCGGCGCGACCAGTCGTCGTGGTCGGCTATCCGGGTGATCGGGCAGCCGGCGGCGATGAGCAGGTCGACGATCCGGTCCAGCGAGATCGCGGCGTCGTCCGGGCTGACGACGTTGTAGGTCTGGTGCCCGGCCGAGGACCGCTCGCCAAGCGCGGCGATGGCCGCCGCGGTGACGTCAACGGGTAGTCCCGCCGCGGCCGGGCGCGCCTGGCCGCCCACCGCACCAGAGTCGCCGGCCGCGGCCGGGTCGGTGCCCGCGGCCGGGTCGGTAGGGGCGTCGAAGGTGCGGGGCGCGAGGCCGGTGGAGATGAGGCTGACCAGCAGCCGGGTGAGGACGTCGGCCGGGTTCAGCTGGCCGGCGTAGCGGGTGTGCGCGAGGATCAGATCCGGCCGGAACACGGCGACCGGCAGGCCGGTCCGCTCGTGGGCGTCGCGGAGCAGGACCTCGCCGGCCCACTTGCTCGCCGCGTACCCACTGGCATAGCGGCCGTCGAGCGCCCGCACCGGGCTGGCGACGCGGATGTCGGTGTCCTCGTCGCACGCCGACGCCTGCCCGGCGACGGCCCCCACTGTCGAGACGTAGCTGAACCTCTTGAGCCGGCCGGTCAACGCGAGGCGGATCAGCTCGGCGGTACCGGCCACGTTGGGCGCGAACAACTGCTCGTAGGGCAGCAGATGGTTGACCAGCGCGCCTGCGTGGACGATCAGGTCGACGGTCTCGGCCAGCCTCCGCCAGGTCGCCTCGTCCAGGCCGAGGGCCGGCCCGGCAAGGTCGCCGGCGAGGACCTCGAGCCGGCCGGCGGCCAGTCGGGCGAACCGTCCGGCCAGTTCGGAATCGGTATCGAACGCGCCGGCGAGCCGCGCGCGGGCGACGTCAGCGTCGGCGCCCCGGACGACGCAGACCAGCGTGCCGCCGGTCGCCGCGAGCCGTTCCAGCCATTCCAGGCACAGGAAACGGCCGAGGTAGCCGTTCGCCCCGGTCAGCAGCACGACGCGTGCCGGTTCGACCGGCATCGCCGGCAGGGGCGCGGCGGTGGCCCTGCCGGCGATGAGCGTGCCGGCGCCGAGGCGGCCGAGGTCGAGAGTGTCGAGGTCGAGGAAAGCACCGAGCGTGAGGTCACTGGCCCTGACCTGGTCGCTGCCCGCGCCGTGCACGGTCGCGAACGTCGGGCCTCCCGCCGCGGACCGGGTGGCGCCGGCGATGTGGTCCGCCAGCCGCCGCAGGTCGTTCGCCGGGTTGTTGACCTCGCCGACCGTGACCTCGACCTCGAAGATCTCCGCGAGCAGGGTGGCGAGCGTCAGCGCGGTCAGCGAGTCGCCACCCAGGTCGACGAAGCGCACCTCGGGATGGACCGGGCCGGCGGTGTCGCCGAGCACCGCCTCGGCCGCCCGCAGCACCGCGTCGAGCACCGGCTGGTCGCGGCCGGCGCGGCGCAGCACGCTCACCGCGCCGGCCTCCCGGGCGGCGAGCTCGGCGTACCGCCGCTCCAGCCGCTCGCCGTAACGCGCCCGCAGCCGAGGGCGCAGCAGTTTGCCGGCGTCGGAGAGCAGGCCGCCCGCGGTGCTGAACGGCTCGGGCTCGATCAGGACGTCCCGCGGGATCTCGAAGGGCCGCAGGCCCGCGTCTGCCGCCGTCCGCCGCAGCGCGTCGCCGATCAGCTCGCCGAGCCCGCCGGCGGCGGCGCACTGGTCGACGGCGAGCGGGCTCGGCACCACTACGGCCAGCAGGTAGGCGTGCTCGCTGCTGCCGTGGACGAAGATCTGGTGGATCAGCGGGTTGGTGACGAACAGCGCCTCCAGCCGGGACAGGGCGACGAACTCGCCCTGGGACAGCTTCAGCACGCTGGCCCGGCGGTCGATGTAGACCAGTTCGTCGGGCCCGGTCTGGGCCATGATGTCGCCGGTCCGATAGAAGCCGTCGCCGTCGAAGATCTCCGCGGCGAGTTCGGGGCGCCGGTAGTAGCCGGGGATGATCGCGGCGGTCCTGACCAGCAGCTCGCCGCGCGGATGGGGCCGGTCGGTCGACAGGTAGCCAAGCTCGGGCACGTCGACGAGCTTGAAGTCAAGAACCGGCGGCCGGGCCACCTTCCCGTCGACGAGTATCCGGCCCGCCTCCGTGGAGCCGTAGCCGTCGTGCACCGGCAGCTGCGCGCACGACTCGACGAACGCGGCCATCTCAGCGGACAGCGGGGCGGAGCCGGTGCCGATCCACAGCAGCCGGCCGCCGAGCACCCGCTCGCGCAGCTCCCGGCGCACATCCGCCTCGAGGGCGGCCCGCTCCCCAGGGCCGGCCGTGCGCCGGTCAAGCTCGCTGTGGTAGCGCTGGAACAGCAGGTCGCACAGCCGGGGCACGAGCCGCAGCGCTGTCGGCCGGGCAAGGGCGAGATCGTCGAACAGCGTCGCCAGGTCGCTCGTCGCCGCGAACAGGCAGGTCCCGCCGGCGGCCAGCGTGCCGGCCAGCGTCGCCCGCGCGGACACGTGGCTCATCGGCAGGCAGTTGAACGAGATCACCGGCAGGTCGTCCGAGCTGGGCCAGAACCCCGCGCGCCAGGCCATCTTCGCCAGCCGTGCCGGGAACATGGCCCCCTTGGGCGTCCCCGTGCTGCCGGAGGTGTAGATGACGCTGACCAGCCGGTCGTCGTCGGGCCCGGGCTCGACCGCGGCCGGTGGCAGGCCCGCGCCGCGCGCCACCAGGTTGGCCAGCGAGTCGATCAGGACGGGGCTGCCGGACGGGGCCAGCCGGCGGCGCGCGGTCTCGACGGCGGCGCGCCGCTCGCCGGCCCCGGCGTGGCAGTCGAAGACCACCAGGCGCCGCAGCGACGCGCTGGCCAACGCGCCTTCGACCGCGACGGGTAGCAACTCGGCGCTGACCGCGATGACGGGCGCCCCGGTCTCGGCGAGCACCGACGCCAGGTGGGCCACCGTCGTGCTGGCCTGCAGCGGCACCGAGACCGCTCCGGCGCGCACGCACGCCAGTTCGATCGTGACGTAGTCGGTGCCCGTGAACCCGAGGACGCAGACGAACTCCCCCGGCCGCAGCGGGAACTCGGGATGGTGATGCCAGGCAGCGGCGAGCGCGCCTGCCCGCGACCACAGCTCGCGGTAGCTGACCGTGTCGTAGCGGTCCGCCAGGCGCGGCGCGGTCCGCCCGGTCGCCGGGTCTGCGACCAGCTCCGTCGCCCGCTCCCCTAGCGCCGGCCGGTCGGCGTATCCCTCCATGATCGTCGCAAGGATCCGCTCCAGCGACAGCCCCGGCGTGCGCAGCGCGGCCCTGACCTCGGCGAGCGGCCGGGCCGCCAGCACCTGCGCGTCGCTCGCGTACAGCTCCTCGACCCGGCTTCGGTGCCGATGGTCGACACCGCCTCCGAGCCGCTCGTCGACACCGTCCCGGCGCGACGCGGGGACCCCGTCGCCGGGCCGCTCGTCGACCCCGCCCGCCGGCGAATCCGTCTCCACTGCCTGCCCGCTTCCTACGCGTCGCCGACGGCCGCCGGCACGGGTTCGTTCTGGATGGTGGTCAGAGCGCCGCGGCGGGCGTGGGTGACCGCGGCGCGGTGGTCGGCCCAGCGGCCGCGGCCGCTGCCGGCGGCCGAGGTCCGGAGCCGGGCGGGGTACGCCCGGCTCCGGACCCGGGAGCCGGCCGGGCCGCGGTGGCGGAACGACCGGGCTCAGAAACCGACCGGGTCAGAAACCGTAGGTGCGCTTGAACTCGGCGAGGGTGTCGACGAACGCGTCCAGGTGCTCGTCCGCCAGCCGGTCGTTCATCATCAGCCGGATCACGCCCAGGTCCTTCTTCACCGCCGGGTAGCCGAACATCGGCACGAGGAACCCGCGGTCGAGGAAGCCCGTGCGTACGCGCAGCGCGATGTCCCTCGTCGGGATGGGGATCGACGTGATGTAGGTCGGCGTCGGGTTGATGACGCAGCCGATGCTGGTCAGGCGCGCCCGCAGCGCGTCGACGCGGTCGAGGTAACGCTCCATGATCGACGGCTCCTGTGTCATCCGGCGCAGCACATGGACGATGGCGCCCGCCGTCGGAGGCTGGATGTTGGTGGTGAACAGCGAGGTGCCGGCCATGTAGTGGAAGGCGTCGAGGGCGTCGGCCGGCCCGGCGAGCGCCCCGCCGGACAGCCCGACGCCCTTGCCGAACGACACCATCAGGAAGGTCACCCGGCGCAGCGCCTCGTACTCGTCCGCGAACCGGTGGCCCCCGTTGCCGTAGACCATGAAGCCGTTGGCGTCGTCGGCGAAGCTGATCGCGCCGAACTCCTCACACAGCTCGACGATCTCGCGGATCGGAGCGATCGTGCCGTCGGCCGAGTACACCGTCTCGAAGCCGACGAGCACCCGCCGGCCGCGCAGCGTCTCGAGCAGCTCCCGCAGGTGGGCGACGTCGTTGTGGCGGAAGGCGAACAGGTTGCGGCCGCGCTCCAGGCCCTGAGTGCCCTTCCAGACGCTCCAGTGCACGTGCCGGTCGAGGACGAGCACCGCGTCGGTGTTGTCCACGCTGGCCCGGTCGTCGAACGAGAACCGGGCGGTCATCGCGTTCACGAAGCCGACGTTGGCCAGCAGGCCGGTGGCGAAGGTAAGCGCCTTTTCCCTTCCGGTGATCCGCGCGACCAGCGCCTCCAGCTCCTGGTGCGGCCGGGAGACGCCCTGCACCAGGCGGGAGCCGCCGACGACCAGGCCGTAGGCGGCGGCGGTCTCGGCGAAGACCCGGCGCACCTCGGGGTCGTGCTGCCAGCCCAGAATCCCGATGCCGGCGAAATTGATCATCTTGCGGCCGTTGATGCTGATGACGGCGTCGTTGACGCCGTCGAGCTCGGGGGGCATCACGAAGTCACCGCTTCGCCGGGTCGCGCCCACCCAGTCGGAGAAGCCCCAGCTCAGCAGAGCCGGAGCCGCGGACGTCGTCGTCACGATCGTGCCTCGTTTCGGTGCATGCGGGTGAGGTCGTGGCTCGCGCGGGCGGGTCGGACGGACAGCAGGCGGGCGGATCGGCCAGGCAGCGAGCGGTCGAGACAGGCGATCCGTGGGCGGGCAGGTCGGGCAGGCAGCGGCCGGGCGGATCGGGTCGGGCTGGATGCTGGTAGGTGGGTGCGGACGGCCGGCGCCGTCACAGCAGCGCGCCGATCCGGGCCTCGGCCGCCGCGGCCGTGACGCCGAAGTCGGCCAGGTCGTACCGGTGCGAGCGCACGCGGGCGTCCTCGGCCAGCACCGCCTTCATCGCGGGGCGGACCGCCTCGGGCAGCTCCCAGCCGAGGTGGCGGTAGATGTCGGCGACGACCGCCAGCGGGTCGGCGGTGAACGCGTCGAACTCGACGTCGTAGAACCTTGCCGGGTCGTACTTCGCGCGGTCGGCGGCGAACGTCGCCAGGGCTCGCTCGGCGAGGTCCAGCAGCGCGGGCCCGATCGCCGCGCCGTGGAACGTCGCCGACACGCCCCCCGCGAGCCGGCTGGCCATGCTGCACGCCGAACCCAGCACGGTGCCCGCCGGCCGGCGGTGGGTCACGATGACCCGGGCGTCGGGATACATGGCGAACAGCGCGTCGAGGCACGGCAGGTGGCTGGAGGACTTCAGGATCCACCGGCGATCGCGGTCGTTCAGACCGATCAGCTGCAGGTTGCGCCGGTGCCGCCGATAGGCGCCGGTCCAGTCCTGGCCGGCGAGCCACGCCGAGTACGAGGGCACGGACGCGGTGAACTCGAAGTACGCCGAGAGCATCGACTGGCGGGTCAGCAGCCAGCACTCCTCGACGCCGCCGGGCGTGCGGTCGTGGATGCCGCGGTAGTCGGGGTTGCGCGCGAAGAACCCGTCGACGCCCTGCGTGGTCAGCTGGAAGACGGGGTTGGCTGGCCAGTCCGCGAGCGGCGGACGGGGCTGCGGGGCGTAGGTGAGCCACAGCTCGAGGCCCTGGTTGGCCGGGTCGGCGGTGAGCAGCCGATGCAGGGTGGTCGTGCCGGTGCGCGGCAGCCCGATGATGAACACGGGACGGTCGACGGGCACCTCGGCGTGGTCGGGATGCTGCCTGAAGCCTGCCTCGCTGAACAGGCGGGCGGCCAGGATGCCGCACAGCTCGTCGCGGATCAGGCGGACGCCGTCCGGCGTCAGGTTGGCCTCTTTCTCATAGGAGGTCAGGACGACCTCCAGGCCTTCCAGGTAGTCGGGCGGTCCGAAGTCGGAAAGGCCGGTGATCGCGGCGGCCGCCGTGTGAAGTTCGTCGGCGGAACCGATGGTGTCCATTGCGCCTGCCCCTTGTCCGGGTTTTCCACTGGGCCGG
>Ga0068859_100001224_pt1 | contig 26195 bp, 19 predicted proteins | sample KBSSwiS22_FD_66585 | JGI IMG/M metagenome (GOLD analysis project Ga0068859, IMG submission 66585) | Switchgrass rhizosphere microbial communities from Kellogg Biological Station, Michigan, USA - KBS Switchgrass S2-2 | ecosystem: Host-associated > Plants > Roots > Rhizosphere > Soil ...
GAAGCGCCTGCACGCGACCGTAGAAGAAATTCAGATCGCGAACCGCCACCTTCGCCTTGCCCGTCGTGACCAGCGGAGGCGCCGATGCTCGCACTTCAATTTTAGGAGCCACAGTCTGAACAGGCATTAATAAATCCGTTCCCAATCCGTGTAATCCGTGTTCAAAACTTTTTCCGGGTCAGAAATCGCACGATGATGTTGATCCCCAGCACAAGCGTCATCAACACAAGCGTCGCCGCCCAGGCTTGCGCGTGCCATTCGTCATACGGCGAGATCGCGTAGTTATAAATCTGCACCGTTAACGACGCGATCGGTTCGTTCAACGAAGTCGGAAAAAACCGGCTGCCAAAAGCCGTGAACAACAACGGCGCGGTTTCACCCGAGACACGCGCGATTGCAAGCATCGCCCCCGTCGCGATCCCCGGCGCCGCCGCCGGAATAACTACACCGAGAATCACACGCCATTGCGGAGCGCCAAGCGCGAGGGCTCCCTCACGCATGCTGTGCGGCACGAGCTTCAACATCTCTTCAGTCGTGCGCGCGACGATCGGAATCATGATCATCGCGAGCGCCACACCGCCCGCGAGCGCTGAAAAGTGCTTCATCGGAAGCACGAGAATCGCATAAACAAATACGCCAGTTACAATCGACGGAATTCCGGTCAGCGTATCGACAATGAATCGCACCGCGCCCCCGACTCGTCCTCTGCCAATCTCCGACAAATAAACTCCGACACATATTCCCAGCGGCAGACCAAACGCAGACGAGATCAAAAGCAGCACGAGCGATCCGAGTATCGCGTTTCCGATGCCGCCGCCTTCACCGACTGGCCGCGGACGATCGATCAGGAACTGAAAACTAAGCGAGCCGATTCCCTGCCAGGCGATATACGTCAGGATGATCAGCAGCGCGCTAACGGCTAGCAACGTACACAGTGCAGTCAGCGTGGTCATCAACCCGCTCGTAGCGCGACGCATTAGATCGGCGTTTCCGTAATTAGCCATTACGCTGCTCCACCTTCCAAACCAGCAGACGCGCAATACCGTTCACGATGAACGTCACGAGAAACAGGATGAGCCCGAGTTCAACGAGCGCGCTGAGATAAAGATCACCGGTAGCTTCGGTGAATTCATTCGCGATTGCCGATGCAATCGTGTACGACGGTTCAAAGAGCGAAAGGCTGATCTCGGGACGATTGCCGATCACCATCGTCACTGCCATCGTTTCGCCCAGCGCACGGCCGAGTCCGAGAATCACTGCGCCGGCGATTCCGGGTGCCCCGTTCACGAGCACCACGCGAATCATTTCCCACTTCGTCGCGCCGAGTGCGAGCGCTGCTTCACGTTGCGAACCGGGAACAGCCGCGAGCACATCGCGCACAACCGCGGAGATGATCGGCGTCACCATGATTGCGAGAATGATCCCCCCCGTGAGTAGACCAATGCCAGTGATCGATCCGCGAAAGAACGGCAACCATCCAAACCATTTCGCGAGGGCAGGTTCGACGTACTGCCGGAGAAACGGCGCCAGCACGAAGATGCCCCACAAGCCATAAACCACTGACGGAATCGCCGCGAGCAGTTCGACTAAAAAACCAACCGGCCGCGCGATGCAGTGCGGCGCCTGTTCAACGAGAAAGATCGCGATCCCTAGTGAAAACGGAACGCTGATCAGAAGCGCGATCAACGACGAGGCCACCGTGCCGTAAACGAACGGCAACGCGCCAAACTCGCCCTTGATCGGATCCCATCGCTGGCTTGTCAAAAAACTAAAACCAAACTGCCGTATCGAGAGCATCGAATCCGTGGTCAGTGCGATCACCATCGCCACGACGAGGCCCACCATCAGCAACGCAACGAGCATCATCAGAATGCGAAACACCGCATCGCCGGTATTTCCCGTCGGCGAAAGCATTCGTCGCAAGGTCACGTTTTCGACAACCGCGCTCATCTTTTAAATCGGGCCACAAAGGGGCACATAACGCTTTGTGCCTTTTGTGGCTATTGTCTTAGTGTGGCGCCGTTTGCAGTGATCGAATTGATCTTCGCTTCCGCGCGCTTCACGATGTCGTCCGGCAACGGCGCATACTGCAAGTCTTTCGCGAAACCCTCGCCGTCGTGAATGCCCCACCACAGAAAGTCGACGAGCGCTTTGCCTTTCCCCGCATCCTTCTGATTTTTGTAAACTAGAATGTAGGTGTAACTGGAAATCGGATAAGCCTGTGGCCCGGCCGCGTTTGTGATTGAAATGCGTAAGTCGTCAGGCATGTTTGCTGCTGACGCTGCAGCCGCCGCCTTAACTGTATCTATCGAAGGCGTGATAAAGGTCCCACTTGCATTCTTGATTTCAGCTACCGGCAGTTTGTTCTGCACCGCATAAGCTAATTCAATGTAACCAATCGTATTTGGCGTACTCTTTACCTGTCCGGTAACTCCCTCGTTACCCTTTCCGCCAAGACCCACCGGCCAACTCGGCGAGGTACCGGTACCAACTTTCTCTTTCCACTCCGGACTCACTTTCGAGAGGTAATCGGTGAACACCGCCGAAGTGCCACTACCATCGGAACGATGGACCACGGTAATGTCGGTGGCCGGCAGATTAACACCCGAATTATCTGCCGCGATCTTCGGATCGTTCCACTTTTTGATCTTGCCGAGGAAGATGTCAGCCACGACTTCCGGAGAGAAACGCAATGGCTGATTAATGCCCGTCAGGTTATAGGTGATCACAACCGCGCCGAGCACCGTTGGTATGTGCACGATTTCGCCAGGCGCTGCCTTCAGGTCCTCGTCTTTCATGGGCGAGTCGGAAGCGCCGAAGTCTACTGTCTGTCCTTTGAGTTGCTGAATGCCGCCGCCGGAACCAATCGACTGGTAATCAATCTTCACGTTCGAATGAAGTTTTCCATATTCACTCAACCACTTTTGATAAAGCGGATTGGGGAACGTGGCGCCTGCGCCTTGCAGACTCACCGAGCCCGCCCCCGAACCCGTGCCGCCGCCATTACACGCGAGCGCGACAAATCCAAGGAGCAGAACAACCATCCACGCTACAACCTTCAAGCTTCTCTTCGAGACAGACATTTAGGTCTCCAGTGCTGTTGGAACTGATTTGTTCGAGCGTTTTGCAAACTCAAATCTAATGAGCCGGTGTTACATCCGACTGAACATCGCCTGAACTCTCGGTTAACAGTCGGCGGAAGATCGAGTTTTATTGGCTTTTTGAAGTGATCAGCCGGTAGCCGACGTTGACCATTGTCTCGATCTGGAGCTCAAACTCAGCGAGCTTTGCGCGCAGTCGATAGATGTAAACGTGCAGGCTCTCCGAGTTGAGCGGCTTGTTACCGCCCCATACCGAGCTCCAAAGCTCGTCAGCGGTGACGATGCGATTCGGTGTTCGCGTCAGCCGCGAAAAGATCAAAAACTCGGTGCGAGGCAGCTTTAATGGGCTGCCTCCGCACGCGACGTAGTAGTTCTTATGCTCCACTCGCAGAAACCCATCGTCGTAGATGTCTTCGGCGGAGTGAATCAGATTATCCTGCTCGACTCTTGCCATTTCTTGTACTGATGACATAGTGAACCTCAGAAATTGAGTCGTAGTGCAAACTGGATCTGACGATTTGTTCCGAGTCCAACCGTGCGTTCAACTGTCTGTCGCAAGAGACCGAACGTGCCGCCGGCTTGCGATTGATTGAAGCCGCTGCCTGGCTGCAAACCTCCCGGTGAAACAACGCCCGCCGTGGTAATCGTCGGCAGCGCGTTGTTCAAGGTTGTCGCTGGAGGGGCAAAGTTTGTGAAGTTGAAGATGTTGAAGATCTCAGTGCGGAATTCGAGACTCGTCGACTCAGTAAGCCCGAACCGTTTATTGAGCACGAGATCAAACTGCTTGAAGTTTGGACCACGCAGCGCGTTGCGCGGCAAGTCGCCGAACATTCCCGGAAGCGGTATCGAGAAAGCCGCGGGATTGATCAGACTGCGATCGCTGTTCAGATACGGACTAACTCCCGGTAGGAGATTCGGCCGGCGAACATTTCGCGAAGCACCGCCACCCGGCGTGTTGACTACGCCGATGAAACCAACCGGCAGCGTGCCGCTCGTAAGTTGGGCCACAAATCCCTGCGGCACGGTTGCAGCAACGCCGTTGATGCTTACCGGGCAGGTGGCTGCCGCACACTGCATGACCACATCCGGCCTTGTAATTCCAACTTCAATCGGCAGGCCGCTGCGTGCGTTTACGATGCCTCCTATTTCCCAATTGCCAAGCAGGGCGTTGCCGGCACGCCCAAAGTCGTGACTCGTTCCTTTACCAAACGGCAGCTTGTAGAGCGCGCTGAAGTTGAACGTGTGCCGTACGTCGAAGTTGTTGTAACCTCGATCAGCTTCGAAGTTGTCGGGAATCGCCGCTGTCCGCGCCTCATTTGATCCCGCAGTGTTTCCAAAGCTACGCGAGAACGTGTATTGCGAGTTGAGCGTGAGGCCGGTCGTGATACGTCGCGCGAGGGTCATCTGTAACGCGTTATAGCTGTCGCTTCCGCCGCTCGTCTTATAGTCAACTTCGGCAAACGGATTCAGCACTCCCGTGCCGTTGATGATCGAAAACTCGCGGATAGGCTGGACGACAGAGGTGATCTGCCCGCTCGCATTAGCCAGATTCACGACTCCGAATCCTGAAGGAAGCACGCTCACAGTGTTCGGAACGGTCGTTTGTCCGGGCAGGATTTTGTTCGCGATACTGCGTAAGAAGAGATTTCTTCCCTGACTGCCGACATACGCCGCGGTCAACACCGTGCCTGAGAAGAGTTCCTGCTGGACCGAAACAGTGTACTGATAGACCTTCTCAGGAATTTTGTACTCGGGAGCGTAAGCTCGCGGTTGATATGAACGCCGGTTCACGTTTGCAGGATTTATAAAGAACGCAGCCGCAGCCGCCGTGTCCAATGGAAATGCCAGGGGCGGGCCTCCGGCAACGATCGGGCCGGTAAATGTGGAGCTGATGCGATCACTCTCGATCGGCTGAATCTGATCTTCCGTCTGGCCTGGACCATAGAAGATTCCGAAACCGCCGCGCAGCAATGTGCGGCCGCCACCGAAGAAGCCACCGCCGTTCGGCATGGGTGACCACGTCATTGAGATGCGTGGTCCAAAATTGGTCTTTGAAGATTGAAATGCTTCTTCGGTTGGCGGCCGAAGTACACCATTTCTAATATCAAACAACACCTGAAGATTTCGATCTTCACGCAATGGAGTGAAGTACTCATAACGCAGACCGTAGTTGAGCGTGACATTTGGTTTTATCTTCCACTCATCCTCTGCGTAAGTAATGTAGTACTCCTGTTTAGCGAAACGCTGTCCAGTAGCCCCATTGTTGAAAGGACTCGGAGCACTGACGTCGCCCAGAAACTGGATCGACTGCGGCGTGTTCGTCAGAAAGTTAGGCAAATTAGAGTAGGTGTAAGTCGTGCCTCCAAGTCGATCCGTGTACAGGCGGATGAACCTGATCTCGCCGCCAAACTTCGCGTTGTGATTTCCGTTGGTCCAATTCACACTGTCGACTAGCGAGAGCGAGTACGGCGTGTAAGGCTGGCCACGGCCATTAGTCGCGCTGTTCGCGCGGACCAGCCCGCCCGGCACGGCAGTGCCTGCATTAGCTCCCTGACCCGGCAGGGCAAAGTTTGCAGTGTTGCCGGAGATATTGATCACCGCAGACGAGAGATCGAAACCGGCTATTGTCGGCGCCTGTCCATTGATGCGTGTGTAGGCGCTGTTGTAGCCAAACTTGAATTCGTTCAGCAGCGTCGGGCTCAGCAATGACTGCACCGCGAGCACTCCGTTTTGCGGCACTGCCTTAATCAACACGCGCCGCCCAGTGACTCCTTCAGGTTGATCGTTGCTTCCCTGATCGCGGAAGAAGCGAAAGTAGGCCGAGTGTTTGTTGTTGAGTTTGTAATCGAGACGCAACGCTACTGAGTTTTCGTTAACACTTGAATTCGCTTGCAACTGGGCCACGTCGAATAAATTTGTTCCTGAACCGATGGCGATTATGGTCGCGTCAGGCGAGCGAAACGCCGGCAGTAAAGAAACGCTGACGGCATTACAATTAATCGTTCCCGTCCCGATACCGGCACACAGACGGCTCGCCGATCCCGGCACGGCCTCAATTGAATTCACGCCCGCGCGCAGTCGATATCCTTCGTAGCTGAAAAAGAAGAAGGCCTTGTCTCTTACGATTGGACCACCAATCGAGCCGCCAAATTGATTGAGTCGCAGTGGTGCTTTTTGTCCGATGATGTTGTCGAAGAAATTGGCTGCGTCGAGAGCGTCGTTACGGATGTACTCGAAGAGCGAACCGTGAAATGCATTGCTGCCTGATTTCGTAACGACGCTGACCTGCCCGCCAGTGCCGGTGCCGAATTCCGCGGGGAAGTTGTTCGAGTCAACACGAAACTCCTGCACGTTCTCGAGACTCGACTGAAGTCGAAACGGTGACGGCACTTCGCCGTTGAGATTGCCGGGCGAGGCGTCGATGATTGCCGAACCTTCGATGCCGTCGTAACGAATAACATTCTGCTGCACGGCGCGTCCGCTGAAGCGAATGTCGACGAACGTTCCCGATCCGCTGTTAACAGATCCTGGCGCCTGCAAGTAGAGCTGTGAGAGTTGTCGACCGTTGAGTGGCAGCGCTTCGACTTCGCGAGGATTGACGTTCACGCCCATCGCCGCTGAACCGGTGTCGATGCCGGTATCCGCGGCGGCGACGATGTCGACCTTTGCCTCAACGCCTGTTGCCTGAAGTGTGAGATTGAGATTCAACTCCTGACCCGCGAGTAGCTGTACGCCAGTCGCGCGAACCGTGAGGTTTTGCGCGGTTGCGCTGATTGTGTAGAGCGATGGCCTGAGAGCGGAGACGATGTAAGAGCCGGATTCTGCCGATGTGGCGGTGCGCTCTTCACCGGTGCGTTCATTTTTTACGACCACTGATGCTCCGGGAACGATCGCTCCCTGAGAGTCAGTGATGACTCCTCCGATGCGGCCCTGATCTTGTTGGGCGTGGGCCGGCAGACAGCCAATCGCGGCAACGATGAGCAAGAGTTGGAGTAGTCGGGGAATATTATTCGAGTACATACAATTCTCCTGTGGATCTAGTTGTAGGGTGGCAATTGGTTCAAAGGCAGACCTTATCCCCGACCGGTTAAGGCCCTGTGAACCGCATCTTAAATGTTTGTTAAGTAGGGCTGAGGAAAAGACAACAGGTGCTCACACACCCGCAGCGCTAATCACGCGTGGCGCGTTCTCGGGTGCATGGAAGCGATGCTGGTCGAGATATAACGACGCTTCATGAATAATGCGGCGTGATCGTGACGTGCGCTCGTCGCGCACGAGCGGAGATCTGCAGCCGTATTCAGACACGAATGTCTGCGGCAGTAAAGTGAAACCGAGTTGTCGTGATAAAAAGGAGTCGGCTGCTCTCTGCACATCAAACAGCAGCCAGGTGTAGTCGAATTGATCCGGAACAATCATGCTGCGGTGTGCCTCGAGCATCATTGCCAGAGGTATGTTCATCCCGCGATAGTGTTTGAGCACGGCGAGGTGCGTGAAGCGGGCCACACGAGCTTGCGGTTCGAACCGCAGACCCAGACTGTCGTGTAATTGATGCTGGTCGCTTGTATTCACCACACTCAACGTGCCGATCGCTTGCCTGTTATGTTCCAGCCGCGCAAGCCAGTGTGAAACGTTATCACGCGTGGAGTCCTGCGGAAGCGTGATGCCCATTTCACGTTCAAAGACCTGCTTCCACACTTCCAACATCACAGCGAAGTCTTCGTTGTTTGCAATCCGCTCGATGACGATATCCATAACAAGCTCCTTTCTATTAGCTCACAGGACTAAATCTCTGGCGCACTAACAGCGACGACCGTCGCCGGTTGCAGCCGCCCATCAGTTCGTCGTAACGGTCGCCGGTAAACAAATTCGAAGACTGGCGAAGCCATCAGGGTCGTCACAATCGCCATCATGACCATGATCGTGAAGAGTGTCGGAGTGATCACGCCGCGCTCCAGCCCGATGTTGAGAATGATGAGCTCCATCAACCCGCGCGCATTCATCAACGTACCGATGGCGAGTGCTTCCCGGTTGTCTTCACCATTCAAACGCGCGGCGAGCCAGCAGGCGACGCCTTTGCCGAAGCACGCGGTGAATAAAATCAGCAGTGCAATCGACCAGGCCGTCATCGAATCGACCAATCCGAGATGCGTGTTGAGTCCTGAGTAAACGAAAAAGAGCGGCAGCAGTAAGTTGGTGGTGAGCGGCTCGATACGCCGCTCAATTTCCTGCGTGAACATGCCGCGCGGCATCGCGGTGCCGAGAATGAAAGCACCGAACACCGCGTAAATGCCGATCGCATCCGTCACCCAGGCGCACAGCATTACCAGCATCAATACGAACGTGAAGAGCGGCGCACTCATCACGCCGTCGCGCTCAACCTTGCGTCCCAGACGAGCTAATAATCGTTTGCCGATCGTTAGCACGACTGCGGCATAGAGCACCCCGCCACCGATCGCCGAAAGGGCAATCACCGGATTCCGATTGAAACTCGCCAGCACGAGAGCGAGAATGCACCAGGCAGCAGCGTCGTCCATCGATCCGGCGGCGAGTGCGAGAGTGCCGAGCGAAGTTCCAGTCAATCCGCGCTCGTAAATAATGCGTGCCAGCATCGGAAAGGCAGTGATCGACATCGCTGCGCCCATGAATAACATCGCCTCCCAGCGCGCGACATTCGGGGTGAAGTAATTGCCATTTCTGACCAGCATCAAGGCCAGCAGACTGCCGAGTATGAAGGGCGTCATAATTCCCGCGAGGGAAACTGAAGCCGCACTGCGCAGACGTTTGCGAATCAGGTCCACCTGAAATTCCACTCCGATCAAAAACATGTAAAGCACCAGGCCAATCTGGGCCACCGCGTAAGTGATCGTCAGCGAAGACTTCGGGAAGACATGCGCCTGCGCGCCGGGAAACAGGAATCCGAAAAGTGACGGCCCCATTACAACTCCCGCGATCATCTCGCCGACCACTTGCGGCTGACCGAATCTCTTCGCGATTAGACCAACCACGCGGCACGTAGCGAGGATGAACGCCAGTTGAAAGAAGAAGCGAAGCGAAAGTTCAAAGTTCGACATGAGGTGCTCCTTTGCCACTCCGCTGTGGCCTTCTGCTAACGCGACTCACCCTGACTGGGAAAGCAATAACTCTCATCCAGCACGTTCAGTTTGTTTAATTCAGCCTTGTATGTTTGTGTACAACCCGAGGCCGGCCAGTAAACTTCGACTTGCTCTATGCGCGTAGCGTCCATTAGCCCGACATGCGCGAGGTAAGGTGAACTGCCGAATCCGGTCCGCAAATCTATCAAGGCATATCTGACGATCGTCTCTTGCTTGTTGTTTTTTGCGATCACTTTGATTCTCGCGCCCACGCCGTAATAGTTGGTCTTTTTTCCGCGCAAACGAATCTTCACCCAGCTATTGCTCAGCCGGCTCTCGTTGACAAAGAACTGGTTTGGCCACTTGTCGGCGGGCCACATGCCACCGAGGCTCGAATAAAGGTCTTCGTCACCGTCGTTATCAAAATCAGCGAAGACAATGCCATGTCCCTTTTGAATTGTTCCGAAGCCCTGGAGCATTGAGATGTTGTCCAATCGTTCGACGCAGCGCGTTGATTCGGTCTTTCCGACGTACATGAGGTTGGGAAGGATGAACCAACTTTCAGGCGTACCCTTGCCAAGATAAAAATCGAAGCAGCCATCGTTATTGATATCTCCGAATGAAGAACCCATGGTGCTCATGGGCATGTCGAAGAGATCGGTTCGCTCCGTGAACTGCCCTTGTTCCGTTTGAATGAAGATGCGAGTTTGTCCGGAGCGATATTCGTTAAGGTGTTCACCGAAGACCACTTGTTCCACGCTTGTTTTAGCGTCGCTGAATCCGGCCCAGTAGAGGTCGAGCCTGCCGTCATGATTGAAATCGAGAAACGACGCAACAAACCCACCTTCGTCTCCACGAATAAGAGTGGTTGGCTCGAAGCGTTTGCCTCCGATGTTCTTCAGTAACACACTGGTATTGCGGAGCGGACTGGAGAGGAAGAGATCTTGATAGCCGTCGCCGTTGTAATCACCAAATGCCGCCCCGATGAAATAGTTATCTTCTACCGTAGCAGTCAGTCCATATTCTCGTGTTCGATCCACGAAGCGACTGCCCTCGTTAATGAAAAGCGTCGAGTCCATGCGTGGCTTTGCCATGAGACCGTGGACCAACGGCATCTTGAAACCCCATTGCGCCAGGAAAAGATCGAGATCGCCGTCGTTGTCGACATCACTCCACGCAGCGACCCATGTGGCCGCAATGTGGTCGGCAGGTTTTGCCGCGAGTAATCCCGTCTCGGCAGTGACATCCTTGAAAGTTCCGTCACCTCGGTTGCGGTAAAGTCCGTAGTTGCCGAAAGGACGTCCGAAGAAGATGTCCATCCAACCATCGTTATCGTAGTCTGCGGCAGTGATGATGAAAGGTTGCTTGATCCCACCGAGGCCTGCTGCTTCGGTACGGTCAATAAACTTCTGACCACGATCGTTCTTATAAAATTTTACGAGATCGAAATTCCCACCGGTGACAATATCGAGATAACCATCATGGTCGAAATCTTCGACTGCAACGCCTTTGCCGGCATTGAAAGTATCAACGCCAAACTCGCGCGCTCGGTCGGAAAAGGAAAGATAGGCGTACTCTTTCTCCCTGGCTCTCTTTGTCTCGCCGTAAAATGAATCAATGAACTTCGACTTGATGAGGTACTTTGGTGGGACCTCCTGAGGGAAGGCGCCGGCAGTCATGTAGTTAAGATTCAACAACCACTGGTAAAGCCGATTCTTATCGTCGTACTTGTCAAGCAACTTCTCAAAGATCTTCGCAGCAGTACGGACGTTATCGGCGCGATCATGAAACCGGACGAGCGGTATAGCGCATAGCTCTTGAAGATGATTATCTTCATGTTCGTGCGTGGCATGATTGTGAACCTCAAGTCCTGCGCTCGTGAGTTGGGATAAGCAGTTTTCCGCTTCACCATAGCGCATGTGGCTAATCGCCAACCAAAGCAGTTTCGATTCAGACTCACCGTTCTTCTCAATGTCTTTCTCAATGAGCGAAATGGCTCCCGCAAAGTTTCCACGGTGATATTCCAGCCGACCGCGCTCGAATTGGTCCATACCCGTTTCGTCAACGTTATCGAAGCTGTAGAAACCGGTGCTTTCGTTAAACTTGAGCAGCTGCATGTATTCAAGCCAATAACTGATCAGGAACCAGAGGTTCCGGTTTTCTCCGGCGGAGGCGTAGTTCATTTGACGATAAAAACCTGTGGTGAAGCCTTTGTAGCTGTAGCGCACGTACACCGCAGTGGCTGTAAAGGCGAACAACAGCGCGATCACTATGTACCGAAGTCGCAGGCGTCGCGCGACGCTTACACTCGCATTCCTCACAGCCAGTGGAATTGCATTGCTGATTGTGGACATAGTGGCTTGCTCCTAACTATCAAGTGATCGCAGCGAAGGTGGCGTGAAAACCAAGGTGAATCGGAGTTTCAAGCCGAAGCCATGCCAAAGGTCCTGCGCTCACATCGAAGGCATCGAAGATTGCGAAAAAGCTCTCCATTTTCCTTGCGTTGAATATCTGGCAGATGGTCGAACCGGCTGCTCTTTGACTTTGATCAGGAATGAAGATGGGTTCGCCTGCGAGGTAACAATCGGGCGGCGCCTGATAGATGTCAGCCGGCAGATCGGCTTTCCAGCTTGCATGGACCAGTTGGTCAAAAAACTTTCGACCTGGCCGGCCGGTGTTGGAAATTCCGAGCATCCAGAAGTCTTCATACGGACGAGCGGACTGGCGCATGTCGATCGAAGGAAAGTCAGGAGCGAGCCGGTAACCAAGCTCTCGCTTCTCGTACAACTTGCCGGCCGAGCAATCGAGGACATAGCGCACAGGCTGACCTTCGCACACATCCGTGAAGAGATCGGGTATCGTCTGATATTGATCGTAGATAGGCCTTTCGAGCTCCAGCACGTCTATGTTGAGCAGGTTGTTTGCTTCAAAGCAGTTAATGAAGTGCAGGCAATGTTTCGAGCTAATCGGGATCGACGCGATCGGTGCGCCCGTTTCGCGGGACAGTACCAGTAAGCGGCTCGTGCGCTGCGGCTCCCACTCGAGGGAGTCCATCAAACTGAGACCCTCCAGCACGAGCGAACGCATATTCAGTAAATAAGGACTAAGGTAAAAAATCGCGAAGCTTTGACTGAGGCCGAAGTCGTGCAGCGAACACGGATACTCGAGCCCCAAACGTCGCCGGTAAACAAGATTGCCCTGTGCGTCGATGCGGTAGAAATTTAAAAGCGGCTCGATAGCTGAGAAGGCGACGCCGAAGTTGAAGAGTTCTCCGGTTTGACGATCGAACTTCGGATGAGCACTGAATGGACTAACGTCGTTCAGCACACCGCCAAAACTGAATTCACCACGTGTCTCGAGTGTTACCGGATCGAGGTCATGAGGCAGTCCCTGTTCTCCGAAAGCTAACAACGAGTCGCGATAAGGATAAATACTGACGTTAACCGGCGATTCGAGCATGATCCCGCGCTTCAACAGATCGCCGGCAAATGCGGTCCCGAAGGCGCGAAAAAGCGGGCGGGCCGCTTTCTCTTCTGCGCGGAATTTCCGGCTGCGCACGAAGCGATTCGTGAAGCTCACGCGGTCTTCTTCAAACCGAAGAGCGCAAACCATTCCATCTCCGTCGAGCCAGTGACGGTAACGAACACCCGCCGACTCGAACCGTGCTGGTCCATTTAAATAGTAACTACCGCGGATGAACGTGGGGATATGACCTTGAACGTCATCCACCCTGTAAGAAAGCTCACGAGGTCTGAGCGAGAAGGCCCGTTCGATGCGAGGCGCGTAATCCGCCCCAGTGCGGTCCAATACTGCCTGCTCCAGCATCTAGTCACCTCCTTGCTCTGAAAAGGCGACAACCTCTTCCCCCACAGGAACAAACAACTGTGGAGCGCACGGCGAGGTACGAAACCGATCAAGCACTGACGGGTCAAATGGCCAAACATACTGTTCTAAATTCCCTGCATATGCGGCATAACTCTCATGCATCTCGCGTTCGTCAAAGCAGAAGTTGTCGAGATTTAGACTCTCAACGAACGAACGGTTGGTGATTACTGCCGCGTCTCCAAGCACAACCGAACAGATATGAGCGACGACAAAGCGCGCCAGCTCCATCAAGTTTGCGAGCTGTTCGTCGAGCACTTCTCTTGCTTCCTCGACTGTTACACCGACGCGGTAGAAGGTGCTCTCGGCAAAACGTAAAGTGCCGATTTCCGTGAAGTCGTTATAGATCGGACGGTCTGTTCGAGCGCAATGCGATTTCTTCCAGTGATAGAACCCGGTAATGAATTGCTGTAGGTTTCGGTTAACCTGGCCCAGCCGTGAAAACCTGTTGACAAACGAACTTATGAAACGGCGGTTCGTGAACAGGTCATTGATGAACGGGAAGACGTAAAATGAAAAGTAGATCGAGAGCTCCCAGGTGTACTTCAGCGTCATCGTTTCCTGGTCGCCGAGCGCGTAGTAACTCACAGCGAAACTTGGCACGTACGCTTCGTAAAACGATTTCATCAACTGTTCGTAAAGCCGGGTCTTATCGACGAGTTCATTTGTATCGTCAGTCAAAATCGCGTCTACGATCAGCGTGTTATACAGCGAGATCAGATCGCCGCCGGGACTGTAAAGCGGATCGGTAAAGCGACCTGCCTCGCCCGCCATAGCCCAACGCGCGGCACTGATCGTTTGCACACAGTCGTGGGAAAAATCTTTGAGCGCGCTGTGGCAGAGGACTTTTCGAAAAGGGAGATCACGTGCGAAAAGTGGAAACTCCGCGCAGACCCAATCAATGAGTTGTGGCAGCGAGGCAATCTGCTCACGGTCAATGAGCCGGTTGTCATAGACCAGGCCGAGGGAAGTTTTGCCTTGCAGTGGGATTACCCAGAACCAAAAACCTTCGCCGCAGAAGTGGTTCGTTGCTAACCAAAACGGCAAGTGGCCGATGGTCGCACGCTGTTTCTTCAAGCGAATTTCTTTGGGGGACAGATCGGTTAGTTTGTCTAAGCTGACGAGTCCCTCGACCCAGAAGAAATGTGCCCCATGGTGAATCGGGTTCTGTTTGGCAAGCCCGAGCTTGCGCGCGAGGAATTTTCCGCGCCCTGATGTATCCACGATCCAGTCGGCGGTCGCGCTCACACGCTCGCCACCAACCTCATGGCTCAATGAATGTGGACCGTCATCCGAGAGATGGACATCAAGTCCGTTGGTTCCTGTCTGAAACGTGAAGTTTGGTTCTTCGAGATTAAGCCGCAATAGCTCACCCTCGAGCTTATTGCGATCGAGTTGGTACGTCGCGATATTCGAGAGATTGCGTATGTACGACTGGCAGTACTCTTCGAAGCGACTGTTCTCCTTCCCTTCCGTCTTCCAGTAAAACCGCAGGTTGTACTTCATGAAGTGCTCGCGCAGGAGGTGTTCTTCGAGGTCCAGCACCTTCGAGAAGTAATAGGCTGAGAGCTGCACAGTGGCCTCGCCATATTTTTGTAGCACCATCGGGATTTGGGTGCGCTTCTCAAGCAAGAGGATTGTCTTGTCGGAGTTGAGCAGGAGCTGGCGTGCGAGCGAAAGGCCGGCGAGGCCTCCGCCGATAATCACTACGTTGTAATGAGGAGTGGTTCGCGTTTCCATTTCTTTAGCCTCGGGAATAGGCGGCGGAGTTTCCGTTCTCGCCTGCCGGCGTTGTTGGCAATAAACAATGGCTGGCAATGCAGTCGTGATTGACTGCGTCAGCAAAGCCCCGGTCGATGAGTGAAGCTATTCGGTTGCGATCAAAATTCAGCAGTCCCAATGCGCCACCTCCCAGGTCATCGTGCGGGTGATAACGGTGGACTGTGAGTTTTTTGTAGGGAACGTCCGTTTTATTTCTTTGCTGGATCCGTGCCGCGATGCGAATAAAGGGGCGAAGATCTTCGTCCGGGGGGTCACCGTTGCGTGCGGCGCGTTCAATCAAATCAAGACCTGCATTAATCCACCGGGCGGTGTCGACGTCTTCGTTCACCTTGCTTGCCCATGTTATGAGGATAAAGCGTTCGAATACTTCGATGGTGCTAGCGAGGCGATGGAGTGGAATGTTCTGAACATCCGGATCCATGTAGATGACGTGAAGCGTCGTAGCACCGTTATCAATGGCGCAGTTGAGTGGTGTGTTCATCAGTACTCCGCCATCGACGTAAAGATCGCCGTCTATGTCCTGCGGCAGGAAGATCCCGGGGAGGGATGCTGAAGCCTGGATAATTGAAAAACCCACATCGTCTGTCATCTCGCTGTTTTCAAACGTTCTTACAATCCCTCTGGACCAGTTGGTTGTCACGATCCTCAGCTTCCGCTCGGAGCGGCGGATGCCCTCGAGAGAGATAATGCGGGGCAACATCGTCCGCACTGGTTCTGACGTAACGAAGGAGGCCACGTCTATTAATTGCAACACGCGGTTTTCAAAACTTCCCGAAGTGATCAGGAAACGGAGTGCGTGCTGGTAGAAACTCTGGGTAAGGAAGAAAAAGTCGCGTGAGAATTCATTGACTGTGCGCAAAGGGTTGTCCGCGAAGCAACGCGTGTCGAAGAATCGGAGCAAGTCACCACGGTAACGAAAGACGCCGTTCCCGCACCGTTCCGGACTGGCGCTGATACGCTCGAGCCAAATGTCTTCAAGATAGCGAATCAGCGTGCAGATGTCGGTATTCGGATATGAACTCAGGATCGAACCGTTAATAGCGCCCGAGGACGTACCTGTCAGTATGCCCGGGTTTAGAAAGTTGTAACCGGTCGCGTTACACTCGCCAGTGAAGAGAGCCTTCATAACCCCAACCTCATAGGCTGCATAAGCACCACCGCCGGAAAGGACAACTGCTGCATCCTGGTCTATTACCCTTTTCAAAATGTCGTCCCCTCTTTGAGGCCCTCGGGCAGATCGGCGCGATCCAGCCAACTCTGCACATGTCGCCACGTCACCAGCGCACCGGAGATCATTTGGTAGTGCTCCATGAAGTGCGTCAAAAGCATTGGATCGCGCTCAAGTGTCTTTAGCGAGGTACACAACTCGTCTCGCGCGAAATTCCCCGTGGCAACGTTGACGGCCGTGATGTAAGCGGTAACGGGATCGAGGTTCTGTAAGCGCGGAGAGAATCGTTCGAGTGTGTCACGCACGGGAGCGAGAAAACGTGAGGTCAGTCCAAACGTCATTAGGTCTGCCAAAGCAAAACTTATCGAAACAGGATTTACATTGAGATCCAGAACCCGCTGCGGACGATTCGAAACGAAAACCATTCGCACGTTTATCTTTCCGCGACTGTCCAAATTGAAGTCGATGAGTTGGAAACCCGCGTCGAAGTGACCTGGTCCATAGGCGAAGATCGTCCTGCGCGGCGCCGGCCTGAGCAACGCGTAGCCAAAACCGTACTGGCCGAGCAGGTCAGGCATTGGGTCGTCAAGGTTCGTGATGAAGTCGCTGCTGATAACGATGTACGTCTCCTCGCGAAGTGGAAAGTTCAGTGAAAACAGACCTCCGGCGAAGGGAATAAACGAGAGGTCGAAGTTGAATATGTCAACTTGCAGAACTATCCACTCGTAGATATCAGTCAACCGGCGAAGATCAGAGATGCGTGGTTGAAGATGGCGGGGAAACTTGCCCACAAAGCCTGAACCACGAAGCTTGTAGTAGAGCTGCGTGTATCCAAATCCTGCCTTCGCATCGACTGGATTGGGGCAGAAGCTGAACGGCTGGAAGGCGCGGCTCACGTTATGCTTACGAAACTGGTCTTTCGGAACATACGACGTGGGCTCGTGAAAAGAACTAACCCGCATGAAGTAATGCAGGACGAATTCGCGAAGCTCGTCGCGCACCTTGCCTGGCGTCGCCTGTTTTGGCTGATCGAAGAGCATCTCCTGCACGAGTCCCATTACCGGCAGTGTGTTGTTGTGAAGTGGTGCGAAGTCGAAGAACCCGGTTACACGCGCGGAACGATTGAAGATGCGGGCGAGTTCAAAAGGGTCGGCGTAAGAGTTGGTGGCTTCCTTCTGCTGCCACCATCGTTTGAGCGTAAGACCATCGGCGAGCGCGCGTTCAGCGTCATCGATGACAACGCGATCCGCATCGCTAAGTCTGTCCGCGCATTGACGGTAGACGGGATCGTTGATGGCCTCCCAGGGTTCCATTGAAAACTAGACCTCATTCATTCATGCCATGCCTTCTCTGCCGCCTCGCGAAAGCGTGCCTGCGGATCGTAGAAGCGAAAGATGTAGAGGTTTGAAAGTGTGCGCGGGAAGACGCTGATGGCCGAGTTCATTGACATCATCCCAGCTACCCGATCAAAAAATCCTGTTCCACCCAGAATTGGCCCAAAGCCCGCGAAGCGAAAGACGGGCAGAGGAGCGCCCTCTAGCGGCGTACGCATCGCGCGTCCTTCAACCATATTGCTGGAGACGGTTCCCAACGAATTGCCTTTGCGATCATGAAAGGTAAAGAGGCCATTTGTCGTTTGAATCGGCGAAACTGTCGTGGGGGCGAGTGGATTAAAGTGCAACGTGGCACTGACGTTTCCAACAATGGGGCCTTCTATTGCACGACTGCGCGGCGCGCCTGAAGCGAGATCAAAATCAAGCTGAACGAGTCGCAGCCGTTCGTAAACTTCGGAGCCGAGGATTTGTCCGTCTGGTGACACGTTGAGTTTTACTGGTCTCGAGGTGTCCGTCTCTCCCAGGAAAAACATGAAGGTGGCGTTGGGATCCGGATCGGGTACGGAACGCAACGGTGTAAGTTGTGTTCCGGCGTGGAGTTTTCCTTGCGGGTCCATGACTCGGACCATCAGGTTGAGCGCCAGCTTCATCGGTGGCTGAATGTAACCATTGATGACGAAGGCGCCGGTCATTCCGGCGAACTCACCGAGCCCTTCGAGAATTTCGATGACGGCTCCGATGCGCAGCACGCTCTCACCATTTTCTGTCGCTGGAAAGGTTCGTCCAGCGCCGAAGGCACGAAAGCCACTATTGCGAGCATCTTTGAAACTGAGTTGGCCATTAAGCATCGTGAAGCGCTGCGATATGAAAGGATTGAGAATCGTCGTGGGTGGGTAAACACCGGGCGCAGCCTCGAAATTCTCCGGGATCGGCGTCCAGCGAATGTGCACGCTGGCAACCGGCTCGCCGACGCGGTTCGTGGCTCGCAATCCACACTGTTCGTCTTCGAGAACCTGAAAACGATGCAGATCTTCATTAACGTTGACGGCTGTCAATAAATATTGTGAGAGAAAAGGAATCCCGGGAATAAGAGGCACCGGCTGGTTCGGTGTGTTTGAATTCTCAGCATTGAAGATCGGAAAGTACGCGGCGCTCTTCAAGAGACGTGTCACTTCCGCAAGCTTGTACGTCTCCGGATTAACACCCGGCGGAAACGTGGGCGGCAGCGGAAACGGCAGTGAACTGGTGCTTCCGGCTCCTGAGGTCGTCGAAGTTTTTGGTGTGGAACTCATGCTCCGTTGTCACTCAGCACTCAAACAAAAGCCCAATCCAATGGCCGCACTATGGCCATTACGCCGCGACGCCTTGGACACCGGCTGCGGGAGTAAACTCTTCCTCAGCCATGTAGCCGTCCAGGAGATAAACGTTCGGATCAGGATTCACATCGGTCGGTTCAACCTCTTTCATGTACAAGAACAACGCTTTTCCCGCGAATGGACCTCTGCCGCGAGCGATCATGATGCTCTGCCCGATCTTCTTCACTAAGGTTCCGGCCCAATGACCGTCCCAAATGATCGTCTCGGTGCCGCGATCCATCATGCTTAACGAAAATGCGCCATACACAATGCCGCTGTAGTCCTTATCTAACTTTCCGTTTATCTCGAAGTATTCCGTTCCTTCAGTTTTGAAGCCGTCGTGGTTGAGCCAAACCGGTCCAGCCACGAGTTGCCTGGTAATGTGTATAAATCCAGCTTCGTCTGTATAGGTGTTCCCCGGATCGGTAACACCGCCGGTAGAAATACCGGTGACGCCTCGCCTTCTAAGAAAGACCGGGGGTATACCAAAGGAGATACCTAAGCTTTGCTCTGCGCTCTGCGAAGCGCCGGAGCTTACTGCCGGGTTTGGAGCACCGTATTTTGCAGGTGCTGAAGGTGCAGGAGCGTATTCTCCACGAAGACTCATCGAGTTATTGGAAGAAGCACTCCACAACTCTGGACGAAACCAGTTGAGTGGCCACAGCAGGCGAAACAAAGTATCCACCATTCCTGACTCAACTCTGTCGCCTGAGTCGAATGCCTGCCGAATGGAACCACCACCTAGCTGGTCGGCTACGGCGTTGGAAACGACGTTGAGTTCTCGGTTGCCAGGACCATCTGAACCCGTCCACGTGCGCACATCAAAGAGGTTGCCCATCTGTCGCATACCCAAAAGAGTGGCAGCCCAGGCGAAGCTCGTCATGGATTTTGCCAGGTCGCGCATTTTCTTCCCTCTAACGATTCCACGCGGCGTCCGATTCCCACACCGCTATGGATTCAAGTGGTTTCGCGTCAGCTACAAGAGGGGCTACTTGAGGCACGAAGAATTGCTGGTAGGCACGCCCTTCCTCGCGTTTTTCCCATGCCTCTTTTGATTTCCAGATCTCAGTGGAGATAAAGCGGGTCTTGTCGTAGGGATCAGAATGAATCTCGAACCGTAGCAGCCCCTTTTGTGGCATGCGCACGAGTGGACTCATCAGAGCGCGAAACTTTTCGGCGTCCTGATCGCGAACCTTCAGTAGCATGTTTATGCGAAACCCAGGCGTTCGCTGATCATCGCTAGTGTCTGACTTACAGCATCGACAACTCGTTCTTGCTTCGGCGATCAAAGACCCTGCCGTGCTCTGCGCATTCACATCGCCTCGCAGGGCTGGACGAAGCACTTCGATAAACTCCCGGTAGGCAGACGAGTTTTGCGAAGATTCATACGCGGTTTGATCCTCAAACTCTGCAAAGTGCACAAATTCTGTTGGATCAGATTGGGATTGAATTGCCAAATACCTAAGAGTCCCGGGCTCGTGCGTGTAGACGTAATCCGCGTACTTATTGAGTGCCTGTTTGATGTTGCTAACTGTTTCGGGCCGTACGTGGTATTCGGACCGGCGATAGATGCCCGTTGGCCGTTGTGTCTGGATCATAGCTGCCGCCTTTTCGCCAATCATGGTGGTGGGCGTGTGAGTGTTGCCGGTAGTGATTGCCGGCATTATCGATGCGTCTACAACTCGTAACCCCTGCGCCCCAAAGACGCGAAGTTCTGAATCCACAACCGCGCCATCTCTGGGATCAAAACCCATCTTGCAAGTTCCCGACGGATGGAAGAGAGTGCCGGCTGTCTGACGAATGTACCCGGCAATCTCATCGTCAGTTTGAACCTGCCGTCCAGGAGCGATTTCTTCTCCTCGCAAACGATCGAAATTCGTAGACGCAATGATCCTGCGGCCAATTTTGATAGCCCTGACGAGAACATCCATTTCTTCTTTGTGTGATAAGAAGTTCGCAAAAATGCGGGGTTTTCCTGTAGGGTCTTCAGGTCTCAGGCGAAGTTGGCCGCGGCTGATCGGCTTTACCAGGGCGCCCACAAGTGCAAACTTGGTCCAATCAGGCTCGGTTTGCGGTGGCCCGACAACGCCGGCATTGAAAACCATCTGGAGATCCGGAACCGTCAGACTGTCCAAAGTCCTAATGAAAAGACCGCCTTCGATACCCGCTGCGCTCGAAACACCGGGATGTTCACCCTTATATGAATAAAGAATTCCTGCAATTGGGTGATCGTGAAAATTGCCGCCTACACCTGGAAGATCCACTACTACTGAGATACCGCACTCGCGCAGATGCTCGGCTGGACCAATACCAGAGAGCATCAAAAGTTGCGGAGAGTTTATTGCTCCTGCCGAAACAATGACTTCCCGTCTGGCCGACGCCGTCACTGGATTGCCGTTCGTTGACGACGACTGTCGATATTCGACTCCAATCGCACGTCGACTTGAATCAAATAAAATTCTTGTCGCGAGAGCTTGCGTTTGGATTATGAGATTCGAACGTTTACGAACTTCTTCGCGGAGATAGGAGTTAGCTGAGTTGACTCGTATTCCGCCTTGCTCATACATCTGGTATGCACTGGCGCCGCCTTCCTGCTCGAAATCGTTGAAGTCGTCAATTTGTCCATACCCGAGCGCTTTCGCCGCAGCGAAAAAAGCTTTGGTGCTGGGATGCAGCTTGATGTCGCTCACAGTCATCACGCCATCCCGACCGTGAAGCTGACTGATGCCGGCGCGAGTATTTCGTTCTAAGCGCTTGAAGTAAGGCAGGAGATTTTCATATCTCCAACTGTCGTCTCGTGACCATTCGGCCCACTCATCGTAGTTACGCCGATTGCCGCGCACCACCAGCCCAGCAATAAATGTGCTCGTGCCACCCAGTATTTTTCCACGCGGAACGTATATAGTTCGGTTGTTCAGATAAGGCTGCGGCTCCGTTTCGTAATCCCAATCGGCTTTCGACTTCTGCATGAACTGAAAGAACCGGGGAATTCTCAAGGCCTCTTGCAACTGCGGCGTGCGATCAGTGATCCCAGCTTCCAGCAACAAAACCGTTGTCTTCGGATCTTCCGTGAGCCGACTGGCGACCACAGCACCCGCCGATCCGGCTCCGACAACGATGTAGTCAAATGCTGTGGACATGACGTACTAACCAAACGAAACGGAATTCATGATGTCGAGTGAAGCAAATTGCAACAGACGCTTTCGGAGTTCTCCTCCTATTGCCGCACTTAACGCAGCCTGCGACACCCAACGTTCGTAAATGACGTAAACAAGGTCATCCTGCGGATCCACAAACGCGTCAGACATCAGTAGACCATTGGCTTGCCGGTGAGTGAACGCGGTCAGTAACTGGCGAAACTGCGGCAGCGTACTTCTGTTCATAACTTTCAGCTTGACGGCGACAATCGTGTCTGAACTGCCAAACATGCGCGAGCCTACATTCGCAACGGGCGTTCCGTTGTCCCGCTGGACTTGAACGTCGCCTATCAATGCAGGTCGAAGAATCTCGACAAAGCGAAAATACGCCGGGGACCTTTGCGACAAGTTGAATGCCGATTCATTCTCAAACTCGGCGCAGTGGATGAACTCGTTTGGTCTCTCAGCCGACTGTATTGCCAGGTAAACTTGTGTGCCTCGCTCGTTGGTGCGCACATATTGCAAATACTCCTCGAGCGCACTCCGGATTTTGCTGATAGCCCCGTGCTGAACTGAATAACTTGTACGCCGCAAAATCACACCGTTGGCCAGTTCCCCATTCATCAGTCACACTCGCTCCTTAAGGATTAACCGGCTTAGCAATAAACTCGGCTCGCATTACCCGAAAAGTATCAATGGTGCTCGCTTCAAACTGGACAGGCCGCGGTCCAAATAAATCAACACCCGCGGGAATATGCGTCGATCCGAGCGACGACTTCAGGCCATACGCACCGTCATACTTTCCTGTACCGTTCGTGATCCATTGGGCCGTGGCTACCATGAACAAGAATGAACCGTCATCAAGCTGTGTGAGCGTGCTCATGGCTGGACCAACGGCTGTGATCGATGAACCATCGGCAAAGGCCCAGATGCCTTTCGTTTGGGCGCTCGGTTGCAAGACCGGAACTGGTCCCTCCGGAACGATAAATGAGCGTTGCGGTTGCGGTGGTATTTGCAGCAGTTGTCGCGGATCAGAGAACATCGCTTCCCAAACACCGTTGTGATAGCCGTCCGGCTGGCCATAAGGATCAAACATCGACATGGAAAGAGTGATGAACTTTTTGTCCTGGCTGAAGCGACCGCTGCCACTCGTATAACGAATCAACACTTCCTCGTTAGGCGCGCCACTCGCAGCCGGTTGGAAATTGGATAAGTCAGGTAAGGCATTGAGTGTGGTCATGGTCTCAGTTCTCCTCGATGCGCTGATGAAATCTCACGGTGCCAGCGAGCGACTGCCTGGCCCAATTCAACCGGATGGCATTCCTGCAAAAAGTGCAGTCCCTCACCGACATACGCGGTTTGCAGTTGTTTGAGATTCTGTCGCGCCCACTCGACGTCCTTTTCCTGAGTGATCAGTCCGGGCTTGGCCCAGATCAGCAGCTTTGGCAGGTCCGTTTGTCTCAGCCAGCGTGCGTATTCGCCGGTTGCACGCGCGACGTCCGCCGGCTCTCCCGCGACGGGAAGTTGTTGCGCAAACATCAATATCACTTTGCGGCTGACCGGATCGATAAACGGGAGCCGGTAGCAATTCATTTCTGCTTCAGTAAACTTAACCATTGCACTAGCCGGCAAAACCTGTTCGATGAAAACGTTTTCAACTACGATCTTTTCGTAACCGACGCTCGGCGTCCTGAACTGTTGAAACGTAGCGACGATAGGCGCAGGGAAATCACTCCAACTCGAGTACGGCTGGAACATCGCTTCCAGAAATGCTAATCCCTTGATATTCCGCTCGTGCCGCATCGCATGATAAAAACCGATGATGCAGCCCCAGTCGTGAAGCACCATCGTGTATTTTCGTAAATTGAGTTTTTCAATAAAGCCGTCGACGTATTTGATGTGGTCGAAATAGGTATACTGAATGTCTGGTTTGTCTGATAAACCCATCCCAATCAAGTCAGGTACGATGCAACGCGCCGCCGGCGCCACCAGTGGAAGCACCTTGCGCCACACATAGGACCACGTGGGATCTCCGTGCAGAAAGATGATCGGATCGCCACTCCCAGTGTCGATGTAGTGCATCCTCGAACCATGCACTTCGACGTATTTCGAATCACGCGCATTGGGTGTCACGGCACAACCCGTACACTCCATATTCGTTGCAGCCGGTTGGGGCGCAGGCTTTGACTGGGGCGGATCTCGGGCCAGAACGAATTTGAAAGTATCGAGCGTGGTTGCGGGAAAACTCGGCGCCGCGTTGGGTGCAAACAGGTTTTGGCCTCTGGGAACGTGGGTAGCGCCTAGTGATTGCGTCAATCCGCGCGCGCCTGCGTATCGTCCAGTGCCTTGCGTAATTATCTGAGCTGTAATCACCAGAAACAGATATGACCCGTCACTCAGCGGTATCAGGTGACTGGCTGCTGGTCCGACGGAACTGATCGAACTTCCATCGGCGTGGATCCATTTGGCAATTGTATTGGCCGAGACTGGATATGCTTCGACGGGTCCTACAGGTTGGTCCATTGGACCAGTGGGCACAGGGGGCCGCGCAAGGAGTTGACTCGGGCTGGTGAACAAGGCTTGCCAGACACCTTCGTGGCGACCATTTTCCTGCCCATCGAGGTTGTAGATCGTATTCTGTAGAGCGATGTATTGTTTGTCAGAACTAAACGTTCCCTGGCCACGCGTATAAGTAATCAGTACTTCCTCGTTCGCACTGCTGCGAGCGGAGAAGATCGCTGGCAGGCCACGGGCTCTGGCGCTTCGCGTCCTGCTAGTCGATCCATTTACATCGCTGTTATTGTTCGGAAGTACGCCGAAAATAGTGTCGATCATCTCTCGCTGTAGTCGATCGCCCACCTCAAATGTTTGGCGAATGGAATCCCCAAACTGTTGCACGATGACGTCGGTCACGTCGTCGAATCCACCAGCCGCTCCGCGTGAGTCCTGAGAACGACTACGTGGATCCAGAATGTTCAACGTTTGTCGAACGCCAAACAGCGACATAGCCCACGAGAAACGCATCATGGCTTTGCTAAAGTCGCGCATTTAAGTGCTCCTCTTTAATTGCAGTGACAAAAGGAGACCGAAGCCCGCTGGAATAATCCAGCGCCTCGCAATCGGTTAATTAGCTGCAGGAGGCCTCTGCTATCGCCCCGCTGATTGTTATGCTACTTATCTCGTCCGACGCCTACGCGTTGCTTCCACTTCTTCGACACCGGTTGTTTCGCCTGTCTCGTCTTCAGTGGCTATGGCCTCTCCTTCGTATGTTTCTTCTGGCGGGCTCGTATACTGTGCCTGGGCTCCACCTCCAGGCCCCCCGCCCCATCGGTCCCTTATTGCATTGCGAATCTCCTCGAGCGCATCGACCTTTTCTCTTTCGTAGTTCTTCCTCTCTCGGTCATACCAGTCGAGAACGGCGGAATAGACTCGTAGGTATTTCTTATCCCTGTCAGGCAGATCCACTACGAAGCTGTTCGGGAACCGACCTGTGACTGCTCCACCGTCATTGGCGGGATAATTGTTTCTTTCAAACCATTTGCGCGGTTGCCGTATTTCCCTCCTACGAAGTCTCTGTATGAACTCGGCGATTTTCCACGAGATGAATCCGTCCTTGGTAATATCCTCGGCCACGAGCTCTTCATCTTCCTGAAAAGCATGTTCCAGCTTGTCTTTGAGAAACAGCACCTTATAACGAACCAGCCTGAGCCGGTCGCATGGATCCTTGTCCTTGCATGCCTGGCTCATGGTCCAGGCTTCATCTCCAGTGTTCCAGCTTTGCTCACTCATTTTGCTTTCCTCCTTAAGGTTGCTTGGTTGTGTATTGCCGGCGGCGCCACTTGTGGGGACCTCGGTTGATACCGGCATTGTCATTTGTACTAATGGTTGGGTGGTGGCCGCACCCGCCATCGCGTTCATACCTTCATTGGTCACTTTCACCATGCCCTGCAACAGCCAGATGAAAATCTGCATGCTGTAAGCAAAGGTCGAAAAAGGCACCGTCACGAGCTGGCGAACCAATTCCGATGCTCCCGTGTTTTCGCCTGCGCCTGATGATTGATTACCCTGAAAACCATTGCTCATCGTCTAAATTCCTTCCAGGAGGAACCCTCAATCTTCACGGGTGGCACGCCGCCCGCAACACACACGCGCCGAGCGCGATGAACACGAGCGCCTTCACAGTGTCGGCCCACGCTGCATTCATAATCGCGCCGGCGTGTTGGACCAGCAGAACAGATGCAGCGAGCATCAATAGCAGCGCCACCATCGCTGCTGAGGAGCTTTTCCGATGCCCGTACTCGTACGTCTCTCGCGTGAGCGATTTCTCTGTGCGCCCTTCGGCAA
>Ga0068859_100001226_pt1 | contig 26171 bp, 22 predicted proteins | sample KBSSwiS22_FD_66585 | JGI IMG/M metagenome (GOLD analysis project Ga0068859, IMG submission 66585) | Switchgrass rhizosphere microbial communities from Kellogg Biological Station, Michigan, USA - KBS Switchgrass S2-2 | ecosystem: Host-associated > Plants > Roots > Rhizosphere > Soil ...
ACCTGCGGCACACCTCAGGGTCTGTTTAGCGCTGCTGCCTTCCGGCCCTGACGCGGTTCGCAGGCTGAAGTTGCACAGGGTCCGGGCCGCGGTGCGACCCGCCAAAAACCCATCCTAACATTCCAACAGCTGCCGCGCGATCCGTTCGTAGAGCTCGACGGCCTGATGCAGCTCGTCCACCGACATATGTTCGTCGTCGGTGTGGGCGACGTGAATGGAGCCAGGCCCGAGCAGCAGCGGCGTCCCCCACCGCGTCAGCAACGGGATGTCGGTCGTGAACGGGAAAACGGCGGTCTCGAAACCGGGCAGCGTGTGCATCCGGACCGCGGGAAGATCGAGCACTGGCTCAATCGTGACGAGCGGCTCGACGACATTCAACGCGGCGCGCACGGCCGCGCCGTCACCAACAATTCGAAACATGATCTCCGCGGACGCCCGCGGTGAGACGACGTTGGGAGCCACGCCACCTTCGATCAAGCCGACGGTGTAGTGGGTCCGTCCGAGTATGGGATCTTCGGGCAGCGCAACACCGCGAAGGACCATCAACGCATCGAGCAGCTTGTCGATCGCCGACTCGCCCAATTCCGGGAAGGACGAGTGGGCGGCGCGGCCGCTCGCTCGCAGCTTGACGCGCAGCACGCCACGTGTCGCGATGCCGAGCCGGTTGTCCGTTGGCTCGCCGTTGATCAGAAACCTGACACCGTCAGGCGCGTAGTCGTTCGCAACGCGCGCACCGTCGCTGCCGCGCTCTTCTCCCGCGACAAAGAGCATCGCAATCCGCGACTCTCCACTGGCGCGAAGCCGCTCGACGGCCACGACCTGCGCCGCGAGAATCCCCTTGGCATCACACGATCCGCGGCCGAAGATGACGCCTCCCTCCTGGCGGGAGGGCACAAACGGCGGTACGCAGTCGAAATGCGTCGAAAAGACAACGCGCGGGGCCACATCGAGCTCGGCGAATACGTTGAAACGTCCGTCTCCGACCGGCTGCTCGGAAACGCGGTACCCGAGATTACGAAGAAATGCAGCGAGCCACGCCGCGACCTCGTGCTCGCGTCCGGTGGTGGAGTCGATGTCGACGAGATCGCGCGTGAGCCGCTCGATGGTGCTCGCGGCAGGAGTGCGACCCGGCGGTGCTACCGCAGCCATCGTTCGAGCTCCGTGCGCGCGTCGGTTCGCTCATCGCGATACTTGACGACGACGGGGGTGGCCAGCGACAGACCCCACTCTTTGCCTGCACCAACCGTGACGGCTCGTGCACCGGGCACGACGACTGCGCCCTCGGGCACGATCAGTGGCTGCCCGGCCTCGGGTTTGATAATGCGGCCGTTCGGCAAATCGTAGATGGGTGTCGAGCCGGTGATGATGGTGCCCGAGGCGAGCACCGCGCGCCTTCGAATAATGGCGCCTTCGTACACTCCGCAATTGCCGCCGACGAGCACATCGTCTTCGACAATGACGGGAATCGCGCCGACCGGTTCGAGCACGCCGCCAATCTGCGCAGCCGCGCTCAAGTGCACCTTCCTGCCGATCTGCGCGCACGAGCCGACCAGGGCGTGAGAGTCCACGAGCGTCCCGTCGCCAACATAGGCGCCGACGTTGATGTACATCGGTGGCATGCAGATCACGCCAGCACCGAGATACGCGCCTTCGCGAACCGCAGAGCCACCCGGCACCACGCGTACGCCGCTCGACGGATCGATCCGCTTCATCGGCAGCGTGTCCTTGTCGTAGAAGGGCCACCGTCCCTTGGCCACGCCCATGTCGACGATGTCGCCAAAGCGGAAGCCAAGGAGAATCCCCTGTTTCACCCAGACGTTGACGCGCCAGCCGGTCGGCGAAGACGAATCGGGTTCCGCTGCGCGCACGGTGCCGAGCGACAGCGCGTCGCGAAGACGCAGGAACGCGTCGCGCGCCTCATCGCGCGGCGCGCTGCTTCCCTGCTCGAATAAGGTGGTGATGCGTTCAGCGAGCGTGCTCATGAACCCCTAACTTGAGGTTCTGCAGCACGCGCAACACTTTCTCGCGCGCCGCGGCGCTCGGCGGCACGAGCGGAAGCCGATAGGTCTCCTCGAGCAATCCCATCGCCGCCATCGCGGCTTTCACCGGAATCGGGTTGGATTCGACGAAATTCACCTGCAGAAGCGGCAGCAGCCACAGGAACAGCCGGCGGGCGGCGGCGTAGTCGCCCTTCTCGGCGAACTCGACGACCTGCGCCATCTCCGACGGCGCGACGTTCGAGCCGACGCACACCACACCCCGGCCGCCGACTGCCATTATCGCGAGCGTCAGCGCATCGTCACCGCTGACGACGATGAAATCCTCTGCAGCCGACGCAATAATCTCGGCCGCCTGAACGACATTTCCGGACGCTTCCTTGACGCCGACGATGTTCGGAATCGCGGAGAGCCGCACGGTCGTCGCCGCTTCGAGGTTGACGCCCGTCCGGCCGGGGACGTTGTAGAGCACGATGGGAAGCGAAGTCGATTCCGCGATCGCCCTGTAGTGCTGGTACAGCCCTTCCTGTGTCGGTTTGTTGTAGTACGGCGTGACCGACAGGATGCCATCCGCGCCAATCTTTCCGATGTCACGAATGAGTGCGATCGTCTCCCGGGTGTCATACCCGCCGGCGCCTGCCAGGACGGGCACGCGGCCATCGACTTCTTCGACGACGAGTTCGATGACGCGGAGTTTCTCGGCATGCGACAGCGTCGGGGCTTCGCCCGTCGTGCCGACCGGCGAAACAAAATGAACGCCGCCGTCGACTTGCCGCCGGGCCAGATGACGCACCGCCGCTTCGTCAACAGACCCGTCTTTCCGAAATGGCGTCACCAGTGCGGTCCCGACGCCCGTGAATGGAGTTCTCATTGAAGTACGTCCATCATTGAAAACCAACCGCGCCTGCCCTGAATCCACTGCGCCGCCAGTAGGGCTCCCGACGCGAACCCGCGACGATCGCGCGCCGTGTGGGTGAGCTCGATCGTATCCGACGGGCCGTCAAATCCGATCGTATGAATCCCCGGAATCGCGCCGGCTCGCGTCGATGAGATGTCGATTGGCCGATCGTATCCCGCCGCGGCCATCGCGTCACGCAGAAGGAGTGCCGTACCGGAAGGAGCATCACGCTTGGTCACATGGTGCGCTTCATGAATCCAGGCGCCGTAGTTCGGATGCTGTCGCATCAGGCGCGCCGCGTTGGACGCCATCATCTCGAAGAGATTTGCGCCAATCGAAAAGTTTGCGGACGCCACGACGCCGAGTCCGGCGCGCTCCGCCTGTTGCCGGAAGGCCGGCGCGAGATCGCTCCAGCCGGTCGTCCCGATGACGACGGGCAGCTTCCGATCGAGATAGCGGGGGAAATTCTCCTTCAGCGCACCGGCGGTCGAGAAGTCGATGGCCACGTCCGCAGGCGGAGACCAGTCGCCCGTGCCGACGTCAATCCGCGATGCGATCTCGATCCCCTGCGCGAGCGCCATCTGCTCGACGAGCTGGCCCATCTTGCCGTAGCCGACTAACAGCAGACGCATCGCAAGCCTCGTGTCACGAGAAAAACTCCTCATGCAGCCGGTTCATCGCGTGCGGCAGATCCGCCTGGCGAAGGATGACCGTGATGTTGCGGCGCGATGCCGCCTGCGAAATCATCCGCAGCGGAACTTCCTCGAGCACGCCGACGGCGCGCGCGGCAATCGCGGGTTCATTGCGCAGCCGATCTCCCACGGCGCAGAGCAACGCCATTTCGTGGTCCACCGCCACCTGCGAGAACTCCGAGAGCTCCTCCACGATCGGCTCGAGATGGCGACGATCGTCCACGGTGACCGAGACAGTGACCTCGGACGTGGTGACCACGTCGACCGCCGTCGTGTAGCGCTCGAACACTTCAAACACGCGACGCAGAAACCCGTAGGCCATCAGCATCCGGCTGGAGGTGATGTCGATGACCGTGACGTCTCGCTTGCACGCGAGCGCAGTCAGCGGCGTCGCTCCGGGCGGCGGATCCGCTGTGATGGTCGTCCCCGGCCCGTCGGCCTTGCGGGAATTGAGGATGCGAACAGGAATATTGCGTTCCACCGCGGGGAGGATGGTGCTCGGATGCAGGACTTTCGCGCCGAAGTACGCCAGTTCGGCGGCTTCGGCGAAGGAGAGCTGCGGAACGAGCTTCGGCGCGGCGATGACCCGCGGATCCGCGGTCAGCATGCCGTCCACGTCCGTCCAGATCTGAATTTCGCGCGCGCCGATGCCGGCGCCGACGATGGCCCCGGAGTAGTCCGACCCACCGCGCCCCAGCGTCGTCGTATGCCCGTCTATCGTCGAGGCCACGAAGCCGCCCAGCACGGGAACACGTCCGGCATCGACCACAGCGAGCACCGTGGCTCGCAGCGCGGCATCGGTCTCAGTCGCCAGCGGCAACGCGCGCGTGTGATCGGCGGTGGTGATGATGGCGCGCCGGGCGTCGACCCACTCGGACGGAATGTCGGCGCCGGCCAGGGCGGCAGTGACAATGCGTGAGCTCAAAAGCTCGCCAGCGGCGGCGACGACATCCAGCGTCCGCGGTGAGACCTCACGCAGGACCGCCAGCGCGCGGGCGAGCGCCGTCAGGTCGTCGAACTGCTGATCAATCTGCCGCCCCAGAGCGCCCTTCGATTCCTTCGGCGCGAGCGTTTGTGCCATCGCCATATGCCGCTCGCGCAGCTGATCGAGGCGTGTCAGCGCGTCCTCGAGGCGCCCACCGCCAGCCGCCGCCGCGACGCCGAGGAGCGCATCGGTGACGCCGCTCATCGCCGACACGACGACGGCGGGCCCCCGTCCATCGCGCGAGCGCGCGGTGCGGACAATCTGAATCAGTCGTTGAATAGCTTCGGGATCGGCGACCGAGGTGCCGCCGAATTTCTGGACAACCACAAAGAGCAGATCTTATACGGAAAGGCTGGGGTTGCCGCGGGGTTCACGCGAATCACCGATCTCGATCGTCGTCTTCCTGCGTGATCAGGCGATCGTTGCGGCGCGACCTGCTGATGATTTCGTGATGCTTCCGGTTAAGTTCGTGTGCTTCCGCGCGCTCGCGATCGAAGGCCGCGATCGTTTCTTCGTGCTCGCACGGTAACGGAATCCGCCGTTCTCCCATCGTGAGTAATGCTCCGACTCTTATTAAGTAGGGCCGACCTTGCCGTCGGCCCCTGTGTATTACATGGTGCAAGCGATACGCCAGGCCGAGTAATTTCTACTTCCCGGCTGTGTCAGAGCTTGCCCTCGGGTCGAGCGCCCAATGTCTGTCATCGCTACCGTTTCCATGGATGACCTCACACGCGGGCACGCGAGGTACTGGCTTTGGACCACGGTGGTACAGGTATGCCGCCCGTCGTGCTGATCATCGAGGCGCGAAAAGAGGTAGCCGAGGCGCTTGAATCGGCGATTGCGCTCGCCGACATGACCCCAGTGGTCGTGCCGCACGTGGAACGCCTCGGTGATGTGCCTTACACGCTGGCGGCGATCGTCGTGCGCATTGCATTTGAAGGCGTCAGCGAACCACCACACGCCGCAATTGAACGACTGGGGCGAGAGCGTCCGCCTGTCGTGGCGATCGTGCGCGAAGAAAATGAACTGGCGGAGGCACGGCGGCTGCAGTGCGACGTGGTCCTGCGCGCGCCGGAGGACATTCCCCGCTTGTGCGAAGCAGTGATGAAAGTGATTCGAAGCTAACGTTTCTGGGCTGCGCGCTTCCGCTTGCGCGCCGTCACGTGCTGTTGTTGGCCGGCGCGTTGTTCCGTGAGTTGCCTCACGACCTCTTTTCTCAATCGCGCGGCCTCGGCGAGCACTTCGTCGAGCCGATCAAGAACCTGTTTTAGGTGGTCTGAGGTGATGGGACTCCCGTCGCCGGCCATTCGTGCCGTAAAGATTACCGATAGACCTTGAGTCCGTAAAGCTCGGCCGGCAACAGATTCCGGCGGCGACACGGGTTCTAGGCGGGTCCGCGCGCTCTCGCGCCGGCACGCGCGCGGCACCCGCCCCACGTACACGAATTGCGAATCCCGAATCCCGAATCCCGAATCCCGAATCCCGCTGGGTTAGACTGAATCTCACGTATGAACGTAGGTCTCATTGGCTGGCGTGGAATGGTGGGGTCTGTCCTGGTGCAGCGGATGCGCGAGGAAGGCGACTTCGACCTCATTGAACCGGTGTTCTTCTCAACATCGCAGGCTGGCGCGGCTGCGCCGGCGATCGGCAAGCGTGTCCCGCCAGTAAAAGACGCCAAGGATGTCTCCGAGCTCACCGCCCTGGACGTCCTGATTTCGTGTCAGGGCGGCGATTACACCTCCGAGATGTACCCGAAGCTTCGCGAATCGGGCTGGCAGGGCTACTGGATCGACGCGGCGTCGACACTACGTATGTCGCCTGAGGCGGTGATCATCCTCGACCCGGTGAACCGCGACGTCATCGATCGCGCGCTCGAGAGCGGCGTCAGGAACTACATCGGCGGAAACTGCACCGTCAGCCTGATGCTCATGGCAACGGCCCCCCTCTTCCACGAGAACCTCGTCGAGTGGATGACGCCGATGACCTATCAAGCGGCGTCTGGCGCCGGCGCGCAGAACATGCGTGAGCTCGTGGCGCAAATGGGATACGTGCACGCATCGGCGAGGTCGTTGCTCGACGATCCAGCATCCGCGATTCTCGATATCGACCGCGCGGTTGCCGACGCGTTGCGGAGCGCGGAGCTTCCGAAGGCGCACTTCGGTCAACCTCTGGCCGGCAGCCTGCTGCCGTGGATCTACACGGATCTCGGCAACGGGCAGAGCAAGGAGGAGTGGAAGGCACAGGCCGAGGGCAACAAGATCCTCGGTCGATCGAACAATCCAATCCCGATCGACGGCTTCTGCGTTCGCATCGGCGCGATGCGGTGCCACAGCCAGGCACTCACCATCAAGCTGCGGCGCGACCTGCCGCTGGCCGAGATCGAGTCGATGCTCGCGTCGGGGCATGAATGGATCCACGTGGTGCCGAACGAGAAACAGGCGTCGGAGCGCGACCTGACGCCCGCGGCTGTGACCGGAACGTTGAAGGTCGCGGTCGGGCGGCTGCGTAAGCTCGCGATGGGCGGCGAGTACCTCGGGGCCTTCACCGTCGGCGATCAGCTCCTCTGGGGCGCCGCCGAGCCTCTTCGCCGCATGCTGCGCATCCTGCAGAGTGCGAGCGTCTCGTTCGCCGCACCCGCCGCCGCGGCGCACCGCTGACCCACGCTGACACCGCGTACGCCGTGTGTTAGTTTTTCCCGCACACGGCGTTACCAGCCTCAAAGGACAAACGAATGCATCGAACTCCGTGGAGTACGTGTGTCGCGGTGTGCGCCATCCTCCTCGTTGCTGCGGTCGCACGAGCCCAATCGAACGTGCACGCGGTACGCATCCAAGCGGTCGGAGGATTTCTCGGTCAGCTGGAGGGATTCTGCGAGGACAAGGGTGGCCCCTACGACTGGGGCACGGCAAATCCCGCTAAGTGCATGGGTGCACACGAGGGCGCCGGCTGGCTCGGCGGCGCACTCGGCGCCATCCGAACGGTGACGCCGAAAGACGATGCGGACCCTTTCGATATCGTCGCGATCACCGCGAACAACCAGCCCGTCACATCCGAGTCACAGTTCTACAGTTATCTGCGGATGCTCAAGCCGACGGTTATCGGCCTTGGCAAAGAGGATTTCGATCGCAGGATCCGAAACGCGGGATCGGCGAAGAACATTGCGGACGTCCTCACGAGCAACGCGGACCTTCCGTTTCTGGCGTCGAATGTCACCATCAGACAGTCGGCGCACGATCTCAACACCGAGAAGAGCGGCCCATTTACGCTTCACATCACGAAAGATGCCAGCGTCGATTGGACCAAGCCCATCGTCGTGGAGTACCCGGGCCCCCACCCGCCCGGGATCAGGCTGCGGTCCTACGATTCGTGCCCGGTGAATGCGAGACCCATGACCGACGGCCGATCTGAAGTCGCGAAGCTCCCGAAGGAGAAGACAGGAAAGGACGCCCCGCTCGACATCACCGGTGGACTCCGGCCCGGACGCTGCTATCGACTGGACTTGAGCGAACAACCCGACCGGCCGGACACCTTCTGGATCACGACGGATGCGCTGCTGACGCCGCGGCACCATTCGCTGAAGGCCTACGACGGTCTTCCTCTTATCGCGACGCCCGATGGTGACCTTGTCATTGTCAATGCCGTTGATCCAGCGGCGCGCTTGCAGGCGGCGACGTCCGCCTGGAAATGGCAGGACGGCAATGTCGAGAAGGAGATGCTGGTCGTCAGCCCGGGGGATTATCTGGCGTCGCTGTTCGCGGCCATCGCACCTGCCGCGGATCAGAATGCTCCGCGGAAAGCACAGCCGATGGTCGTCCTGCTCGCGTCCGCCACCGACGCGACGACGCTCGAGGTGCTCGGGAGATTTCCGCAGATCCGATTCGTCATCCTGGATCCGGAGAGCAACCTGCTCGCGCGTGCAGCGCCCGAAACAACCGCCGCGCCGATCTACGGTGGCGATCGCGGCTTCGCGAGCATCGTCGATCCCGTGTACCACAGCGCGACGAAAGTGTTCCTGAGGCCGGAGTGGTTTGGTGAAACTCTGGTGACGGCGACCGCCCAGCTGCACACGCTCACGCCCGATTGGATGATGGAATCGCCCGACGTGAAGGTGAACGTAATAGCGGGCCTGGAGTTCGCGTGGAGGACCGGTTCAGAGGTGATATATGAGGCGGTCGCCAGCGGTAGCCGGATGGAAATCGGCAGGGGAATTCCGTACGTCGATTGCCCGAAGACCGACGCACCGACCACGCGGTGCAAGGACTTCGAGAGCATCTGGTCCACCCGACCGAGTGTCGCCGCGATGCTGGGCGATGCGATTCGCCAGAAGGCCCGCGCCGATCTCGCGGTCATCTCCGCGAGCATCGTGGACGAGGACTTCCAGCCATGGGTCAACCGCATGATTACCGACAGCAAACACGATGCGACCTGGCTCTCGAAGTACATCCTGGTACGCGCCGTCTATGCCGCTCCACGTATGGTTCGCACGTACGTGTCGGGGAACGATCTGCCGAGCCTGATCGGCAAGATCATGATGCGGGACATCGACAACTGCATCTCGGGACTCGGCGGGCTCTGTCCCCCCGTCGATGCGGACCATCCGTCCGATGTCAACGTGAACGGCCGCCGGGTCGATCGGCGATTGTTTTATTCGATCGTGATGTCCGATGCGCTCGCGGAGCAGCTCAGTCTGTCTCACGACGAGGACGACGCGTCGGTACTTGATCCGCTGACAGTCGCTGATGAGTACCTGAAGCGAGGCGACTGGTACGCGGCGCAGGGCGTCGAGCGGCGTGGAAACGGGCGGCATAGCGCGTATCTCGCGCTCAACACCGCCGCCTTCGGTTGGTCGAAGGTCGTGGTGACCGACCCGGGGAAAGATGGCAGCGTTGAGACGTCCGCCATTCGCGCCAATCTCAGACAGCTCGATTACGCAGGGGCCACTTCATCGCAGATGATGACATTGGCCATCGATGCGGATTTCGCGCCATGGGATCAGGCGTCGTATGCCGTGCGCGTACCTGTGACGTTCAACTACTCACAGAAGAAGCAGGGTGACTCGACCTCCTACGACAACGATCAGTTGTCCTATGGCGCACGCTACGACAAGAAACTGCATGCACTAAGCGAGCTGCGTATCTTCGGAGGCGCGTTCGTCGACGGTCCGCTTCAAGCGCTCAAGAACAGCCTCACGCCGACGCGCGTCGTCTCGCCGGACGGCGCCGCGATCACGGTCACGGAATCGGCCTCCAAGGCAACGCCGTTCGTATTCGAACCCAGCCGGTTCATTCATGGCGCCGTCGGCGCCGAGGTCACCGGATACCGCGACCTGCCCATGGGCAACGTCACACTCCAGCCGACCGTCCTCGGCGTGCGTTGGGCCTACGGAAAAGAGACGCGCATTCCAACGGCGGTCACACTAGGCGACGATCCACTGAACTTCGTGTTGTTCACGCAGGCCGGCCTGAACGCCGCCTTGAACGAGTACTTCAAGAATCACCCGTCCTCATTTCCACAAGGGGTCCGGGTGGAAGTGGAGGACGCCGCACGGTTTGCACATCGGCCACAAGTCGACGCGCAGGGCACGATTGTGATTACCGGGAAGAAAACGTATACGACCGACGTGGCGGTGCAGCTGCGATGGTATCGATACCCGGACAAGGACGCCAATCTCTTCGCGCTGACTTTCACGCAGAAGTACGACGTGAAGTTCACAACGCCGCTGGTCAAACGGTTCAACCTCGTGCCGCACCTGATCTATCAAAGCGCGAACGTCACCACCGGAGTCACGAAACCGTTCAAGTATTTCAGTTTCGATATTGGCGTATCGCTGCCCCTCGTCAAACGTTGGGGCCAGGGGCGACTGTTTCAGTAGCGAATCCTTGACTTCGCTTTGTCGTCTTTCCTCGCCGGCTCCAGCCGCAGCCGCTCGCGGCTGACACAAAGACCAACACATAGGTTATCGTCCGCAGCGTGCCTACTGCCGCCGGACGACTCAAACTGGTCCTCACCGATATCGAAGGACGCCCGCTGAAGGAAAGCGTCGACGTCCGTCTGCAACACACGACGCACGCGTCGGCAAGCGTACGAACCCGGCTGCCGGCGGGGAAATCGGCCGTCATCACGGGCCTGCAGCAGCAGCCAGTGGGAACCTACCGGATCGAAGTTGATCCGCTGTCGTACCTCCCCGTCTCGCGTTTTGTCGTCATCAAGGCCGAAGGCACCACGTCAATCGACATTCCGTTCCCGGTCGATCCGTCGAAAGTCAAACGGGTTGACTTTCCGAAGTACGACGAGCTCGTTGATGACGCAAGGCGCGTACTGGAAGCGAGCGACAAGGTGCTCGGCTTCGAAACCTTTTCAGGAGCGGCGCTGTACGAACGGCTCGACGACGTTCGCCGCGCAGGCCTGCTGAACATGATTGCGAAACTTGGGAGGACGCGTTTCAGCGATGATGGCCGAACCGCGTTGTCCTTCGTTCAACATCTCGTGGAGCTGCGCGGCGATCGCTTTTTTGCCGTCGTCCAGAAGACGCTGCGCGAGGAAGCGAAGAACGCGGTGCACTCAAACCAGTTCGCCGCCGCGGGGGATGTGCTGCATCGCCCGCCTGACGGTTTCGATCACGCCGGCAGCTTCAAGTCCACGGACCATTTCGCGAACCTGCAGCTGACGTTCTTCGCGCAGGGCGACCAGTGGATGGCCGACATTGACATCGACGATGCCAACGGCGTGGAGCACCTGTTCCAGGTTCTGCGAAACGCAATTACCGGGCGCCCCACGCATCCGTATGAGATTCACGAGCTCCTGGTGTCGTACCAGAAGCTCGATCCGGGTTATACCCTCGTCGTCTGACGCAGCGAGAACGCTACTTGCCCGGCGTCATCGCGCACGCGCGATACGCCATCGCACCCTCGGGTCCCGACATATAGCTCAGAAGCGCCTTGGCCGCTTCGGGCGATTTGGCGTGCGAGGAGACGAAGCCGACGAGCGCCGTCGGTGTCGAGATGTCACGCGGCAGCGTACCGACGACCTCCACACCTGGATCGTTGACTTCGCTCGAGAACGTCACCGCGACATCGATGTCGCCCCGCTTCAGCAGCTCGAGCAGCGCCACACCCTGCATGCGCTTCACCTTCGGCTGAATCTGATCGTAGATTCCGAGCTTCTTCTGCGTGTTGTCGAAGCTCACGCCAGCCGCGCCACCAAGGCCCCCGGCGCCGTCGGGATAGGAAATGGCTTTCACGGCGAGCAGCATTCGCTTCACCGCATCAGCATTCGAGATGTCCGGCTTCTTGTCGCCCTTTCGGACGACCACGACGATCGGAACGGCCGCCAGCGGCGTTTCGCTGCTCGCGACCACGTTTCCTGACTTGATCACATCGTCGTACGGCGGCTGAACGACAGGGACGTCAAAGGGAGCGCCTTGGACGACCTGCCGGTGGGTCGCGCCGCCCGCGCCGATCGTCGGCTTCAGGACGTGTCCGGTTTTCTTCTCGAAACCGGGCTTCATCAAATCGACCGGGCATCGCATACCGCCCGGAGCAATCAGCGTCACGTCTTCGGCCTGCGCGGGAGATGCGGCATAAAGGAGTACGGTCACAGCGCCAAGCGTTATCAGCTTCTTCATGCGCGAGAGTCTATCTTGATCTCGGGTCGCTCAGAACCTAGGCTATTGAGTCGCACGCGCCCTCACCGAACCGGATCAGGAGGAAATCATGAGCACCATTGAGGAGATGACAAAGCGAAAACACAAAGTCGCGATCATGAACGCGGTTCATGACCTGCCGGTGCTGGTGGCCCGCGATCTGGGGTTTTTCAAAGACGAGGGGCTCGACATCGAGTTCGTCACGACGCCTGGTATGGCGCAGGTGACGACGTCGCACACGGTGAAGTTCGACTCGGTGTTCGACCGGCCGCTCGACTCCGCCTACAACGAAGGCGGCATCGATCAGTATCGAATGTGCGAGTGGGGGATCATGAAGCGAGCGGTTGAAGCCAACTGTGAAGGGCGCCGCGGACGCAAGATCGTCGCGCTCGGCGCGTCGATGTCACAGTTTGCGATCGTCACCAGCCGCGACTCGAACATCTATGCGCCGGAGATGCTGAAGAACAAGGACATTGCGGTCACGCCGAACAATGGCTCCCACTTCACCACGCTCAAGATGATGGAAGGGTTCCTGGCGCAGGAACATGTCAAGACGATCAACGCGGGCACGATGGTGAAGCGCCTCGAAGCGCTGAAGCAGGGAAAGGTTGCGGCCGTCAGCCTGATGGAACCCTGGATCAGTGTCGCCCAGAAGCAAGGTCTGCGCATCCTGATCGAGTCACACTCGACACGCAGTGAAGCGGCGAGCGAGGAACTCGACGGTCCGACACTGGCCGCGATGTTCCGTGCGCAGGCGCGCGCGGTGGAGGTGCTCGAAAAGGATCCGACGCCGTTCATTCATTATTTCGTCGCGGAGACAGGCGGACTGCTGGAGGCGAAGGACTTCCAGACGTGGCGACTGCTCCACGCGCCGGCGCAGCCCTACACGCGCGAGCGGTTCGACGACGAGTACAACTGGACGGTAAAGTGGAATATGACGGTGCCCGGCGCGACCTACGAGAACACCGTCGACAACCGGGCCTGGACATAATCGAAAGAGCGCGCCAGTCAGTCTTTGGGCGCCGCCGGGTTCAGGACCAAGGTAATCGGAGACCCGGCCTGTTCGACAAACGTGTTCATCAGAAACTGCTTCCCCTCGGGGGAGACGATGTATTCCTGTCTGCTGCCGCCGGTGCGAGTGCTCGAGATACGGGTCAGGAACAGTGGAACGGGTGAGGCTGGCTCGACAGTCTGCGAGTCGGACCTGAAACGCAGCGAGACGGACATCAGCCGGCCATCCGGCGCAACGTAGAACAGTTCCCGGCCGCCGGGCCCCCAATACGGCTGCAGTCCGCCGCCGGTTGACACGATCGTCTTGATCCCCGGACCAGGAAACGGCTGGACGTAGATCTCGTTCCGTCCTGACTCATCGGACTCGAAGGCGATCCAGTGACCGTCGGGAGAAAACTGGCTGCTCAATTCATCGTACCTGGTCTGCGTCACTGGAAACGGCTTGGTGTCTCGTTCCAGCGGGAACGCCCAGATGTCCCAGTTCCCCGAGCGAGAGGTGGCGAACGAAATGAAACGTCCATCGCGCGACCAGTCGTCGGGAATCATGTTCTGCCCGGTGTCGAGCAACGGCGACGCCTGGCCCGCGCCCGTAGTCGGCTTCTGAAACAAGCGGAACCCCGACCCGGTGCGGTTGTTTGCGGCGTACACGATGCGCGCGCCATCCGGCGACCAGACCGGGTAGATCTCCGGTCCAGGATCGAAAGTGAACCGACTCAGTACGCTGCGCCCGAGATCGAGCAGCCATATATCCCCGTTTCCGCTGACCGACCGATTGAGCGCGACGCGACGGCCATCGGGAGACAGCGCGGGATTGAGGGAGGAGTTCGCGTCGGGACCTGCGGCGATGCCGAGCGCCTTCCCGGTCCGATCGAACCATACGAGTTGTCGCTGGCGGTTGGCCGGGCCGATCCGGTAGACGATCGAGCCCTGTGCGGAACCGGATATGGCAGCAGCGCCAACCGCATCGACGCTGATGCCCTCTGCCAGCGCCACGGCGTTCCCTTCCAGTTGCTGCCGTCCGGGATCGAAGCGCTGCGCGAACAGCATCCCGGCGCGAACGAAAAGTACTCGCGCCGGCGGCACGAACACTGCGGCGGCGTCCGCATCAAGCAGCCGTTGTCTCTCGAGGCCATCCAGCGTTCCGATGTACACACTGCCTGCGGCGCCTTCGACAACGTAGTACAGGAAGTGGCGGCCGTCAGGCAGGAACTGCGGGAATCGGTGTCCCGGCTGGCCGGGTTGGGCACCGGGCACCAACTCCGCCTTTCCCCCGCCGGCGGGCACGCGAAAAATCGGAGAGTCCGGAACTGTTGGGAACAGGATTACGCCGTCGCGGCTCCATGTGCCGCCGGCCGCCACAGGAACCGATGCCAGCCTCCGGCGTGAACCGCCGTCCATGTCGATGCGATTGAGACCGCCGTCGGCAAAGAAGCCGATCGATCGGCTGTCCGGCGACCAAAACGGAAAGGAGGCGCCATCGGTTCCCTCCAGCGGTTGCGCGGAACCTGTTGCCAGCGAACGAAGCCAGAGCTTTGGCCGGCCATCCGAAGACGCGACGAAGGCGAGCTTCTGCCCGTCGGGCGACAGTGCCAGCGAGACCTGATCGGTTGTCGGCGGCGTCGTGATCTCGACGCGCATCTCGGGATGTGGTGCCGGTGACGACCCGTCACCGCGCCACAGCATTGTCGTCGCCCCGATCGCCGCGCTCAGCAGGCATGCGGCCGCCCACGCGAGGCGCTCGCGTCGCCGCGGCCGTCCGGGCGGCGCTACAAAACCAGCGGGTTCGTTCTGTGCGTCCTCAATATCGAGACGGGCGTCGCGCACGTCAGCCAGGCGCCGCGCACGATCTTTTCTCAGACACCGGCGGAGCACGCGGACTACGCTCGCAGGCGTGTCGCCCGGCAGCAGCGACCATTCGGGCTCGGCGCGGATGATCGCCGCTATCGTCTCGGTCGCGTCAACGCCAGGAAACGCTCTGGCGCCGGAGAGCATCTCGAACAGCACGCACCCGAAGGCCCAGATGTCCGCGCCTCTGTCGACCGCCAGGCCGCGTGCCTGTTCGGGACTCATGTATCCAGCGGTGCCAAGGAGCACACCTACGCCGGTCATCGCGGGAGCGGTGATGGTGGGCGATGCGGTGACGTCGGGCAGACCGCCGGCGGCATCAGGATGCGCGAGCTTGGCGAGGCCGAAGTCGAGCACCTTGACCGTGCCGTCGGGTTTGAGCTTGATGTTCGCGGGTTTCAGATCGCGATGGACGATGCCATGCTGGTGCGCCGCTTCGAGCGCTGCAAGAATCTGCCGCGCCACCGGCAACGCCTCGTCGAGCGGAATCGGGCCCTGCGCGATGCGATCGGCAAGCGTCGGCCCTTCGACGAGCTCCAGCACGAGCGCCTGCACGGTGCTGGACTGCTCGAAGCCGTAGATGGCACCGATATTCGGATGATTGAGAGACGCGAGAACCTCGGCCTCGCGCTTGAGCCGTGCGAGACGGTCAGCGTCGAGAGCCACGGCATCCGGAAGGACCTTAATCGCCACAGCGCGATTGAGCGTCCGGTCGTGCGCGCGATAGACCTCACCCATCCCGCCCGCTCCGATCTGGCCGGCAATTTCATATGGGCCGAGGTGAGTGCCGACAGGTAGGCGCACCTTTCCCTACCTCCGTCTGGCAACGATGTTCTGGAACAGCGCACCCCACCTATCTGACTCGTCGAGGGAGCGAGCCGGGCTGGTCTGGACGATCTTGATCCCCTTGAGCGGCGAGGCGACCTTCGTATTGCTGGGCACGTAGTCCATGCTCACGAAGTACTGCTGCGCATCGCCAAGCAAGTACTCGTAGAAGAGCATCGCCGCGTTGGGATGCGGCGCATGTCGCGAGACGCCCACGCCATTCGACCGCGCAATCGCCGGCTCGATGGCGAACCAGTCAATCGGCGCGCCCTTCTTTCTCGCCTGTTCGGGCATGTAGTTGTAGATGTTGAGCGCGAGCGGTACCTCGCCGGAGATGACCAGGTTGTTCAGCAGCGTGTGGCCCTGCCGCACCGAGAGGCCGTTGGTCGCCACCAGGTCGCGGAAGAACTTCAGGCCCGTCTCGCCGCCGCCCATCACGTCGACGACCGAGGCGAACCAGTCTTCGTCCTTGCCTTCGACTCCCAGCTTCCCCTTCCATTTCGGATCGAGCAGATCTCTATAGGTCCTGGGCAGGCTGGCTTTGTTCACCAGCTTCGTGTTGTAGGCCTGCACCCAGACCGAGAGCAGCGTCGCCGCCCATTGCCGGTGCGCGGGAACCGACCCCGGCTGCAGGTCGTTCTGAACCGGTGACGTAATCGGCAGGAGCACCTGCTCTCGCGCAAGCGCCTCCATCTCCGGCGAGCCGATGTGAATGACGTCGACGTCGTACTTTTTCGCGGACGTCTCCTGCAGCGCGCGTTGCAGGACGTTCGATGTCCCGGCGCGCCAGACGGTCACCTTGACGCCATACTTCGCTTCGAACGGTTTGACGAGTGTCGGAAGATCTTTTTCGGCGATCGTCGTGTAGAGCGTGAGCGCGCCTTCTTTCTTCGCTTGCGCTTCAATTCTTGAAGGCGCGAAGAAGGCGTACGCCACGAAGGACACGAAGATCACGAAGACAAGAATTTTTCCTTCGTGTACGTCGCGACCTTCGTGGTTCATAACGACTTCGCGGTTTCGCTTAAGAGCCGCGAATATTGAATAGCTGGCGATAGAGGCCCTTCCACTTGTCGTATTCGTCGAGCGCGACCTTCGCGTCGACGAACTTCATCGGCACTTTGTTGAGCGGGGTGTCGATCTTCTTGCTCGTCGGAACGAACTCCAGGTTCGCGATGATCTGCTGGCCTTCGGGGCTCAGTTCGAAGTCGTAAAACAGCACGGCCGCATTCGGATGGGGTGCCCTGCGTGCGACGCCGATGCCGTTGGGCCGCGCGATGGCGTTGCCGAGGACAAACCAGTCGATCGGTGCCCCTTCTTTCTTCAGCTGCTCCGCTTTGTAGTTGTAGACCGTCAATGCCAGTGGCACTTCCCCGGATACGACGAGCTGCGCCAGCAGCGTGTGTCCCTTGCGGACCGATATGCCGTTGGTCTTGACGATGTCGCCGAAGACCTTGCGCGCGCGCGCATCGCCGACGTCGCTGAAGATGCCGGCCAGCCAGTCGGAGTCTTCCTGCTCAATGCCGATCTTCCCTTTCCACTTTGGATTGGCCAGCTCCTCCCACGTCTTCGGCAGATCTTGCTTCTTGATCTGGCGCGTGTTGTACGCCTGCACGAACACGTTCAGCCGCGTGCCCATCCACTCGCCGTGCGGAAGGATGGCCGGCGTGATCAGGTCGGCGAGATACGGACTCTTGATCGCCTGCAGCAGGTTTTCGCGGTGAATCGATTCGAGCTCCGGTCCGTTGGTTTCAATTACGTCCACGGTGAAGCGGTTCGCGCGCGCTTCCTGAATGGTGCGGTTGACGATCGCCTCCGACCCTGAACGCCACGGGATGACCTTCACGCCGTATTTCTTCTCGAACGCGGCACCGAGCTTGCCGATGTCCACGGTCTGCAGCGAGGTGTAGACGCTGACGGAACCTTCCTTCTTGGCGCCGGCGATGATCTTCTGCATCCGGTCGGCGCCCGTGTAGTTCGCGACGTCAGCGGTCGTCGCGCCTTGCTTGACCTGCGCAGACGCGACGATGACCCCGATGATCGCAAGCGCGCACGCCATCAAGGCGTGCGCGATGGGTGAACGTTTTCTCATCGTGAAACCACCTGCGGATCCGACGCCGGCAACTCGGCGAGCTCCGCTGCGTAGGCATCATCCATGCGCGGCTCCAGCCCGCGCGTGGCGAGCGCCTCGGTAAACCACTGTCGGATACGCGGCGACTCGTCAGCATAGTCGATCTGATCGCCGCCGACGCGCCTGGAAATCCACGCCTTCGGCACCCCCTGGGCGTTGCGGATCGACACGCCTTCGGCCTTGAACGCGAGATATCGCGCCGGCGTCGTGCCGGTGTTGAAATGCTGGTGAAACCAGGCGTTCGGCGGCACGATCATCGATCCTTCTTTCCACTCGTAGCGCCGCGGCTCCTCGCCTTCCGGCCACATCAGCGTGTAGCCCTCGCCGCTCATGATGATGACGTGGGCGCCGGGGCCGTGCGCGTGCGCCTTCTTGTAGCGCCCGACGCCGAACTGCGAGATGTGGCTGTTCATGTGGCCCCGCGCCATGCTGAACCGGATATGCGAACCGCCGGCGCCGCGCTCCTTCGCCGCTACCAGCGGCAGGTTGATCGCGTCGGCCACGAAATTCGTGTCGAGCAGCAGTCCCCTCTGTTCTCCCTTGTTCGCGAAATAGTCAGGCTCGCCGTTGAACCGCTCCTGGAAGTCGTACTGGGTGTTGAAGACGAAGTGCAAATCGCCGAACGCGTTGATGATCACGGGCGCATTGGTGACCGCGACGTAGCGCGCCGGCTGCAGCCCCGATCCGTTGAAATGCTGGTGCCAGGTGTTGAGTGGAATCGCGAACATCGCGCCCGCCTTCCACTCGAACGTCGTCCGCTTCCCCGCGTCGTTCCAGACCGAGGTCGAGCCGCGCCCGTCCAGGACGTAAATCATTTCTTCGTAGAGCTGCCGCTGCGGCGCGAGCTCCGCGCCCGGCGCGATTTCGCAGACGTAGCAGTCGTTCGACGAGCGCGAGGCGTCGTGGTTGAGGAATATGCCGCGACCGCCGCGTCGTGCCCATGGCTTCAGTTCGACGGTGTGGAGGTCGGGTACGTGGAAAGAGCTGACGATGTCCAGCCCTTCTGAACGCACCCACCGCGTGTACGGCGTTTCCTTCTCTGTGGCGAACTTCTGAGCGAGGTCTTCGGAGACGAGCGCGTCCTTTGCCATATGCTCCGGGCCGGCTAAAGCCGGCCCCTACGTGCTGCGGGCCGGCTGAAGCCGTCCCCCTACTTTCCGACGGGCACCCGCCCGCGCAGATACGCCTCGACGAGCTCCGCGTTCAATTCAACCGACGGGTCGTACTCGGGTGCATCTTCAATCTGCTCGAGATCGTTGAGGCCGCATGCCTTGAAGATGCGGTTGATGATCGAAATCAGTCGGACCGGCCGGTCGGCGCTCGCGTTGAAATGCTGGTGAATGGTGTTTGGCGGCACATAGATCACGTCGCCGGCCTCCCATTCGAACCGCTTGACATCCTCCTGCGGCGTCCAGTGATACGTGTCGGTGATCTCGACGTCGCAATCCTGGTGCAGGTCGTAGCCGTGCCCCTCGACAACGTAGAGGCACTCCTCGGCCAGGTGACGGTGCTTACCCGAGCGGCTGCCCGGCGGGATGATCTGCATGTACGCGTCGACGGTTTCCATCCGCGTGTTCATCGCCTCATTGACGACGTGTTTGAGCAGTCCCTGCCGCGCCATCTCCCAGGGCATATCCTCGGGATGCACGATCTTCTTCCGCTTGGCGTTCCGTGCGGGCGCCCCGGTCGCATCGTCGAGCAGCCCCTGATAGAGCTTCTGATTCAGCGTGCCCTTGTTCCACGCTTTCGATTCGCTCCAGGCCATGGCTATTCCTCGTTGTGATTGAAGTTCTGCTCGAACTCACGAGCCTGGAACCCTTCGGCTCCGGGCGCCGGCGTCGTCGGCCTCGGCTCGACCATCTTCTGGAACAGCATGTTCATGAACATGAACATCGGCTTCGTCTTCATGACGAGGGCGCGCGCCGGTTTGGTTGGACTCGCGTTGAAATGCTGGTGCACGCAGTTGTTGTGGACGATGGCGACGTCGCCCGCTTTCCAGTCGTAGCGAACGCCGTCGTGAATTTCGTAGCCTTCGCCGTCGAGGATGTAGAAGGCGGCCTCGTTGACGTGCCCGTGCTTCTGCGAGTGCCCGCCCGGCGCGTATTCCTCGAGATGAATATGGAACATCTGCGTGATGCCATCTTTGGGCTCGATGTAATGGCGACTGTAGGTCTGCGGTCCATCGTTGAAGCGAATCAGCCGTCCCTTGCGAACGCGCGGCATCGCCCGCAGGCGCGCGAGCTCGTCTTTCAGGTTGTAGGGTCCGGCAATCGCGCGAACGAAGATGCGGTCCTTCTTGCTGTGATAGTGCGATTCGCTGACGACGATCTCGTCGGCAACTGCCGCGCCTTTCACCTCTTTGGCCATAAATGCTCCGTGGTCTTCGTATATAAGCGGCGCAATATCACACGCCGTATTCATCCAATAAAAACTTCTTCGGCAGCAATGCCCGGCACAGCTCGTGATTCAAGTCCGCCTGCCGCAGCGTGATGCCGGCGTCGTGCGCCATGTCGTGAATAACTGCGAGGTCATCGTCGGCCCACTTCATCGTGCTGGTGCCCCAGTTCCGCAGGACGCCATTTTCGGCGCCCGTCTTGAGCAGCGCCTCCCGAAGCAGATTCACGTCGACGCCGAACCGCGCGGCCAGTGCCAAAGCCTCATGATTGGCAATAAGGCACGCCCACATCAAGAGGTTGTTCGCCGCCTTGGCGGCCTGAGCCGTTCCGACCGCGCCAGTGTAGATGATATCCGCGGAATACGCGGCCACGACCGGTCTGAGCCGCTCGACCGCGTCGCGGTCACCGGCGACAAACGAAAGCAGGGTGCCGGCGTCTGCCGCGCGAGCCCCTCTGCACAGCGTTGCATCGACGACCACGACCCCGGCAGCTCTCGCACGCGCGTCGAGCTCCTGCACGGTCCGCGGATTGACAGTGGAAAGAACAGCCAGGATCGCGCCGCTTGCGGGCTGTGTCGCCAGCCCCTTGACCATCAGGTCGCGCAACTCGCGGTCGTACCCGACACAGATGAGAGTCGCCTGCGCGCTGCGTGTCAGTTCCTCGAAGGTCGCCCACTTGCCGCCGCACTCTTCGACCGCGGCTCGCTTCGTCTGGTCAATGTCGTACGCCTGGACGGTAAAGCCGCGACGGATCAGATGGCCGATGAGAGGCTGTCCGATACGTCCGGCGCCGATGACGCCGACGGTCGTGATCGTTGCCGGGTCCGCGTCGCGTGGCGCCGGCTGCTCCACGGAACCCGGCCCACTAGGCGGAGAAGACAACGCACTTCTCCGGATTGACACGAACGAAGATGGTGCCTCCGACCGGCGTCCGCAGCGTCGGATGCTGCCGCGAGAGCAGCGACCGTGTGCCGACCGTCACCCGAAAGTCGATCGCCTCGCCGAGAAATACTTTCTGCTCGACGGTACCCGGCCAGATGTTCTCGCCTGACGCCTGCGTTTCCATCAACTCGACATCTTCGGGACGAATCGACACCGCAATACGATCGCCGGCGTTCATTTGACGCGGCGAATTGACGTGCATGTCTCCGATTTCCGTCCGCACGACGTACGCGGCGGAGCCGTCGTGGCAGGCGATGGTCCCGTCGAGGAAATTGGTATTGCCGACGAAATCGGCGACGAACTGATTGGCTGGATGCTCGTAGATGTCGCGTGGCCGTCCGATCTGCTGAATGCGCCCCTGATTCATGACGCCAATCTCGTGCGACAGCGCGAGCGCTTCGGTCTGGTCGTGCGTCACATACACCGTCGTAATCTTCAGCTCGCGCTGCAGCCGTTTGAGCTCGAAGCGCATCCGCTCGCGAAGCTTGGCGTCCAGGTTCGATAGCGGCTCGTCGAGCAACAGCAACGCCGGCTCCATGACGAGCGCGCGTGCGAGCGCCAGACGCTGCTGCTGGCCGCCCGAAAGCTTCGTTGCCTCGCGCTCGGCGAGCTCGTCGAGCTGCACGGCGGTGAGCACGCGCATCACGTTGTCGAGAACCTGTTTGCGCGAATACTTCTTGTCGCCAACTTCGAGCGGAAACGCGGCGTTCTCGAAAACGGTCATATGCGGCCAGATCGCATACGACTGGAACACCATGCCGAACCCGCGGCGGTTCGGCGCGACGAAGACACCCGTCCCGGAGGAAAACACCACACGGCCGTTGACCGAGATTTCTCCCGCGCGCGGCCGCTCCAGCCCGGCAATCGAGCGCAGCGTCGTCGTCTTACCGCAGCCACTGGGTCCGAGCAGCGTAAACAGGCGGCCTTCTTCGACCGTGAACGTCACGTCTTGCGCCGCGCGGACGATCTCGCCGCGGTCGTTCGGATATTCCGTGAAGAGTCCTTCGACGTTCAGCACGGTGCTTATTCCCGGATTCCGTATCGGCTGCCGACCCACCGCGCGACGAGCACGAGGACGAACAACGACAGAATGAAAAGGACGCCGAGCGCCGACAGCTCCACGTACTGCCCGTTCTCCCAGAGTTCCCAGATCACAATCGACACCACACGGGTATCGGGACTGTATAGCAGGATTGAGGTTGACAGCTCCCGGATGGAGACGATCATCACGTAAATCCAGCCGGCGACGAGCCCCGGCTTCAACAGCGGCAGCACAATCCTGCGGAACGTCGTCGTCCACGACGCGCCGCACATCGCCGCCGATTCCTCGAGCTCCTGGTGAATCTGCAGCATCGACGTCGTGTTGTAGCGCAGCCCGTAGGGCATGAAGCGCGTGATGTAGGCGACGAACATAATCCAGATCGTCCCGTAGATGCCGATGTCGACGTTCAGATAGAAGATCATGATCGACAGTCCGAGGACGATTCCTGGAAACACCAGCGGCAACGACGCGATGTTGTCGAGCAGCCACCTGGCCGGCAGCTTCGTCTTCACGACGATCCAGCAGATCACCGAGGTCACCAACATCACGACCGTCGCCGCGCCGAATGACAGCAGCAGGCTGTTCCAGACGGTGCTCGCCAGATCGGGGTAGCTGAACACGAAGCGATACGGATCGAGCGTCAGGTTGCGCAGCGCCTCTCGCGAGGGAACCGTGTAGAAGTGCTGGAACGACGACCACAGCAGCACCAGGAACGGCAGCACGACGATCAGCGCGAAATACACGATGAACGCGGACGCCGTGAGCCAGCGCCACGACCCGAGATCGATTTGCCGCGGACGAAACCCTTTGCCGGTCATCGTCGCGTACTTCGAGCCCTTGCCCGACAGCCGCGACACGGCGTAGACGCCGACGGTCGTGATCGCAAGCAGCGCGACACCGTACGCGGATGCGAGGCCAACTTGGCTCGGGTACCGATGCACCGCCGTGTAGATGGACGACGTGAATACCTCGATACCGACCGGTAGCCCGAGCAGCGCCGGCACTTCGAACGACTCGATCGAGCGGACAAAGAGAATGAGGATCGTCGCGAAGATCGCCGGCCACGTCAGCTTCAGCGTCACACGCCACAACACCTGCCAGACGCTGGCGCCGCTCATCGTCGCCGACTCCTCGAGCGAGGGATCCATCGCGCGGAACGCGGCACTCATCAGGAGGAACGCCATCGGCGAATAGTGGAGGCCGTCAACCCAGATCATCCCGGCCATCGAATAGATGTCGAACGGCGGCTGCTCGAGGCCGAACCATCCCTGCAGCAGCTGGTTGACGATGCCGATTTGCGGGCTCGCGAGGAGGATCCAGGCAACGGTGAAGAGAATCGACGGGATGACGAGTGGGATCAGCGACAGCGCAAAGAACACCGTTTTGAAGGGGGTGTTGGTGCGCTCGTTCATCCACGCCAGCGCGGTTCCGACCAGGAAAGCAAACAGCGACGCTCCGGATGCAAAGCGGATGGAGGTCCAGAACAGGCGAAAGGTCTCAGACGAGCCATACGCAGCCACGTAGTTGCTCAGTGTCCAGACCGCTGGCACTGTCGCGGTCTGCGGGGTTCTGAAGCTTTGCCACAGGAGAAACGCGAGCGGGATCACCGCGATGTAGACGGTGAAGACAACGCACCCGCCGATGACGAGCCAGCTCCAGTCGAATGCGGTCCGGGTGGCGGCTCGCGAACCCAAAGGGTTCGCGCCGCCCGGCTGGACGAGCGCCTCAGACGTGGTCGTGGTGGTGGTGGTGATGGTGACCCTCGCCGTGCCCCTCGACGTTGCTCGGGGCGTGATCGTGGTGATGCGCGTGCTCGTGATGATGATGGTGATGATGCTTATGCGGGATGCGCGGATCCTGGCTGAACACCAGCGACTTGATCGTCACGGGGACGGTGAACGACGGCATACGCACACGACCCAGGTCGATGTAGTCGAAGTCCCAGAGCGCGATGCCGTCCAGCGCCAGCACGTCGGATGCGACGGCACACTCTTCTTTCAGCAGCGCACCGACGGTTTGTGCGACGTCGCCGTCGAAAATCAGGAATATGGGCCTGGCCGCCGCAATCGTTTCGGGCAGCGCCTTGACGATTCCGCGAGCGAGCCCGGCCAATCGCTGGTAGGACGGCGCGCCGCGCCAGCGAAACGCGAGCGCAACCTCCGTTTCTCCCTCGATGAGATCGAACCGCTCGAAATGTTCGCGGATCGCGTCGGCGATCGCTGTCGGATCAACGGTGTCGCCGAGTCGGATTCTCGGCTGCAGCACCTGCAGGTTCTTACGCGGCAGCAGTTCACCTGGAGTCGACAGATAAATCGTGTTGCCCGATAGCTGCACGCTGTATTCGGACGCGCCGAGCGCCGTCGCGCGGATGCACTCGCCTGGCGGCAGGAGCGTAAATCGGAAGTGGCCGGCCTCGAAACGCTGGCGGATGGCCCACCCAAGACGGACGCCGAGGTCGCCGAAATCACGCGTCTCGCGCTCGTACACGTATTCGCCGACGCCGCCCGAGACCATCGCGCCGGCGATCCCTCCAATGACACCCAACGGTTCTGTGAGCCACAGGCTCTGGACCTCCGCCGAAGGCGCACGCTCGGTGAGTGCCGCGACGAGCGCATCCGCCATCCAGTTCGTGACTCGTTCGATCTGCTCGTCGGTCACCTTCGCGCCGAGTGTCCAATCCACACCAGCGAGTGTCGCCAGGCGCTGGCCCGCGGGATCGAGGCGTGTCAGGCATCCCTGCTCGTCAAACACTGCCAGCCGGCCGCCGATGTGCAGCGCCGCAGTGTGGACCACATTGCCACCTTCGACCAGCGCGAGCTTGGTGGTGCCGCCGCCGATATCGATGTTCAGGATTGGTATGCCGCGATCGTGCGACGTCTTCGCGGCGCCGGAGCCGTAGGCGGCGAGCATCGATTCCATGTGATGCCCCGCGGTGGCGCACACGAATTCACCGCCGACTTCCGCGAGCACGTCCGCGATCGCCTTCGCGTTTTCACGGCGCAACGCTTCGCCGGTCAGAATCACTGCTCCTGTATCGATGTTGTCCGGGTGAAGACCAGCCGACTCGTAGGCGGCGTCAATGATGCCGCCAACTCCTTTGTCGTCGATGCGCTCTTCGCTGACGTATGGCGTGAGTGCGACCGGCGATTGGTAGACCGTCTCGCGCTGCACGACGAAATAGCGGCTCGTCAGCTCCTCGGCCAGTCGCCGCAGCTGCACGCGCGAGAAGATAACCTGCGTCCCGGCCGAACCGATGTCGATACCGACCGACACGAGCTCGATGTTGTCCTGCGCCCAGAGACTCGATGTCGTCGGATCGTACTCACCCCCGAGGTCATCGTGGTCGTGGTCATGATCCCCCTCGCCATCGTCATGCGAGTGCATCGGATCGAGACCGAGCAGATGATCATCGAGAGTGTGTCGTTTCTTCGGTTCGGAACTCACGCCTGGCGCCCGCCTAATCCTGATACCTGATAGCTGATCCCTGGACCACGCCTGATACCTGATACCTGATACCTACAGAATTCCCGCCATCATAAGGTGAATGGTGGCGGCGATCGTCGTGTAGATCGCGGTCACAACGATGCCGACGCGAATCATGTCTTTCATTTCGATCTCGCCCGCCGTGAACGTTGTCACAGCGGTGGCACCCGCCCACGGAACGACCATTCCGAGCGCGACGTTCGCGATCAGAATGGCGATCGACGCGGGGTTGTAGCCAATCTGCACGGCCGCCGGAATGAAGAAGTTGCAGAACAGCGCCGCGGTC
>Ga0068859_100001227_pt1 | contig 26169 bp, 36 predicted proteins | sample KBSSwiS22_FD_66585 | JGI IMG/M metagenome (GOLD analysis project Ga0068859, IMG submission 66585) | Switchgrass rhizosphere microbial communities from Kellogg Biological Station, Michigan, USA - KBS Switchgrass S2-2 | ecosystem: Host-associated > Plants > Roots > Rhizosphere > Soil ...
GATTCGTGGGGCATCCCGCGTGAGCGCTTGATCGAACAGCGTCGCTACGCGCTCGACGAACGCAACAAGGGATTCGAGTTTGGCGACACCCGCGCGCCCGAGCCAGCGTCCGAAGCCGCACCAGCAGGAGAGACCGACGATGCCACTCCAACCGGGAGCAACGAGGCCGGTGGTGAGCCACAACATCAAAGCGGAGATGGCGGCGGGGAGACCGCAACCGCAAGCGGTAGCAATCGCGCTGAGCGAGGCGCGGAGGACAGCGAAGCCGGGACAGAAGCCCCCGCCACCGCCGGAAAAACGGAGGTAGCCGATGAGGCGACTGCGGTTCGAGAGGAGCCGGCTCAGGTAGACAAGAGTAAGCGTCCGGAGGAAACTGCAGCGCATGAAAACGATAACGCTTCCATCGCTCAAAATTCCCACGCCAACGAATCTGATGGCGCACATGTTCAAAACGCCAATCGTGTGCAAAGCGGGGACGGAACTGTCGCTGACGTTTCTGGCGGACGGCCGTCTAAAGGCGGAGGCGATCGAGCACGGGAAAGTGGTGCAGACGGAAGTCTCGAACCCGCAGCCGGTCGACGTAGTGAAAGCGAACGTGTAGTAGCGCAAGCCACAGACGCCCAGCGCGAACACATCCTTGCGGCAGACAAGTTCAATCCCGCCGACGCGAAAGCGCTACTCGGCGAGAAGCCGCTCAGTCGGAAGGACGCCGTTCAAGCGCTGCGCGACCTGCGCGGCGATCAAACACTCGAAGCCGCGGATCTCGCTGGCGTTCCGTCGAAGCGCGTCGGCAAAACGCTGAAGTACGACCCGGTCGAGGTCGCGCGGGCGGCGCGCGACCAGTGGCGTTCCGCGCGCAATATCACAGAGACGGCGGCCTCGCGCGTCGAGAGCGCAGCTGCGGAGGCTGCTACGCATCCGGAAAACGCACGGCCGGAGCCGACCGATGCGCAGAAGGAGGCAGGGAACTACGCCAAGGGCCACGTCAATCTGCACGGGCTCGATGTGTCGATCGAGAACCCGGCCGGAACGTCGCGTCGACCGGAATGGCCGGTGCTCAAGAACCACTACGGGTACATCCGCCGCACGAACGGCGCCGACGGCGAGCACGTCGATGTTTTCCTAGGGCCGCATGCTGAAGACGCATCGAAGCCCGTATTTGTCGTCGACCAGATCGATCCGAAGACGGGCAAGTTCGACGAGCACAAGGCCATGCTCGGATTCTCCAACGGAGGAGAAGCGCGCCGGGCGTATCGAGAGAACTACTCCCAAGGCTGGAAGGGCTTTGGTGCACTCCACAAGATGTCGGTCGACAGCTTCAAGGAATGGGTGAAGTCGAACGCGACCAAGAAGCCAGCCGCCGAGCACGTCGGCGCGCGCGATGGCGCAGAATTGGAGACCCCAGCATCCGCCAAGCCAGAGGCCGTCGATGAGCGTGCGCAAGCAGCCAAAGAAATCGTTGGTGAAAGCGTCGGAGAAAACACGCAAGGCGCCGAAGCAGCCGCTGCCGTCGAAGGTGGAAAAGCGCCCGAAGCGGTAGCACGCACGGGAAAGCGCGCGTCGAAGGCCGAGCTCGCGGCGAAAGCCGAAGCGATCATGGAAGGCCGGAAGATCCGTAAGCCTGATGGTTCATTCCGTCAGGGGCCGCCCGACGACGATGCGACGGTCGCTCACGTGGAGTCCGTCAGCAAGGCCGTGCGCGACGCCGTCAAGGATTGGGGCGAGAACGCCCCGACGGTGCGCGTCGTCGCGAGCGCCGATGAACTCCCTGCCAGCGCAAAGGCCGCGAGCGATCGCTATGCGAGAGCGAAGGGCTTCTACGACGGCAAGGGCACCGCGTATATCGTGGCGAAGAATCACGCCAGCGCGGAGGACGCGCTGCGCACAGTCGCGCACGAGGCGATCGGACATCACGGCGTCGAGCGCATCCTCAACGATCACGTGCCCGGTGGCTGGGACAAACTCGTCGCCGACGTCGACCGACTCCGGAAAGAAGGCCTCGGCAGCGCCGAGACGAAATCGATCTTGGAGAACGTCGCGAAGCGCTATCCCGGCGCCGACGCGCGGACGTTCGCTAAGGAATTCATCGCCGTGGCCGCCGAGCGCGGCGTGCGCAATGGGCTCGTCGGCAGGGTGATCGCTGCGGTGCGCGCCTTCCTGCGCACGATCATGCCCAACCTGCGCATCAACGATGCCGATATCCGCGCGCTGCTCCAGCACAGCGAAGACTTCATCCGCGCCGGCACGCCGCTCGAGCAGCGCCAGGCGCAGGTCGCGGCGATGTCTTTCAGCGCTTCGGAGGACGCGGGCCTCACCGCAGGCGAGCGCCGTAATCCGAACGCCGTCGCCGACGCTGCGCGCGCGTGGCGCGAGCAGGGGACCGACTCCCCGTACTTCCGCAAGTTCTTCGGCGACAGCAAAGTGGTCGACCCGGCCGGCAAGCCGCGCATCGTCTACCACGGCACCGGCGAAGACTTCAGCGTGTTCGAGAGCGCGAAAGCTGGATCCGCGACCGAGCACTCGACGTCGCCGCTCGGCCACTTCTTCACCGAGAACCGCAAGCTCGCCGAACGCTACGCCGAGAACGCAGCCGATGGTCGCCCGGCTGACCAGCGCGTCGTCGACGCCTACGTGCGCATGTCGAAGCCGTACGAGATGTCCCTCGACGAAGCGCACGCGATCGATGATCCGGCGCAGGCGCGCGCGCTGCGCGCGAAGCTCGAGCGCGAAGGCTACGACGGCATCCACATCGCCGAGGCGAAGTCGTGGGTGCCATTCGACAGCGAACAGATCAAGTCGGTGGAGAACCGCGGCACGTTCGATCCTGTGCACCAGGACATCAATTTTTCTCTGCCCGAGGCGAGCATGGACACGCTCGACGACGTGCTCTCGAAGCCCGATGGAACCGCGTTCGAGCGCGCGAAGGAGTGGTTGCGCGGCAAAGCCGAGAACCTGCGCCCGGCCGCGCTCGGCGCGCTGCAGCGTCGCCACCTGACGGAGCTCATGGATCAGCACCCGGCACTGAAAGGCTACGGGAAGATGTACGACGAGCGCACGCAAAAGCTCGACAGCGAGCGACAGCAGTACATGGCCGGCGCGCCCGACGCGGCGGAGCATCCGGAGGACATGATCAAGCGCGGCGGTGCGACGATCGCGGGAGACCTTCGCAACGCGATGTTCGAGAAGGGCCCGGGCGGCTGGCTCGGTCGGCGCAAGCCTGTCGAGCGTCAGCTCGCCGACGTCATGCACACGGCGACGATGCACGGGCTCGACCCCAGCCGTGAGTACACGCGCCTGATCATGGAAGACAAGAACGGCCAGTTCGTGCAGTGGACGCCGCAGGCGATCAAGGAGCGCATGCGCGTGCTCCGCGAGCAGATGCTCGGTCGGTCTGGCGACGACAAGACGGCAATGATCGAGGAGCGTAAGGCTCTCAAAGCGATGCCGGCGCGCGAAGCCGCGCGCGAGAAGACTTGGCCGCAGCTCGTCGCCGCGTGGAACGCATTGCCTGAGGAGGCGAAGACGCTCTACAAGCAGCAGCGCGACTGGTATTCGCAGCACCGCGACGAGACGGAGAAGGCGCTCATCGCCAACGTCGAATCGATCGGCCGCGACATGGCGGCAACCGGCGGCAAGGACATGGCCGCGCGCTTCATGCAGCAGGCGATCAAGCGAATCCGCCTGCAGTTCGAGATGAACCGCCTCGAAGGCGTCTACTTCCCGCTCAACCGCGACGGCGACTACTGGATGTCGATCCACGACAAGGAAGGTCGCGAAGGCTTCAAGATGTTCGAATCCGCGGAGGAAGCCGCGCGTGCGGAAAAGAAGCTCAAGGGATCCGGCTTCACGATCGAAGCGCAGGGGCGCCGCGACGGCGACTATCGCGCGAAGGATGCGCCCAGCGGCACGTTCGTCGCCGACGTGATTGGCATCTTGAAGAAGGCCGGCGCGCCGGAGAAGGTCCAGGATCAGATCTACCAGACGTTCCTGCGCACGCTGCCGGAAATGTCGATGCGCAAGCACTCGATCCACCGCCGCAAGGTGCCGGGCTTCGACAGCGATATCGTGCGCACGTTTTCCAAGAACGCCTTCCACGGAGCGCACCAGCTCGCGCGGCTGCGCAACGCGCACGAGATGCAAAGCATCGTGCAGGCGGCACAGACGAGCCTCGACAACTACCGCCGCGGCGGCGCCGAGACGTTGGACATCGCGAAGGCCGATGCGCTCCTCTCCGAGCTCAAGAAGCGGCACGACTACATCATGTCGCCGAAGGACAGCTCGCTGGCCAACGTCGCGAACTCGATCGGGTTCCTGTACTACCTCGGCGCGACGCCGGCGAGCGCCATCGTCAACCTGACGCAGAACGCGCAGGTGACGCTGCCCGTGCTCGGCGCGCACCACGGTTGGGGGAAGGCAACTCGCATGCTCGGCGCGGCCGTGCGCGATTCCCTGCGCACCGGCGGCAACATCGATCGCACGCTCACCAGTCCCGAGGACCGCGCGGCGTACAACGCGCTGCGCGCGCGCGGCGATATTGACAAGACTCAGAGCCACACGCTCGCCGGTCTCGCTGAAGGCTCGGCGCTCACGTCGAACCCGGTCTGGGCTCGCGCGATGCATGGCATGTCGTATCTCTTCCACAAGGCGGAAGTCGTCAACCGCGAAGCGGCAGGCATGGCATCGTTCCGCCTGGCGCGCAGCCGCGGCGACGACTTCGCGAGCGCGGTCCAGTACGCGAGCGACATCATCAACGGCACGCACTTCGACTACAGCGCCGCCAACCGGCCGCGCTACATGCAAGGCAACGCCGCGCGAGCCGCCCTGCAGTTCAAGAACTACGGCGTCGGCATGTCGTGGATGCTCTACCGAAATCTCTACCAGGCCTTCAGGGGCGAGAGTGCGGAAGTAAAATCGATCGCGCGTAAGACTCTGACCGGCGTGCTCGGAATGACCGCGCTGATGGCCGGCACGATGGGCCTGCCGATCTTCAATGCGCTGCGCTTCGCCGGCAACGCGGCCCACACGTTGTTCGGCGACGATGAGCCGAACTGGGATTTCGACACCGAGTTCCGCGCATGGCTCGGTGAAAATCTCGGCGAAGACGCAGCGAAGTACGTCGCCGACGGCGCGGTCAATCGCCTGGGCGCGACGGTGAGCAACCGCGTCAGTCTCGCGAACCTGTGGTGGCCGGATTCGGATCGCGAACTCGAGGGCAAGGACCAGTATTACGCGCTGCTCGACACCATCGCAGGCCCGCTCGGCGGCATCGCCAAGAACATGTTCGTCGGCTCGAAGATGGTCGGCGACGGCAACGTGTGGCGCGGCGTCGAAACGATGATGCCGAAGTTCGCCAAGGACGCGATGAAGGCGACGCGCTTCGCGCACGACGGCGCGAACACGTTGCGAGGCGATCCGATCCTGCCTGACGTGAGCGGGTCGGAGGCCTTCGTTCAGTCGCTTGGTTTCCAGCCCACGCGGCTGTTCGAGCAGCAGCGCACGAATTCGGCGCTGAAGAACTACGAGCAGGGGATCATCGATCGCCGCCAGCAGCTAGTGAACGCGTACGCGATGGCCGTGCGCAGCGGCGACGACCGCGACGTCGCGATGGCGAAGATCCACGAATTCAACGCGCAGTATCCGGAGATCGCGCTCAAGGCCGAGTCGATCCGGCAGAGCCTGCGCGCGCGGGCGCGGTACAGCGCGACATCTGAGAACGGGATCTTCCTCAACCGAAAGGTCGCGAGCCGCGTACGCGACCAGGTGGGAGTCCCGGCGCAGTGAAGCTGATCGAACTCGATCCAGAGTGGAAAAGCCTTTCGGTGACGATTTCCGATGGCGGGACGCGCAACGGAATCACTCGTCAAGCTGGCGAAGAAATCGTCGGGATGACGACGCCGGAGAGCTTTGCAGAAGCCCAAGGCATCTGGTTCGATTGCCCGAAGTGCACCCCAGAAGGGCGCGGACATGGCGTGCTCGTTTGGTTCGCCGGCCGCGTCCCAGCCGTGATGCCCGGCGGCTTGGGTGTCGACAGCGATGGCAAGCAGGTCCGTTGGACGCCGACAGGGACAGGGTTTTCTGACCTCTCGCTTTCGCCGTCGATTCACATCAAGACCGGTTGCGGCTGGCATGGCCACGTAACCAGCGGCGAGATCACGGGGTAAGGCTGGCCGCAGAAAACTATTCGCGTTGGCGTGTCCGCCGTCACACTTTTAGCGGCCAGTTCGCGAAAATTTGTGTTAGCGTGCTGCTGCCCTCGTAGCTCAGCTGGATAGAGCAGCACGTCTCGTAAACGGCAGGTCGGGAGTTCGAGTCTCCCCGGGGGCATCTAACCCACCATGCTGTACTCAAGGCCGCCCCCAAGGCGGCCTTCCAGTTGAAAGGTGCGGTGCATCACAGTTGGGAGATACCACTCCCTTTATGTACTGGATGCATATTGACAAAACGCCTTGTAGAGCCGCACTGTAGCGCTACGAGACGTGCTGTTCCCGTCCAGGGAGCAGAGGGGCTGCCGAAAGGCAGCCCCTTTTCGTTTGTGCGTTCAGTTGAGGCGCCACGCTGGCGCTGCGCGCCGCCAGTTCGCAATGCTCAAGCCGCGCTCCTGGCCGTTCATCGAGAACCACACCATGTCGTCCTCGACACGGTCGACGCGGATCTCAAGCGTCGGCCCAGCGCCGTCCTCTCTGTAGTGGATCACGTCACCGACCTTCGGGCTGACGCGCGGGTCTCGTTTCATGCTGACCAAAATGCTGACCAAACGGTGGGCAGAATAGTCCAATAAGGTCAACTTTGCGTCGGCGCCAGAAACGAAAAACCCCGCAAAACGCGGGGTTTTTCGATCTTCATCTGGTGGAGGCGGCGGGAATTGAACCCGCGTCCAATCGAGCAATATAGCGGCTCTCAGGCGTCAGGCTGACCGGATGTTGGCCATTCGTCACCGCGCCAGCATCCGGTCTCGCACTTGAGGCACCGCGGCTTGCCTGAGACGGGGTGCGGCGTCCACTCATGCTCGCAGTCTGCCTGAAGGCGGCGGACCTCTTCGTCACGAATCCGCGCAGCCTCAATTTGCACTTTCGCGTACGCGTCGGCGCCGAGCACGCGTCGTACGGCGGTTCGCCACGCCTCCTCCATCATCTGCGCATACCAGGTCTCGTTCACGTTCGCGCTTAACCTCGCAGAAACGATTCGTCTCGGATGCTCATCTGTCCTTCAAGTAGCTCGGCACCAGTGGCGGTCACGACGACGTGGTGATGCGGATGAACGTTCTCGGCGAGCCACTTGATCAGTGGCCGCGCGACGTCCTCGAATGATTTCCGTTCTTCAGGGGTAAATGCCATCGGTTTACTCCTCCGGGTTTAGACCCACACAGCTTCGGCCTTCCTTCCTGCATCAGGCATCACCGAAGGGATGAATCGCGTGTACTTCCGCGACGTCATGCTCGGATCGGTGTGACCCATCTGCTTCGCCACCCAGAACACGTTTTCGCCGGCCGACAGCATCGTCGAGGCGAACGTGTGCCGCAACTGGTACGGATAGCGATAGCGCACGCCTGCGGCCTTCAACAGCGGCCGCCAATTCCACTCCCTGATTTGCTTGTCCGTCTGCCACGCTTTGCTCGTGGCGGGGTTCTCGAACACGACGCCGCCCTTGAGCAGCGTGTGTGCTTGCTGGGCCTTCAGCGCGTCCGCAGCGGGCTTCAGGAGCTCCACGGCGCGATCGCCGGCCTTCGTCTTCGTGGCCTTGCGCTTGCCGTACACGAAGGCGGCGCGTACGCGCGCGAGACTGCGCTTGAGGTCGACATCGGCCCACTGAAGAGCGATGAGCTCGCTCGTGCGCAGACCCGACCACGCGGCGAACTGGATCAGGTTGCGCACCTGCCCGATCGCGTGGTCGAGGATCGTGCGCAGCTCGTCCGGAGAGAAGGGGTCGATGTCGTCCGGCTTGTCGGCCGCGCGAGGCCGTTTCACTAGGAGATCGGCGCACGGATTCGTCGCGATGTGCTCGAAGTTCATCTCGTCAACGAGCATCTGGCGCAGCGGCGTGAGCACGTTGTTGAGGCGCTTCGCCGACGCCCTCTGCTCGGAGATCCACTGCACGACGACGCCGCGCGTGAGGTCGCGGATCGCTATCGCGCCGAACGCCGGCACCAGCGTGTGCTTGATGGCGCGGTCGTAGCCGATGATCGTGCTGTGCTCGAGCTCGGCCCGTTTCCGTTCGAGCCACGCGTCGAGCGCGTCCTCAACGGACGTCAGGCCGCCGGCGTTCGGCGTGAGCCGCGTCGCGCGCGGGCTCTCCGGGAAGTGCTTCGCGTAGTCGAAACGACCTTGGGCGATCTCAAGGAGGATAGACGCGCGAAGGCGCCGGGCATACTCCAGATTCCGCGCCGTCGGCGCTAGGTTGATGCGCTCGCGGCACCGAACGCGCCGGTAGCGGAAGTCGATTTCGATCGTGCTTTCTGAGGCGGCACGGACGCCGGACCTTGTTCCACCCATCGGTTGTATCCCTGCACGCTGATGTAGATCCGGCCGCCGCGCTTGATGTAAACGTGGCCTTCAAGCCATTCGCCGCGGCTGATCTTCTTGTAGACGGCCGCGCGCGTGTGCCCTGAATCGGCGGCAAACTTGTCGATGGTGAGGTAGTCGATCACCCTCAGCCATCCACAGTTTCGGGAGCGGGGAGGGGACCGCTCTTGAACTCTGCGACGATCGAGAAGGTCACCTTGTCGCCAGGCCCGATCGTTCGTTCCGACACCTTCAGGAGCAGATCCGCGATCTCCGAGATCATGCCCGTCCGCAACTGTCGGAGCTCGCCATCGGTGAGTCGTCGAGTGCCGAGCGTGAGGAGATGGGCTTGCGACGTTGGGAGCGTCGGATCCATTCGCACGACAATCGTCACGACGGAAACTCGTTGTGCTCGCGGCCGTCGAGCGTGCGACCAGCTATTTTCTTACCGACGCGAACGACTCCGACTTCGCCGTGTTCTTCCATCGGCCATCGCCCATCGGGAATGTCCATCTGACCGTCTCGATACAAGAGAAACCAGTCTCGCCTGCCTTTCCATACCGCGTCGTCCGCCGCGTCGTTTTCGCCGAACGCGGCGTGCTCACCCCATTGCTTTAAGAAGAACGGCACACGCGCGGCTTCGCACTGATCGCGAAGTGAGCGCACCCATTCGGGGTGCATCGGCCGAGCGCGCGGACCACTCTCGCCGCCGGCGATGACCCAGTCGATACCACGCTCTGGCTGTCGATCTGGGAAATAGCGCGGCGTCAGTGCGTCGACGAACCCCCACCCCAAAGCATCGACGCGCCGGAGATTCACACCGCCGAGAAGCGGCTCGCACGATAGGAAACGCACTGCGGCGGGTGTTTGCAGCAGGAGCGGGATGCGCTCGTTTGCGCTCTCCTGATCTTCAACGCTGACGCCGAGCCAGACGTGCCGAAGCGGCCAGCCAGGAGTGCGTTTGATGTTCTTTGGATCGGCGCGCCAACTATCCTCGTTGTCTAGCAATTCGAATCTGGCGTTGCCTGGTAGTGGATCGCCGAAGGTAGCGCTCGCGCGAACGAGTGCTAGTGATATCGGAGAACTCATAAAGTCGGCGCGAAGCTCTGCCGTCCTGCGGGTCAGATATTCGAGCATCCGTGCCGGTCGTTTCGTGAGCACTTGAAACGTGTGCTGATCGGCCAGCGCCATGATCGCGAAAATGCCGTCGATGACGGTGTCGGGGACGTTCTCGTGGAACAAATCCGACATCGAGTTGACGAAGATCCGGCGCGGCCGCTTCCAGCGCAGCGGTGCGTCGAGCGCTCGCGGGTTGATATTGACGCGGCCGGTGAATGTCGGCTTGCCGTTGACGAGCTTCGCAGTGCCCTCGTAGACGCTGCCAGCTTGGCGTGCGAAGCGATAGGCGTGCCGCTCGGCGTAGCAGTTCGCGCACCCCTGAGAGACGCGCGAGCAGCCGATGAGTGGGTTCCACGTCGCGTCAGTCCATTCGATTTTTGTACTTCTGCTCATAGAGCTACCATGATGGGGCTGCGATCGGCGGGGGAAGCGCCTTGTTCTGGCTCTGCACCACGTGGGAAATAAACTGGAGCGCGATAGCGGCACTGTTGACCGGTGCCAGCGCGCTCGCGGCGGCGTGGGCAGCATGGGAGGCGCGAGGCGCGGCGAAGGCTGCGATTCGCGTCGACCAGAACGCTGCAGCTCGGATTGCGGATCGTGAGCAAAGGGATTCGATCCCGCTCGCCGTGGCCATCCAGCGCGAGCTCGTCGTGATCTACGGACTGATGCACGATCTCCCAGAACTCGAGCGGGGCCGACAAGCTGAGCACTTGGGCGCGATCGAATTTCTTCGCCAGCTCGCCGCCACGCACGTGCGCTTCAAAGCGACGACGTTGGAAGCGGCAATGCTTGATCTCGGATGTTTCGACGCAGCCGTGGGGCGCGCTCTCGGAACCGCGCTCGCCAGCACGCAAGGGTTCTACAACGTCATCAACATTCCCGGCGTGCCACCGTCCAACGACCAGTGTATTCGAGTGATCAACGTGATCATGCAGCAGAGCCAACGATACGCGCCACCGATTCTGGCGGCGGTCGTCGCGCTCTCGCACGTGACAGGAATAGAGGCCGTTTGAGCGCGCGGTAAGCGGCTCGGTAACGTTCATGCGGCAGCCGTCTCGGGTTGCGGATGGCGGCAGAGCGCGCGCACGACCTCGCCCGACCGACTCAGCGGTGACGAAGATTCCCTGCAGATCGGCCGGCGAGTAGAGCCGGTCGCCCACAGCGAACGAGAAGGCAGCGACGTCAGCGGAGTCGGGATCCGCATCGGGGAAGAACTTGAAGAGCAGGCGTAGCGCGTGCTCACGCGTGCAGAGGTCCAGGTGAATCTTTCGATCGATGCGGCCAGGGCGAAGCAGCGCGGCGTCGAGACGATCTGGATCGTTGCTTGTCATGAAGATGAGCACCTGCTCTGGCGGGTTGACTCCATCGATCGCGTTCAGCAGCGTGCCGAGGTTCATGGAGATGAGCGTGTCGCCGCCGGCACCGGCTTTGTTGCCGCTCGCGCCACGCGACGTGATGTCGTGGCAGTCGATGTCCTCGAAGACGACCAGCGAGCGCGGAGGAACGTTCTTGAGCGCCGCGGCGATATCGGCGTTGAGGTACCCGAGCGAGTCGATGATGTGGATTGCCAGTCCGAAATAGCGCGCGACGAAGCGAATCAGGCTCGTCTTTCCGGTTCCAGGTGGACCGTAGAGTAGATAGCCTCGGCGCCACGGAATTCCGCGTTCGGCGTACCAGACCTGCTTCTGGAAGAACGCCGCAATGTCCGCGAGCAGGTCCTCAAGAATGTGGTCGGCGAGCACGACGGGGCAGACGCCTTGAGGTGTGCGCAGCAGGGAGCCCGCCGCGACCCACCCATACGCATTCGCTTGGCTGACCGGCAATCGCCATTCGGTCGCGGCACGTTCTTCCTGGAGGACTTCGGCGACGATCGAATCGAGCATCGATCGCGAGATGCCGAGGTAGCTGATCTTGAGGAATTCGCGCGTCTGAGCTCTCGCGCTACTACCCTGGCCGGTGGCCTCCGACTCCTTCGACACCGTCACGCATAGCCAACGCCGGCGATATCGAAACAGGTAGGTGCCATAGTCAGGGCCGAGCACCGGCGCTGACGCCGAAATCTCATTGATCTCGCCGACTCGCCGCGGCAGAGAGTCGTCCGTCACGATCGTGCGCAGCCGGTAGCGCTGCGCGAAAGCATCGAACCGGTTCGCCTTGAGCCACTTCGCGAGCGGCACATACATTCGATCCTCCGAATGCACGCTCATCGAAACGACCACGCGCCTGCCGATTGCCTTTGCGAGACGCGCCGCGCCTTGGCGGACATAGTTCAACGTCGCGAGTAGGATGCCGGCCAGCGCTGCGCCGGAGAAGAAGTCGTTCGTATGAACCTGCGAGAGCAGGTACTGCCAGAGATCGCTCACGCGAGCACCACCCAGTCTTCGGCGAGCAAGTCTTGACCGAACCACGTCATCGTGCGCTCGGTCACGCCCTCGATCAGGCGAAAGCGGCCCTCGCGCAGCTCAACGTGCTGGACAGGTCCCCACGTTGCGCGTGCGATTCGCTCGCCGCGCTTCAACAACCGCAGGGCGTCTTCGAACGGCATGGCATCAGTCCCCGCAGAGGAGCTTTTGCACCGCTTCGCGGTGTCGCGCCGCCTCGGCTTGTTCGCCAGGACACCACGCATCCGACGAGAGCATGAACTCCAGCGCTCGCGCGATGACGTCGAGCTTGTCGTCGATCACGGTCGCCGGATCGCGCGGAACCAGCCCGGTCGCGTCGCGCAGCATCACCACATTGTTCTCGGTGACCTTCGTCCCGAGCACGACGGTGAGCTCAGCGGCCAGCGTCGCGTTCGTCGCGCAGCGCACCGGCTCGGCGTTTGCCTTCATCCACTCCGAGGCTTTGACGATCTGCTGAGCGTTGAGAATCGTGCGCGGTGAGCGCGTGGCCGGCGGGAGCGGTAGTTGAGCGGTTTCGGTCATTTCTCGTCCTTATGCTTCGTGGCCATGTGGCGAGCGAGGTTTTGAAAAGTGCGGTTGCAGCACGGACAGACCCCGGCGTGCACGCGGGTCTTGATGCGATCACGATCGTTGCGTGCGCGGATGGCAGCGCGGCGGTAGCTGAGTGCGCTGCGTTCTGCTCCTGCGCGCTGGTCGGCGAGCCGCTGCAGGGTGGCTTCCTTCGCGGCGATCTCTTCCTGCAGTCGCTTGATCCGGTTCGCGTCGGACTCACCCGTGTAATGCTGCGGATGACCACTCGGGCAATAGAACGTCTTCTTGTCCGCTCGCCGACGACGCTGGAATTCGTCCGTCATGCCGAACGCAACACCACAGTTGCAACAGGTTTCGTGGACAAGCGTCAGGGTTGCTATCGTCACTTCGGACCCTCGCGGAATTCGTTGAGATGCCGCTCGGCCGAGAGCACGAGCGGATCGTTGCTCCAACCCGGCAAGCGCTTGCGCGCTTTCAGGAGGTTGTTTAGATCGGCGGCCAGCTGCTCGACTAGGATTACCGCCTCAGCGAACGTCTCTGGATCGGTGCCGCGGAGCACGCGTGTCGCCCAGGTCATGGCCGCACCATGAAGGTGAGCCGCACTACTGCGGTACGCTCCGCAGCATGCGAAAGGAAGAACCGAACCCATACCTGGAGGCGTCGCTGCGCGCGCGCGCTCGTGCCTGTCGTGAGTGCGCCGACGAACTCGATCAACGCAGTCAGTGGACGCGCCAGCAAAAAGAGGCGTTCGCGACGCGCTTGCGCCAGCTGCTGATCGCGGTCAGCAGCACGATGAGTACGAACGACACCATGCCGGGCAGCCCGGAACTGAGGAGCTCGCGCGGCGCCAAGCCTTCGATTACCGAAGAATTCATGAAGTGGCACGATGGCGAGCGCGAGGTAGCGATTCGCGACGCACGCAAAATGACGCTGGTGCGCGCGGCGAAGTTCGCGCTCGGTGACAAGGCCAGCTACTGGCTGTCGCCACCCGGTGCTCCCTGGCGCGCCCGTCCCGAAGTCATTTGCGTGGATAGCGACGAGGCCTTGGCCGAGCAGCTGCGCGCGCTGGAGGCGGTGTGGCGCGCGCGCAATCACGAGAAGACCTCGTAGATCGCGTCGAGCGTGTCCGCGAAGTTTTCATGCTTGATCGCGTGGCCGCCGGCGTCGCGCCAGAGATCGCAGTTCCGTCCGTAGTCGTCGACGAGGACGTCGCCGGGACTTTGAACGAACGCGGGTTTGTTGCTGCCGCCCATGACCGGGAGAACGATGATCGTCTCGCTGAGATGGCGGCGCACCCACCGCATCTTGGCGCGCGCCGCGTTCATGTAATCGCTCTTCGGCGCCGCCGTGAGGATCATCGGTGCCAAGACCAAGAGCTGTTCGAGGAAATCCGTAGCGCCGGGGAAAGGATCGATCTCGTCGAAGAAGTTCGGGCGGCTCTTGATGTGCTCCCACATCTCGGCTTCGCCGATGTGGCGGTGGTCAACGCCGAAGATTCGGGGAAACCCGCCATCGAAGTCGGCGAGCACGCCATCGAGATCCAAGAACAGCCGTCGGCTCATGGCGCCAGCAACTCAATTCGTACGGCGTCGCCCGCTTTTAGCTGCCGCTGGTTCGTCCCGTTGAGTCCACGCGTGCGAACGGTCGTTGGACCGCTCGGGCAAAGCGTGAGCGCGACGCGATGCTCGCCAACGAACCTCGCGTCGATTTCGAGATCGAATGCTGGCTTGGCATCGAGTATCTGCGCCCAGCGGCGGAACGTTGCTGCCAACCAACGATTCATGCGGAACACTCCTCTGCTGCAGCGACCGCACGACGCAGCCCGATCAGCACCGCGCGCTCTTCTTCGCTCATGTGCTTCCAGCTCTCGCGCTTGTAGTCGTCGGACATGTGCGGCGACGCGAGAGCGAAGGCCCCGGGACCGGCCGCGACGAGCTTCCGCGCGAAACCGGGCGCGACGTAGGCCAACCACGCGCGCCGATCCGCGTCGTGCAGTTGGCGTTCCTCGCTCGGCGTCAGCGAGCCATACGGCGGCGGCGAGGAGGCCTGGGCGCTGGTGAAGAGATCACTCACAGCGCGCGCAGCTCCCCTTCGAGCACGGCGATCTGCTCGCCGACATCCTTCAGCGCGATCGAAACCGCTTGGGCCTGTGCGCTTTCACTGAGATCACGCATTGGTATGCGTCCCGCTTCGATTTCGGAGCGCACGCGCTTCAGCCTCGTGATATCGCTGTCGATCGCGCTCGCGTGCTTGAGCTCTTCCGGGGTCATGCGCGGCAGGCCTCCAGCATTCGGTGGGTGTTCGGCGCGTGACCGCGGCCGTACGGGCATTCAAAGTCGAGTTCAACGCACAGCCGCTCCCACTGCGCGGCGATCCGCGCCCAGATCGGGCAGCGCTGCGCGAGCGTCGGCAGCACCGCGTCAACCTCCGGGTGCGCGCGCAGCCGCTGTAGCTCGGTGGGCGTGACCGGCGGCGTCATTCGGTAGATACCTCGCGCATGTCCGCCGGCGCATCGCCGCCGTCGAGACGCAACGCCGGCAACGCCGCGATGCCGAACGTGTCGGCGAAGAATGTGAGGACGCGCTGGATCTCGAGCACCATGAGCGCGAACCGCGCGTCGAGCTCGGCTTCGGCCGATTCCGGATCCTGCGGAAGCGTGTCGAGCACCGCGTCGCCGAATCTCAGCTTGCGCAGGACCAAGTCCTCGCCGAGCGTGAAAGACATGCGCTCGTCGAACTCGAAGCCGAGATGGAAGACCTGCTTGCCGGACTTCAGGTGCTCGCGCACTTCGTCGGACTCGAGATCCTGCCGTCGGCAGCGCACGACGGCGCCGGCCTCGGCTGGATCGCGCAGCTCGCACTCATCGCCGAACGCGAGCGGAGCGGGTAGGGTGTCGTGGATGAGCCAGTCGGTGAGCAGCGTGCGCGGTGACTGCTCGGGCGCCGGCGGCGTGCATGGGAAACGACCGATGGCGTCGCGGATCAGGGAGACGACTTCCTCGGCCGCGCGGCGGCTCGACGTGTCGATCACGAGCCAGCCGCGTGCACGGTCGATGTAGGCGTTGAGCCGACTCGGGCGCGAGAGCGCACGCGGGATGAGTTCGGACAGCACCTCGTCCTTGAGGCGTCTGCGCTCTTTGGCACCAACGCGGCGGCCTTCCTTCTCCGCGACCGCGCCGACCCGCTTGGCGAGCTCGACGTGCACCACTGAAGACGGCAGAACGCGATCCCAGCCCCCGACAGTCAGCAGCGTGAAGCTGTTGGAGTCGATCGAGCGCGTGAACACGTCGGAGTGGGCGCCGAACGGCGAAACGAAACCTCGCGTCGAAAGCTCGAACGCCCCAGGCTCGCGCAACGGATGCTTGGCGAGCGCGGCGTCCAGATCGAAGTCGCGCCCGATCACGCCGTCGGCGAATCGGTAGAGCGTGAGGTTGCGGAAGAACACGGCGCGCTCCTCAGAACTCGACCGATGGACTGGGCGCGAGCAAGACGCCCATGCGTGCCTTGAACGGCACTGTGCGAATTTCGCGGCCATCGGCGCGCACGCGCGCGGTGCGCATGCGCGATCCCGCCGCTACCGTGACCGCGCGCTCGAGCACTCCATCGCGTTTGATCGGCGCGGACACCTCGACCACGGGAAATTCGTCGGACCAGTCGCGATCGAAGCCGATCACGCAGTCGCCGGGCACCAGCGAACGGAGCTCGGCCTTCGTCATCGCCAGGCCTCGCGCTGGTCGAGCAATGCTTCGATCGCAGCGATGTCGAGCCTCGGGCGCTTTGCGCGCTCGCGCTGCTCGCGCATCGCATCGTTGAAAGATTGGCCGCCTGATCGAGTTCCGGGGGCGGCCTCGCCGTTGTCAGCGGCTCCGGGCTGTTGAAGCTCGCGCGCATCTGGGGAGGACGGGGCGCGACCGCAGTCGATCTCTGCGGCTGGGGAAATAGGGTTCATGAAAAGCTCGCTGTACGCCGCGCCGAGCGCGCAGCACGGAGGTCCACGATCGTCGCGACGCGCAGTGCCTGGAGACGCCGCGCTTCCTCGGTTTCGGCTTCGCGCACGCGGTTGTCGGCCTGATGACGCGCGAGCCGCAGTTTCCACGCGGCTTTCCGCTCGTCCGGCGACAGAGGACGGTAGTCGTCCGCGTGCCGCTGCTCGATGCGCGTCACGCGCGCGACGAGAGCAAGCAGCGCCAGTCCAAAGATGAGAGCGCCCCAGCTCACGGCGACCTCCGACGATGCTCGCCAGCTGCCGCGGTGACCGCCTTCTCGTGGCTGCGCTCGTCGATGGGCTGCGCACGCAGATGCGCGATCGCGACGCGCGCAGCCGTGATAGGGCACACGCCGTTCTGCCGCGCACGCGCCGCCGCCTGCTCGCCGACGCGAAAGAATGCGTCGTCAAGCGGGCTGGGGAACACCGACAAGAAGGCGTCGTTGCTCATGGCCGCAGCAACCCAAACGCCATGCCGAGCTGCCAGAAGCCGACGCCGGTCGCGAAGAACAGCGCGATCGCGATCGGGAAGACAATCAGAGATCCGACGACATCACGCCAGGACCAGTCGCCGAGGTGCGCGTTCAGCCGCTCGCCGATATCGCTCGCGGTGAAGAGCGCCCACACCATGACGTAGCCGGGGCGTGAGAGCAGCCAGAGAAGCGCGCCGATCCACTTGTTGCGACGACGCGGGCCGACGTACGCGAAGGAAGGGACGCTCGCCATGTCAGAGCTCCGCTGCGCGCTGTTGCCGCGCACGCGCGCGTTTCAGGCGTTTCCATGCGTTTCGTCCGACGTTGTACGTGGACCCGGGACGCGCCACCCACGGCATCATGGGCAGGTGGATTCCTGCCGGATCGGGGACCATGCGCGCCTGACACGAGATGTGGAGGTACGTCGGACGAGGCGTCGGCCTGTCCTTGAGTTCGCGCCAGCGAGCGCCGGTCATGCCGTTGCGCTGTCGAGTTTTCATGCAATCTCCTGAGAGAGAAGGCCAAAAGGCCAATTACTGACCGGGCGCGGCCACCGACCGAACCGGACGCACGAAGCACTTGAGGCCGTGGGGGGAGCTGGCGCCGGCGTCGCCGTAGTAGAAAGCGACGACCCACGCGCACGAGCCGGGCGAAGAAGCCCAAGGCGACGACGTCCAGTACCAGTCGATCGCGCCGCGAAAGAAGGTCGGATCGAACGCGGGGTTGAAACGCGTGTCGTCGACGATGGAGAGGAGCTCACGACGTGTGGGCGCGCGCCAGCTGAAGCCGCCGAGCGAGCAAGCGCTCGCATCGGCCATGGCTTTCTTCCACGGAGCGGCATCGAGCGAATCGGCGAGCCACGCGAGATTCGTCTCGCGATCGAGCACCTGCGACCAGGACTCGGCTTCGATGGGCAGCTCGTTGCCGTCGTCGTCGAGCTTGCAGAAGCGGGGCGATGCCGCTACGGCATTCGTGTTCATTGTGGGACTCCCGGAGGGGCGGAGGTAACGGCTGGGGGAATACGCGGTTCGCTCACGACAGCGCCGCCGTCGCGATAGCGACTGCGAGACCTACTCCGCCGATCACGCGAACGGCGAGCGCAGCCCAATCGGTCCGCGTGAAGTTCGATAGCCCGACGAGATCGGGCATTTGCTTCGGCGCAGGCATCGACGTGCGTTGATAGCGCGCCGATGCCTTTACGTGCAGGACGAATCGCAATCCCGCGTTCAGCGAATCCTTGAGCGATTCGCGTGCCTGAAAGCGCGCGAGCGCGACATCGATCGCCTGGAGCGTGACCGCCTCGTCAGCGCCGAGATGCGCGCAGATTTCGCGCATGCGCTCGGCAACGCGCTGGTCGTCGAGACCGGTGATCGTGGCAAGCAACATGGTGCACCTCCCGCGCCGTTTCCCAGTGACGCGTGAGCACAATAGTGTTCCACGTGGAACTTGTCAACACAATTGTGCTCAATGAGGCCAAGCATTACGAGCGCGTGCAATTCATCGCTTCAGTGGCAGCCGACTGAATCCCGAAGGCGATTGCGTTCGTATGACGCGCCGGACGCGTTTTCGCCGTTTTCCGATGTGTTCGTGCGCGCCGAAATCTGGGCGCACATCTCGTCGTGGCCGAGCGCCGCTTGGTCTACGGGAACGGTTTCCTTCCGCTCTACCCAGCCCTCACCAAAAACGACGGGGTCCATGACCGTGCGGGTCGAAGTAGCAGGGCAGGGTGTGACTTGGATCCACGTCTTGCCGTTCACAGCGCACTTGTAGCCGGCAGGGGCTTCCTGGATTCGTGGTAGCGGCTGCCGACCGGGTGTCGCGGTTGGTTGGACACCGTCGACGGGCTGCTGTGTATCTGCGGACGCCGGCGCGTCAGGCGCGTTCGCATAGCTCCCGTAGTGCTGGGCCTCGGTTTTCTCGGGGCACTTGATGTTGGTGAACGTGACTTCGCCGTGCGGCCCTTTACATTTGTAAAGCTGCCCGGCGCTCGCCGATCCGCACATGACCAGCAGAAAGAACACGATCGTGCGCATTGAACCCTCCCAAGAGCGCGTCGACGCCCCAGCGCATCGACGCGCATCAACCCCGCTTTATCCAACCTTGGAAATCTTTCCTCTTAACATCGCGGTCAGCACGCGCTGCGCCAGCTTCCTGCTGCACAGCACAATGGTGGGTCCTCCGATCTGGGTGTTGGCCAGGCTCGCCCTAGTCGCCCCGTCTCCTGCGGGGGCCGAACTCGCACCATCTGACGGCTCGGTCATGCTCTTGAACAGCGAGAGCACTTCCTGCCGCTGTTTCTCGTCCATCGTCGTGGCTCCGAACACTTACGGCTTACGGCGGCGCTCGCAATAATCGGCCTTCTGAGCTGACCAGACGAAGAACGTTGACCTTCGTATTCACCTCTTCTCCACGCACGACGCGTTCATAAATCGCGCGCGCGATGTTCGCGCGCTGCGCCGCAGTCCCTTTCCTCATGCGTGAAATGCCGAGCGCGATGAACTCGACGAGGTCGAGATCGAGGCTCGGCGATGCCTGCTTGCGCGCGGGCATCGCCTGGACGTTCCGGCGGTCACCGGACGCGTAGCCGGCGACGAGCAGCATGTGAGGGGGCACTCCGAACGCATTGCCGATCTTCTCAACGGTATCGATGGACGCGTGCCGATCCTCTTTGTCGCGATATCGCAGGAGATAACCCACCCCGGCCTGCGAAACCTCGGCCTTCTTGGCGAGGTCGCGCTGCGACCAGCCGCGTTCGGCCATCAGGAGCTTCGTGTTCTCGGCCAAGGCCGCAGCCATCTCGCTGTGCATCGGCTCATCGTAGTGAGGCGACTGAACACAATCGTGTTGACCTTCTGAGCACAAAAGTGTTCTACTCAGCGGTGTGAACGACAACGCCATCGAAGTCATGCGGTCACGCCTCTGTCAGCACCGGGGCAGGTATCGCGAGATCAGCAGCCGCCACGGGATTCCGTACTCGACCTTGAGCCAGTTCGCTCGAGGCACGCGCGGGAAAAAGCGGCCGTCGTACGCCTTCATCGAAAAGCTGCAGTCGGTCCTCGACGAAATCGAAGGATCCCGACCGGCTTCGGTCGATGGGTGAATTCGTGAGCGCCCTGGCCGCTGTCTTCGGTCGGGTGACCAGGTGCAGCACCGGGGCGCTCGCGAAGTTGGGAAGGACGAAGGACGAACGTACCGCTCGCCACTAACCACGGCGAGCCACAAGAACGAAAGCGCGTGTGGGCGCGCAGGGGCAGGTCATGAGCAGCAACGATTCGAAGTGGCTGACGCCGGAGTGGATGCAGCTCGGGCTCGAGGCGCTGGCCGAGACGGTGGGCGCAAGCCCCGATCTCAAGCGGCAAATGATCGAATTCCTTCTCGAATCAGGACTCTGGGATTCGCAGAAGACGACGTACGAAAGCGCGCTGAATCGCTTCAACGCGTGCCTCAACCCGGCGCAACCGGAGACCTTCAAGACCGCGCACATCTGGGCGCTGATGAAGCGCTTCGATCGGCACGGCTTCTTTCTCGCGATGGCGCGCGACCTCGGTTACGAGGTGCGGAAAATTCCGACCGACGAGCGCCGCGCGCAACTCGAAGAACGTCTCGCGATCGCGCTCGAACGAGCGGCCGAGGCGGTCAACACCGCGCGCGACGAGATCGCGCGCATGGATCAGCCCGGCGCGTCCGTGCGCCCGCATCCGATCTTCCGGACCTCTGGCGGCAACTTCTCTCTCGATGAGAGCACACCGCGCAGCGGCGAACCCGGGGGATTCTGATGCAGCGAGCCTTTCCTTTCCGCGCATCGGTTGCCCGCTCGCTGTTGCGCGCCGGCGAAATCGTGATCGATCTGTTCGCCGGCGGCGGTGGCGCGAGCGAAGCGCTACGCCAGGCGCTCGGCCGCGACCCCGATATCGCGATCAATCACGACGAGTGGGCCATCGGCATGCACTCGGCGAATCATCCCTTCACCAAGCACTTGCCCGAGGATGTCTGGCACGCCGATCCGCGCCGCCTCGCCGCCGGTAGAGCGGTCGGCTGGTTGCACGCGTCTCCGGACTGCACGCACTTCAGCCAAGCGAAAGGCGGACAGCCGCGCTCGCGCGCGACGCGCTCACTCTCGTGGGTCGTACTCAAGTACGCGGGCACGGTGCGCCCGCGGATCATCAGCCTCGAAAACGTCGAGCAGATATTGAAGTGGGGGCCGCTGATCGCGAAGCGCGATAAGGCGACTGGTCGCGCGCTCAAGGTCGATCACTCCATCTCAGCGCGGGCCGAGCGCGTGCCGATCGGCGAGCAGTTCCTCGTGCCGGACAAGCGTCACGAGGGCCGCACGTGGCGCCACTTCGTCGGCGAGCTCGAAGCGCTCGGCTACGTTGTCGAGTGGAGGAAGCTGCGCGCCTGCGACTTTGGCGCGGGCACGTCGCGCACGCGGCTCTTCATGATCGCTCGCCGCGATGGCGAGCCGATCCGCTGGCCAGAACCAACGCACGGCCCAGGCAAGACGCCGTTCGTCACCGCGGCCGATTGCATCGACTGGTCAATTCCGACGAGGACGATCTTCGATCGCAAGAAGCCGCTCGCCGAAGCAACTATGCGCAGGATCGCGCGCGGCATCAAACGCTTCGTGCTCGACGCCGCAGAGCCATTCATCGTCGGCGTTGGCGGACGACAGGGACAGTCGCAAGAACGAGGTGCGTCGGCGCCGATCCAAACGATCACCGCAAAGGCTGACAGCTGCATCGTTGTCCCAACGCTGGTGCAAACCGCACACGGCGAGGGCACAGGCCGCACGAAGCGTCGAGGCGGCGGTTCGCACGACGCACAGCAGCCGCTGGGAACGATCGACCGCACCGGAAACTCGGTAGGCGTCGTCGCGCCTGTTCTCGTACCGCGCTACGGAGAACGCGAAGGACAGGAGCCGCGCTCGCTCGATGCGGCCGAGCCCATGCCGACGATCGTGCCGACCGGCAACGGCGGCGGCGTCGCGCTCGCGCATCTCGTGAAGTTCCGCGGCGAGAGCGACGGCCGAGCAGTTGATGAGCCGCTGCCGACGATCACGAGCGGCGCCGGCGCGGCGCGACCAGCCGGTCACGCGCACGCGATGGGCATCATCACGGCGTACATCGAGCAGGCGAACGGCGGTCCGAATGGGCACGCCGCGAAAGATCGCGCTGCCGAAGAGCCGCTGAGCACGATCGTCGGGAAGGGCTGCACGCAGCGGATCGTCAGCGCGCACCTGATGCACGCGTCGACATCGAACACGAACGGCGGCCGCGGGCGTCCCGATCTTCCGTTGCGCACACTTCTCGCCGGCGGTGAGCACAACGCTGTCGTCGAGTGCACGCTCAGTCCGGAACACGAGGCCGGCGCGCTGCGCGTCGCCGCCTTCCTGATGCGCTACTACGGCGAAGGCGGCCAGTGGGGCGCTCTCTACGACCCTGCCGACACGATCACGACGAAAGCGCGACTCGCGCTGGTGACGGTCACGATCAAGGGCACGCCCTACGTGATCGTCGACATCGGCCTGCGCATGCTGAAGCCGCCCGAGCTCTTCAAGGCGCAAGGCTTTCCCGAGGACTACATCATCGATCGCACCGCTGACGGCCGCGCGATCACGGGCACGCGCGCCGTGCGCATGGTCGGCAACAGCGTAAGCCCGCCACCTCTTTGCGCTCTCGCACGCGCGAATCTCGATCGAGACGAATTCAACCAACGGAGGGCGGCATGACGAACGTCCTCTGCGCAGGCTCGCGCACGAGCCACACCAACCGGAGGTTTCATGAACGCCACCGCCGCGGCGACGTCGCCGCGTTTCTGCAAATTGGACGACGCCGGCAATGAACTGCCCGTCGAAGCCGAGTCCTGGTCGCAGGTACTCGACCGCGAGACAAATCTCGCGTGGCTCGCGGATCCGCTCGACGCTGCGCCGTGGAAGAAGGCCATCGCCGCAGCAGGCAAGTGTGACGTCGGCGGTTTCATCTGGCGCGCTCCAACGATCCGCGAACAACTCTCGCTCGTCGACTACGAGCGTTTCAATCCTGCGATCGACACGACGTTCTTCCGCTGCCCGAGCGAGTGGTTCTGGACGTCGTCGCCTTGGGCTTCTTCGCCCGGCTCGTTCGCGTGGTTCGTCGGTTTCGACGGCGGCGCCGCCACCTACTCCCCCCACGGCGGCAAGTGCTTCGTGCGTCCGGTTCGGTCGGTGGCCGCGCCCGGTCAGTAATTGGCCTTTTGGTCTTCTCTTCCAGGAGCAAACGCAATGGGCGTGAATCGTTTCGTGGAGTTGGACGGCAACGGCGTAGCGATACGACCAGCGCCGAGCACCGTCGTCGCGCGGCTTGAGCCAGCGCGCGGCTTGATGTGGGGCCCGACGTTGCCGGGCGAGATGAACTTCGAACAGGCACAAAAAGCGTGCGCGGAGTTCCGTCTCTTCGGCTTCACCGACTGGCGCTTGCCCACCGTTGAAGAACTGTTCTTGCTCGCCGATCGCACGCGATACAACCCAGCGATCGACACCGACGCGTTCCCGGACACCAAGTCCGCCTACTACTGGGCGTCGTCGCCTTGGGCTTCTTCGCCCGGCTCGTACGCGTGGCTCGTCGGTTTCGGCGGCGGCGGCGCCAGCGGCAACCGCCACGGCGACGAGTGCTTCGTGCGTCCGGTTCGGTCGGTGGCCGCGCCCGGTCAGTAATTGGCCTTTTGGAGCTCTAGACGTCAATGTCGTTCTCGCTTCCCCCCGTCGTGAAACTGGCCGAGCGCCTGCGCATCGACATCGAGCAGGCGGTGCGGCGGTTTTCGCGATATCACAAATACACGACGGGCACCGATCTGCGCGCGCAGATGAAGCATGTCGTCGCGCTCGCGCATCGTGCGTGGCGCGACCGGCGTCGGCAAGGAGAATGGCTGTCGCAGCTCGTCTGGGCTGTTGACGAACTCAAGCTCGAGCTCCAGCTGGGCCGGGAAGTTCGCGCGTTCGCGAGCGCGCGCCAGTTCGAAATGCTCGCACGCAGGGCCACCGATCTCGGAAGGCAGGTCGGTGGGTGGAACAAGCAGCAGCACCCCAAGGGGCAGAATCCGGCGCCCGTCGCGGCGCCCGAGCGTCCCCAGATACTGAGTGCCCGAGCCGCCTCGAACCATGAGGCACATCCATGACGAAGCCGCGCTACGTCCCTATGAGCTGCGCGGCTGGGTCGCAAGTGCGCGGGCAAGCGTCGTCGCCTTGGGCTTCTTCGCCCGGCTCGTACGCGTGGATCGTCAATTTCAACAACGGCAACGCCAACAACAACCACCACGACAACAAGTGCTTCGTGCGTCCGGTTCGGTCGGTGGCCGCGCCCGGTGAGTGTCAGGGTGCTTCAGGGGTTTGCTTCAACGCACTGTTCCGCGCGTGGCGCGCAGCGCGGCAGCAGAAAGTTCCGAGCGAGAACCAACTCGCATTCGAGACGCGCTGGATCGATGGCCTTCTCGAACTCGAAGACCAAATCGCCCGAGGCGTGTGGTCGCCACGGCGTACGACCTGCTTCATCGCCCACAAGCCGAAGGCGCGTCAGATCCATGCGCCGGACTTCGCGGATCGCATTGTTCATCACTGGCTCGTGCCTCAGCTGGAAGCCGTCTACGAACATGGCTTCATCCACGACAGCTACGCGAACCGGGTAGGCAAGGGCACGCATGCCGCGGTCCAGCGGCTGCGATCCTTCGTCCGCCAAGTCGCGAGCGGCGAGGGCGGTGGCTGGTATCTGCAGCTCGACATCCGCAACTTCTTCAACTCGATCCATCGCCCGACGCTCTACGCAATGCTCAAGCGTCGAATGCAACGAGACGGCGTGGCGCCGGCGGCTCAGCGTGTGGCGCACGCACTCCTTCGACACCCGGTGCAGCGGCAAGGCGTCGTGCATCGCTCCACCGCAAGCGAACGCGCGCGGGTTCCTTCGCACAAGCGGCTCGAGAACGCTCCCGCCGGATGTGGGCTTCCGATCGGAAACCTCTCAAGCCAGTTCTTCGCGAACGTCTATCTCGACGCCCTCGACCAGTTCGTCAAGCACACGCTCAAGGCGCCGCGGTATCTCCGCTACGTCGACGACTTCGTGCTGGTGCACCGCGATCGCGCTCAGCTTGAGGCTTGGCAGTCGCAGATCGCGCGGTTCCTGACGAGTAAACTCGGGCTCGAGCTGAAGGCCGACGTGCGCCTTCGACCGCTATCCGGCGGCATCGACTTCCTCGGGTACGTCGTCTTTCCGACGCACATGCGCGTGCGCCGACGCGTCGTCAGACACGCCTTCGCGGCGGTGCGAGCCAACGCAAGGCCAAAGACGCACGAGCAGCGAGAGCGACTGCGGTCAGTGCTCGCGAGCTACATCGGACACTTCGAGCACGCAAACGCGTTTCGCCTTCGCATGCAGCTGGCAGCTGAGGCGGCGACAGCATGACGCAGCGCACACTCAGCCAGTGGATGACACCCGAGTGGGCAGCGATCGAGCTTGTCGAACGCTATTTCGGGGGACTCACATCCTCCGACCGCGTGCTGGAGCCGTCTTGCGGCGACGGAGCATTCCTCCGCGCGATTCCGCGCGACGTGCCAGCCTTCGGCGTCGAGATCGATCCATCACTCGCCGCGCGCGCAAGAGCGAGTAGCGGTCGCGCGGTGATCCTCGGCGATTTCCGGATGGTGGATCTCCCGCTGAAGCCGACAGCGATCGTAGGCAACCCGCCGTTCGTGAAACGGACCATCGACGAATTCCTTGATCGAGCGTGGTCGCTGCTGCCGGAAGAAGGCAGAGCGGGCTTCATCTTGCCGGCATTCGTGTTCCAGACGGCGACGACGATCGAACGGCTCGCCGAGCACTGGTCAATCCGACAGGACTTCCTGCCACGAAACATTTTCCCGCGCATCAACATGCCGATCTGCTTCGCGGTTTTCACGAAGGCGAAGGTGCGCGGCCTGGTCGGCTTCGCGCTCTATCACGAGACGGCAGCAGTGCAACGCCTGCGCACGCGATATCGAGCATTGCTCGCACAGGGCGAGGCATCGGTGTGGGCTGCGGTTGTGCGGGCCGCACTCGAAGCGTTGGGTGGACGCGCGGACCTGTCGAGCCTGTATCGCGAAATCGAAGGGCACCGACCGACGCCGAATCCATTCTGGCAAGCAAAGGTGCGTCAGAC
>Ga0068859_100001233_pt1 | contig 26140 bp, 20 predicted proteins | sample KBSSwiS22_FD_66585 | JGI IMG/M metagenome (GOLD analysis project Ga0068859, IMG submission 66585) | Switchgrass rhizosphere microbial communities from Kellogg Biological Station, Michigan, USA - KBS Switchgrass S2-2 | ecosystem: Host-associated > Plants > Roots > Rhizosphere > Soil ...
CGTGGCGGGTAGTCGTGTGTTGACTGCCCGCCGCGCGGCGAAACCCGCACCCGACGACACGCCCGGCGACACCTGAGCCGGGATGCGTATGCCCGCTCCGCCCTCACTGATGGAACGTTTCGTTGGCCTAGCGCCGCTCGATGTACCACTGCATCGTAAGTGCGATCAGCGAGAACGTCGCCAGCGGAAACAGCGCCGAGAACATCGGCGGCCACGCGTTCAGCACGCCCAGATACTTGAAGAGTTGCCCGACCAGGAAGAACGTGAGACCGAGCATCGTGCCGGCGAACAGGCGGAATCCCATGCCGCTCTGGCGCCGCTGGAATTGCGCGAAAGGCAGCGCCAGCAACATCATCACCAGCACGGTCACCGGATAGAACAGCTTCCCCCACAGCGCGATTTCGAACCGCGACGTCTTCTGGCTGCTGCCCAGCACCCGGATGTTGTCGTACAGCGTGGCGATGGCCAGGCGTTCCGGCGCGACCTGGTAGACGGTCAGGATCGACGGCTTCAGCACCGTTTCCCACATCCACGTCGGCATGCTCGAAACACTCGCGCTGTCGCCTTTGATCTCGGTCACTTTCACGCCTTCGAGCTTCCACTTTCCATCACCCGAGAAGCTCCCCTGCTCGGCGCTGCGCACCGTCGTCAGACGCAATTGCGGGTCGAATTCGTAGATTCGGATGCCGACCAGCTTCATGTCGGCCAGTACGGTGCGGATGTTTACGAAGGTCAGGTCCTGCTTGAACCAGAAGCCGGAATCGAACTGCTGAGCGACCAGGCCGGTGGCATCGCCGCGGGCGCTCGCGCGCAGCGTCTGCGCCAGGCGTTCCGCCGGTGGGGACACGAATTCGCCGGCGAGGAAGGTGGCCAGTGCCAGCGGGATGCCGACACGCACCACGGCCCAGCCGAGCTGCATGACCGACGCGCCCGATGCGCGCATCACCGTCCATTCCGAGTTGGCGACGAGCTGGGCAATGGCGAACAACGTGCCGATCAACGCCGCCACGGGGAACAGCTCGTAGAGGCGCGAGGGAATGTTCAGCGCGACGAACAGCACGGCGGCGGTCAGCGTGTAACTCCCTTTGCCGACGTCCTTCATCTCGTTGATCAGGTCGAAGAAGGAGAAGAGCATCAGCAAAGCGGTGAAAATCAGCAACGTCGAGAACAGAACGTCGCGGCTGACATACCGGGTGAGCGTGCGCATGTCAGGCCGACTGCGTTGCCGGTGGCGTGGAGCGCGGTCTGCGCGCAAAGAGACCGGCGATCGACAGCTGGTGCCGGAACAGCACGAAGACCAGGAGCGCCGCAATCACGTGCGGGATCAGGAGCCCGGTCCAGAATCCGATGCGGCCCTGGGCGATCATGCTCTGTACGATGTTGAGGCAGTTGGTGTAGACCATGTACAGGAAGGCCGCGGCGACGAGGTTGAGCGAGCGTCCGATGCGTGGGTTCACGTAGGACATGGGGATCGCCAGCAGCGTCAGGATCAGCGCCAGTATCGGCACCGAGATTCGCCAGAATAGTTCAGCGCGTTCGCTGTCGCCGTCGAGCAATAACAGCGTGGACAACGGCATTGCCTTGTTGGTCGACGGGATGGCGCGTGCCTCGGCGGGTTCGATTCGGCGCCCGAGCTTGTCGAATGCGATGACCTGGTATTCGGCCGTTCCCGGCTTGCCCTCATATCGGCTGCCGTTCTCGAGCACGACGAAGCGGTCGCCGTTGGGCATCTCCTCGAGATGTCCCAGCTTGGCGACCGTGGTCGTGTCCTTGGCGTCGTCGACCGAGTGCAGGAACACGTTGCGGATCCGGCCGTCGATGGGGTTCAGGCTCTCGACATATACGACCAGCCCGGCGCGCTTGAACTCCTTGAACAATCCGGGCGCCAGGACGCCAACTTCGTCGCGTTGCTCCAGCTGGCGCTCGAATTCGAGTTTGCGCTGCTCCGCCCACGGGGACAGGAACAGCGACAGCAGCACGATCGCCACGAGGAATGGCGCCGCGAACAGCATGATGGGCTTCAGGCAAGCGGTCAGCGATTGCCCGGAGGTGAACCACACCACCATTTCGCTATCCCGGTACCAGCGGGACAACGTCAGCAATACGGTCAGGAACAGCGCCACCGACAGCAAGAGGTTCAAATAGAACATCGCGTTGAACCCGATCAGGGCCAGGACCCCGTCGGCGGCGATGGCGCCGCCCGCGGCGCGCCCGAGGATCCGGATCACGGATTGAGTGAACAGGATGGCCAGCAGGACGACGAACAGACCGATTGTCGTGGCGGTCAGCTCGCGGACGAGGCTTCTGCGGAAAATCATGACATAAGGAAAAGTTTTGACTTTTTCGGACGAATTTGCCGATAATGCTCGGCAGATCGCCAAACGGCAACAAAATGCCGAGACAGCAGACGAGGGAACGCGATGGAATTTACCATAAAAAGCGGCAGCCCCGAGAAGCAGCGAAGCGCCTGCGTGGTGGTGGGCGTCTTCGACAATCGCAAGCTTTCCCTCTCGGCGGAACTCATTGATAGAGCCAGCAATGGCTACATCAGCGAAATCATCCGTCGCGGCGACATGGAGGGCAAGCTCGGTGCGACCTTGCTCCTGCACAACGTGCGCGGCACGCTGGCCGACCGCGTGCTGCTGGTCGGCCTGGGCAAGGAGCGCGACTTCCGCGACCGCGAATTCCGCTCGGCGATCCGCTCCGCGGTCAAGCTGCTCAACGAGACCGGCTCGTACGAGGCGGTGGTCTACCTGACCGAGGAAAAGGTCAAGCGGCGCGAAGTCGCGTGGCGCGTCGAGCACGCCGTCGTGGTGGCCATGGAGTCGGTCTACCGCTTCGAGCAGATGAAGAGCCAGCCAACGGAAGTAAGGCGGCCGCTGCGCAAATTGACACTGTCGGTGCCGCAGCGTTCGGACCTTACCGACGGCGAAGCCGCGTCGGCACGGGGTCTGGCCATCGCGCACGGGATGGACATGGCGCGAGACCTGGGCAACATGCCGGGAAACATGTGCACGCCGACGTACCTCGCCGAGCGCGCGACGCAGCTCGGCGTCGAGTTTCCCGACATCAAGGTCACCATCCTGGAGCGCAAGGAATGCGAGGCGCTCGGCATGGGCTCGTTCCTGTCGGTGACCAACGGCAGCGACCAGCCGCCGCGCTTCATCGTCTTCGAGTACATGCAGTCGAAAAAGGCCAACGCCAAGCCGAATGTGCTTGTCGGCAAGGGCATCACGTTCGACTGTGGCGGGATCTCGATCAAGTCCGCGGCCGCCATGGACGAGATGAAGTTCGACATGTGTGGCGCGGCGTCAGTGTTCGGAACGTTCCGCACGATTGCCGAACTGAAGGCGCCGATCAACCTGGTGGGTCTCATTCCCGCCTGCGAGAACATGGTGTCGGGCCGCGCCACCAAGCCCGGCGACGTCGTGACGAGCATGTCCGGGCAGACGATCGAGGTCCTCAACACCGACGCGGAAGGACGCCTCATCCTGGCCGACGCACTTACTTACGCGGAACGCTACGAACCCGAGGCGGTCGTCGACATCGCGACGCTGACGGGCGCGATGGTGGTCGCACTGGGACATGTCGCGAGCGGCCTGTTCAGCAACAACGAGACGCTTGCCCGCGCGCTGCTGGGCGCCGGTGACGACGCTTACGACCGCGCATGGCAGTTGCCGATGTGGGAGGACTACCAGGAGGGTCTCGCCAGCAATTTCGCAGACTTTGCCAATATCGCCGGAAAGGGCGGCGGCAGCATCGTCGCCGCGTGCTTCCTGTCGCGCTTCACCAAGAAATACGACTGGGCGCACCTCGACATTGCGGGCACCGCCTGGAAGGACGGCAAGGAGAAGGGCGCCACCGGTCGGCCCGTGCCGCTGCTGGCCACGTGGCTGCTGGCCCAGGAAAATCCGCCGGCGTGACGCGGCGGGACGTGGTGGGCATCCGCCAGGGGTACCGATGACCACGATCGATTTCTACACGCATGTGCCGGACCGCCTCGAGGTCGCGGCAAGGATTATCGCCAAGGCGCATGCAGCACACGGCAGCGTGCGTGTTCTCACGCCCGATGCCGCTATGACGGACGCGCTCGATCGCCGGCTGTGGCTGCTGCCGCCGACGGGCTTTATTCCCCATTGCAGGACCGACAGTCCGATGGCCGCGGAAACGCCGATCTGGATTGGCCACTCGCTCGAGCACGACGGGGCCGCGGCGGTGCTGGTCAATCTGCACGCGTCGCCCCCGCCCTTCTTCAGCCGCTTCGAACGGCTTGCGGAGATTGTCGGTACCGATGCTGCCGACGTGGCCGCGGGCCGCGAGCGCTGGAAGTTCTACAAGGAGCGCGGGTACGAACTGCGCTCCCACAACCTCTCCTCGAAAGAATGATCCGTGCCGACGGCGCGTGAACTCCTCGAGCAGGCCGACGCGCTGATGCGCCGCAACCGCGAACGCGCGGGCGACGATATTCCGGTCCTGACCGACGCGGTTCCATCCCCGCCCGAGACCCATTCCGCGTTCGCGCCGCCGCTGCGATCCGTCGAGGCGCCGCCCGTAGCCTCGGATGTCGGCGAAGACGTGCCGGTGCTCACCGACGAAGTCGAGGAAATCGACGCCGTTGCCATCGATGCCGCGGTGGATGAAGGCGAGCCGTCGGTATGGCTGGATTTCGACGCTGCCGAGCCCTCCGTGATCGGCGATGCGCCGGACTCCATTGCAATCGTTCCGCCCGTGGATCTGCGGCGAACCGAAACGGTGCCCGACGTCGAGGCATTGGACGAACTCGACGATGAACTTGCTGCCGCGATTGCTGCCGCGCCTCCCGAACGGGAAACGCTGCAGCCGATGCCGCCCCCCACCGAACCGTCCCTGGAACCGCCGATACCGCACCCGCAAGCCAGGCCGCATCAGCCTGCGCTCATTGCCGGTGGCGCGGCGGCGCTGTTGCATGGGGAAGCGCTGGCCCCGGTGGTCGTGGCCTCCAACGTGCCCGCGCAGCAGGCGCCCGAACTGCCGCCGCCCGCGCCCGCACCGGACGCAATACCAGAAGGGCGAGACGACCCGAATTGGGAGTCCTTGGCGCCGCCCGCGCAGCCACCGGCCGCGGGCGAAGCGTCCGACGGCACACAAGCGGAAGTCATGACGCGGTCTCTGCCGCCACAGGCGGCCGACGTGCCCAACGCCGCGAACTGGGACGCCATGGCCGAGGAAATTCGCATGCAGGTGCTGCAGCGCATCGACTTGTTTACCGACACGGGGCTGCGCACGCAGTTGGGCGAACGGCTGCAGCCGATCGTCGACCGCGCGAGCGCCGATCTCGTCGCGACGATCAACCAGCACGTCGGTGAGTTGCTTCGCGCGTATGTGGCGGAGGCCATCGAGCGCGAAATCGACAGCTGGCGGCGTAACCATTGATCCGTGGCGGAACCCCGCGCGCGATCGAACACCCGTGCTAGACTGATCCCATGAATTCGCCGGTGACCTCGTTGTCCGACCTTGCGCTTCGCGCGCGGCCATACGCGTACGCGTATTTTTTCTATTTTTGGGCACACGCCCAAGGGGACCGGACGCGAGCGTAGATTTCCAGCAATTCAAGAATTCCACGAGTCGGGCGGCCCCAAAAGGGTCGCCCGATTTGTTTTTTGCGCGAGGCGCAACAACCTGCAAGGAGCAAGAACATGATCATCGTGATGCAGCCGGACGCAGGCGAAACAGAAGTCGCCGCTGTCGAGGCACGGATCCGCGCCCAGGGCTTGAGCGTGCATATATCCCGCGGCACGGAGCGCACGCTCATAGGCGCCATCGGTGACGAGCGCAGTCTCGACCCGGAGATGTTCGACACGCTGCCCGGTGTCGAACGTTCGATGCACATCGTCAAGCCGTACAAGCTCGTGGCGCGGGAGTGGCACAAGTCGAGCACCGTCGTCCACGTGCGCGGCGTTGCGCTGGGCGGAGCGGCGGTGCAAATGATCGCCGGGCCGTGCTCGGTCGAAACCGAAGCGCAGATGTCCGCCGCGGCCGATGCCGTCGCTGCCGGCGGCGCAACGATGATGCGCGGCGGCGCATTCAAGCCCCGGACCAGCCCGTATGCATTCCAGGGCAAGGGGGTCGACGGGCTCAAACTCCTCAAGGACGCGGCCGCGCGCCACGGCCTGCCAGTAGTGACCGAACTGATGGATGTGCGGATGCTGGACACGTTCCTGGAACAGAACGTGGATGTCATTCAGATCGGCACGCGCAACATGCAGAACTTCGACCTGTTGAAGGAAGTCGGCCGTGTCGATGTACCGGTGGTGTTGAAGCGGGGCATGAGCGCGACGATCAGCGAATGGCTGATGGCCGCCGAATACATCGCCGCCGGAGGTAATCACCGGATCATCTTGTGCGAGCGGGGCATCCGGACGTTCGAGACAGCGTACCGTAACGTGCTCGACGTCACGGCGATTGCCGTACTGAAGCGCGAGACGCACCTGCCGGTCATCGCCGATCCGTCGCATGCGGGCGGCAAGGCCTGGATGGTGTCGGCGCTATCCTGCGCCGCCCTCGCGGCCGGTGCGGACGGCTTGCTCGTGGAAGTGCATCCGAATCCTCCGGAGGCCTGGTGCGACGCCGACCAGGCGCTCACTCCGGCGGAGTTCGTGGTGTTGATGGACAAGCTGGAAGCTGTAGCGCAGGCCGTCGGCCGGACGCTGGCCAGGCGCACGGACTCGACTATCCAGAACTTGCAGGCGGCCACCATGGTGGATGCGTGACCATGGAGCATTCCGTTTCCGGCCAGCCACCGACGGCAATCGGCGGAACGCAGGCATGATGCGGCTGTCGGATCCTAGTCGCGGGACCTGCTAGATTGGAACCATGTTCGAACTCTCCGGCGTTCTTCATCGCTATGGCGCGGTAACCGCCGTCGAGGTGCCGGAGTGGCGCGCCGCGGCCGGCGACGCATGGCTCCTCGCCGGACAGTCCGGCAGCGGCAAGTCCACTCTGCTGCACATTCTGGCCGGACTGACCCGGCCCACGGTTGGATCGGTCACGGTAAACGGGACCGACCTCGCGGCGCTGTCCGAAAGCGCGCGCGACCGTTGGCGCGGCCGCAACGTTGGCCTGGTACCGCAACGATTGCACCTCGTCGCGGCTCTGGATGTGCGCGACAACCTGCGCCTCGCGCAGACACTCGCCGGCCTTCGCGTCGACGACGATCGCGTCACCGCGTTGCTCGAGGCAGTCGGCGTCATCGAGTTCTCCCGGCGCCTGCCGTCGCAGTTGTCGCAGGGCCAGGCGCAACGCGTGGCCATTGCGCGTTCAGTGATCAATCGCCCCGCGCTGGTGTTGGCCGACGAACCCACGGCCAACCTGGACGACGCGCATGCGGCTCAGGCGCTGGAATTGTTGCGTGGCCAGGCGATCGAGGCCCGCGCGACGCTCGTCGTCGCGTCGCATGACGCCCGGGTAAGGTCGCTGCTGCCGAACCTGTTTGCGTTGCCCGCGTGGAACGTCGCTGCGATATGAGCGCCTGCTGGACGAAACGATGAACATTTTCCGGCTCGCTTTCGCCTACGCTCGCCGGCGCCCGCTGTCGACGCTGCTGGTGGTAGTCATGCTGGCATTGGGCGTGGCCACAGTTGCGTTGACGTTGCTCATCGCGCACGAACTGGAGACGCGGCTGACGCGCGACGCCGAGGGCATCGATCTGGTCGTCGGCGCCAAGGGCAGTCCATTGCAGATCGTGCTGGCCGGCGTGTATCACGCGGATGTTCCGCCGGGAAACATTCCACTTTCCGCGGTCACAGCATTGCGCGGGAATCCGATGGTCGCGCAAGTCATTCCCTTGGCGCTGGGCGACAGCTTCCAGGGATTTCGCATCGTTGGCACGGAGCCCGAATTGGTCGCGCATTATGGTGGCGCCCTTGAAGCGGGCGAACTCTGGAGCCTGCCGCTCGATGCGGTGCTGGGCAGCGACGTCGCGCGCGCGGCGAAGCTTCGCGCAGGCGACAGATTCACCGGCTCGCATGGATTGGCGGAAGGAGGAGGACAGCACGCCGACGCGCGGTACTCGGTGACTGGTGTGCTGGCGCCAACCGGGACCGTACTCGATCGGCTCGTGCTGACGTCGCTCGCGAGCGTGTGGGCCGTGCACGAACATCACGGCGAGGACGAAGCCAATGCCCGGCGCGAAGTCACGCTCGCGCTCGTCAGATACCGAACGCCGCTTGCCGCAGCCAGCCTGCCGCGCGCAATCAACAGCGACACGGCATTGGTCGCCGCGTCGCCGGCGTATGAGACCGCGCGCCTGCTGACGGTGTTCGGTGCCGGCGTCGACCTTGTCCGCGCGTTCGCATGGCTGCTGGTCGCGGCGTCGACGCTGATGCTGTTCGTGGCGCTGGCACAAACGCTGGACGAGCGTCGCTATGACCTCGCGATCATGCGCGCGCTGGGCGCGTCGCGCGCGCAGGTGGCGTTTGTCCTGCTCGCAGAGAGCCTGTTTTTAGCAGCCGTGGGAACGCTGCTGGGGATTTTCCTCGCGCACGCGGCCGCGGCCGCCCTGCCGTGGTGGATGCCGCAGGTCGCGCCTCTCGCGGTGGCGGCCCGCCAATTCATGCCGGAGGAGTGGGCGGTGGTCGGGCTCGCGATCGCAGTGGGTATAATTGCGGCACTGTGGCCGGCATGGAGGGCGTATCGCCTCGATGTCGCCGCCACCCTTGCCGAGGGCTGAAGCCATGAAGCGCACGGCCGTTGTCCTGTCACTCGTCGCGTTCGCTGCCACGCCGGCGCAAGCGCTCAATACTGGAGTAGCCGCACAGGGACTGCCCAGCGCTGCGGACTATGCGTCGGGGATCCTGCCCGAGCGCGCCGGGGTCGTTTCCTGGAAAACGCTGTCGCGCGTGGAGCCGATCAAGAAGGACGGCAAACTGATGCCGTCGTTTTCCACTGAAATCCTCGGGCTCGATCGCACCGACGTCAAGGTCCAGGGCTTCATGATCCCGCTCGATATCGGCGAGAAGCAAAAGCGTTTTCTCCTTTCCGCGGTTCCGCCGCATTGCCAGTTCTGTCTTCCCGCCGGCCCCGACGAGATCGTCGAGGTCGAGGCCAGGAATCCGGTTGCGTATACATTCGACCCCATCGTCATCGGCGGCAAATTCTCCGTGGTGAAGGATGACTCGTCGGGCATCCTGTACCGGATGACCGGCGCGGTGCGCATCGACTAGCGCCGGCCGGATCAACTGCGGCCCGCGCGCCGCATTCCGCTATAATTTCAGGCTTTGCACGGTTTCGCGCGAAGCGCGCACGAACTCACTCTTCCCATCCCACATGGACCTAGCCAAAAGCTTCGAACCGCACGCCATCGAGTCCAAGTGGTATCCGCTTTGGGAGTCGCGCGGGTACTTCGCAGCGTCTGGCAACCCGGATGCGCCAGCCTTCTGCATCCAGCTCCCGCCGCCGAATGTGACCGGCTCGCTGCACATGGGCCATGCGTTCCAGCAGACGCTGATGGACCTCATGATCCGCTATCACCGGATGCGCGGCGACAACACGCTATGGCAGGTGGGTACCGACCACGCCGGCATCGCGACGCAGATCATCGTCGAGCAGCAACTGAAGGCCAAGGGTATGTCGCGGCACGACCTCGGGCGCGAGAAGTTCGTCGAACGCGTGTGGGCGTGGAAGGAAGAGTCGGGGTCCACGATCACCCGGCAGATGCGGCGCATGGGCGCATCGGCGGACTGGACGCGCGAACGTTTCACGATGGACGAGGGCCTGTCCGCGGCGGTGAAGAAGACGTTCATCCGACTCTACGAAGACGGACTCATCTATCGTGGCAAGCGTCTCGTGCACTGGGACCCCAAGCTGGGCACGGCCGTGTCGGACCTGGAAGTGGAAAACGAGGAAGTGCAGGGCAAACTCTGGGAAATTCGCTATCCGATCGCCGACCCGGCAGGCAACCCGACAGGCGAATCGCTCGTCGTCGCGACGACCCGCCCGGAGACGATGCTGGGCGACGTCGCGGTGGCGGTCAATCCCGAGGACGCGCGATACACGGCGTTCGTCGGCAAGCAGGTGACGCTGCCGCTGACGGGACGCAGCATCCCCGTCATCGCCGACGAATACGTCGAACAGGATTTCGGAACGGGCTGTGTGAAGATCACGCCTGCGCACGACTTCAATGACTGGCAGGTCGCGCAGCGGCACAAGCTGTCCCCGATCACGATCTTCACGCTGGAAGCGAAGGTCAACGACAACGCGCCGGAGAAGTACCGCGGCCTCGACCGCTACGCGGCGCGCAAGGCGGTGCTCGCCGACCTTTCCGCGGCCGGACTGCTCGTATCGGAGAAGCCGCACAAGATGGTCGTGCCGCGCTGCGGGCGCAGCGGCGAAGTGACCGAGCCGATGCTCACCGACCAGTGGTTCGTCGCGATGACCACGCCCGCACCGGCGACGCATCCGTACTTTCCCGGCAAGACGATCCAGGAGCTCTGCCTCGCCGCCGTCGGCGACGGGGTGATTCCTCCTGGTGGCGGCGAGCGCGAACGCGTGCGCTTCGTGCCGGGGGAATGGCTGTCGACATACCACCACTGGATCGACAACATCCAGGACTGGTGCATTTCGCGCCAGCTGTGGTGGGGGCATCGTATTCCGGCCTGGTATGACGACGCAGGGACGACCTACGTGGCTGGCAGCGAAGCGGAGGCACGCGCCTTGGCCGCTGCGAAACTGGGTCGCGATCCGGGCCCACTCACGCAGGACCACGATGTTCTCGACACGTGGTTCTCATCGGCGCTGTGGTGCCATTCCACGCTCGGTTGGCCCGAGGACACGAAGGAACTGCGCACATTCCTGCCGTCTTCCGTGCTGGTGACGGGCTTCGACATCATCTTCTTCTGGGTCGCCCGGATGATCATGGCGACGACCTATTTCACTGGTCGCATCCCGTTCCGCGACGTGTACATCAACGCGCTGGTCCGCGACGAGCACGGACAGAAGGTGTCGAAGTCCAAGGGTAACGTCCTCGATCCGATCGACCTGATCGACGGTGTCGATCTGGAGACGCTCGTCTCCAAACGCACATCCAACATGATGGACCCGCGCCAGGCTGAGTCCATCGCCGCGCGCACGCGAAAGCAATTCCCCAACGGCATCCCGGCGGTCGGCGCCGATGCGCTGCGTTTCACGTTCGCCTCGCTCGCAACGTTCAACCGCACGCTCAACTTCGACATGGATCGTTGCGAGGGCTATCGCAACTTCTGCAACAAGTTGTGGAATGCGACACGCTTCGTGTTGATGAACGTCGAGGGCAAGGATGTCGGACTGGACGATACGCAACCAGTCACGTTGAGCTTTGTCGACCGCTGGATGGTTTCGCGCCTGCAGCAAGCCGAAGCCGAGGTCGCGACCCACATCGACGCTTACCGCTTCGACCTCGCGGCGAAGGCCGTCTACGAACTCGTCTGGGACGAGTACTGCGACTGGTACGTCGAACTCACCAAGACCCAGCTCGCGAACGGGGACGCCGCCGCGCAGCGCGCCACGCGCCGGACACTGGTGCGCGTGCTCGAGGTCATGTTGCGCCTCGCGCATCCGTTCATTCCGTTCATCACCGAGGAACTGTGGCAATCGGTGTCGCCGCTCGCGGCCAAGTCGGGCGACACCATTTCGCTGCAGCCGTTCCCGAAACCCGACGCAAGCCGGATCGACGCCGCGGCTAACGCGAAGATGGCGCTGCTGAAGGACATGGTCAACGCAAGCCGGACGCTGCGCGGCGAAATGAACCTGTCGCCGGGACAGAAGGTGCCGCTGATCGCGACCGGCGACGCCGCGCTGCTGGGCGAATTCGCGCCTTACCTGACACCGTTGCTGCGGCTTTCGGACGTCAAGATCGTCGCGACGCTGCCTGTCTCCGACGCACCCGTCCAGGTCGTCGGCGAGTACCGGCTCATGCTGCATATCGAAGTCGATCCGGCGGCCGAACGCGAACGGATCGGCAAGGAGATCACGCGCATCGACGGCGAGATCGTCCGGGCCAGCGCCAAGCTCGGCAACGAGAGCTTCGTCGCGCGGGCGCCGACCGCGGTCGTCGAGCAGGAGCGGGCGCGGCTCGCAGGCTTTGCGGCGACGCTGGAAAAGCTGAAGGAGCAGTACGGCCGGCTCGGTGGCTAGTGCTTGTGTGACAGGAAGCCCGTCACTTCTTCGCGGTCGTGATAAAGCTGGCGAATACGCAGTTCGACGTTCATGCCTGCGTGCCCGGTAATTTCCAGGATGCGCGACGCGCACCGCTGCACCTCATCGTAGCGCTTCTTCATCGGCAGCTTGAGATTGAAGATCGCGCGGCGCGCATAGCCGTCCGCGACCCAGCGCCCGACTAGTTCGGCGATGCGTACCGGCTGCAGCACGATGTCGCACACGAGCCAATCGACGGGTCGCCTCGGGCGCCACGTCATGCCATCCTCGCGCAGGTGCGTCACCAGCGGATCGTCGGCGACGCTCCCCTTCATCGGCCCGTTGTCGACTGCCGTCACGCGCACGCCGCGATGCGCGAGTTGCCATGTCCACCCCCCGGGCGCGGCGCCCAAATCCACCGCGTGCAGCCCCGGACGCAGCAGCCGCAACTGCTCGTCGTCGGTGAGGAAGGTCGCGAACGCCTCGGCCAGCTTCAGCGTCGACCGGGACGGCACGTCGCGCGGCATCTTCAGGCGCGGGATGCCCATTGCCCACGCGGAATTCCAGGCGTGCGCGCTGGTCGTCACATAGGCTTCCTGCTTCGACGTGAACACGACGTGCAGTGTTGGCAACTGAGTTGGCAGCGGGTTTTCGTTGGTAGTCAGCACCTGCGCCGATTGCAGCGCTTCACGCAGCAGCGGCTCGAGGCGGCGGCACAGTGAGGAAAGGTGCTTGCCGTCGTTGGTGTCCGGATATTCAAGCCACAATGTGCCGCAGGTCACGCCGAGGTCGCGCGCCGCGGCGACGATCGGCGTGATGCGGTCGCGCTCGCCGAGCGGCATTGGCCCCGCGCCCAGGCTCAACTCGCGCGCAAATATGGGGGGATGCGCCGCAAGCGCCGCTGATATCCGCGCCGGAGCGAGCGGCCCGGAAAGCGGCAGCGCCACGACGCCGGGCACGATGACCGGTTCCGCGGCGACGACGCCTTTGGTCGCGTTGATCATCGACTGGAGATCGCTCGCGCATTCCGGTTCGAAGCCGGCGCGGCAGAGCGCGACGATCGAACTCTCGATCGTCGTCACGTTCGACTCGGGCTGGATGCGAGTGGCGACAACGGGTGTCGCCGTACTCGCGTCAGGCGTTCTCGGGTTCCGGCGCGCGCTTCTTCATCAGCAGCGCGGGAATGGGCTTGGAACGGCCGGCCCCGTGGCGGGGAGTGCCCGTGCCGGTCATCAGCGCTGACTTGGCATGCGCCGCATCCGTCGGACGGCTAATCGCCGGCTGATCGGGATTGTTGGCGTAGACCTCGTCGCGCTGGCGTTCGCGCGCACTGCGCCCGTCACCGCTATGGCCGTCGCCGCGATCGCGCACGCGGGAGACCTTGGGCTCCGCCGGTTCGTGGGCCGCAGCAGGCACTGTTGCGGCAGGACGCGCGCGTTCGGTGCGCGCAGCCGGTCGGCGGTCACCGCGAGGCGCACGTTCGGCGCGTTCACGCGATGGCGTACGTTCCGCGGCCGCGACGGGATCGAACCCGTCCATGGACTCCACGGTCACCTTCTTCTTCAGCATGCGTTCGATTTCGACCAGGTACTTCTCTTCTTCCGGCGCCACGAACGAGATCGCCTCGCCCGACGCCCCCGCGCGACCCGTGCGGCCGATGCGGTGAACATAGTCTTCGGGCGTATGCGGCAACTCATAGTTGACGACCAGCGGCAGGTCGTCGATGTCCAGGCCGCGTGCAGCGACGTCGGTGGCCACGAGCACCTGCAGCTTCCCTTCCTTGAACTGGGTCAGCGCCTCGAGGCGCGCCTGTTGCGTCTTGTCGCCATGGATCGCCTCGGTGATCAGGCCATCCTTTTCGAGTTGGCGCGCGAGACGCGACGCGCCGTGCTTGGTGCGCACGAAGCAGAGCACCTGCCAAACATTGCGCGACTTGACGATGTGGGCGAGCAGCGCGCGCTTGGCGTCCTGCGGACATTTGTAGGCGCGCTGGGTAACCGTTTCCGCCGCCTCGTTGCGGCGCGCGACCTCGATCAGCTGCGGCTCGTTCAACAACTGGTCGGCCAGGCGCTTGATCTCGTTGCTGAAGGTCGCCGAGAACAGCAGGTTCTGGCGCTTCGCGGTCACCGGCAGCAGCGCCATGATCCGCTTGATGTCGGGGATGAAGCCCATGTCCAGCATGCGATCCGCTTCGTCGAGCACGAAGATCTCGACCTGGCTCAAGTTCACGCTCTTGTGCTCGATGTGGTCGAGCAGGCGACCCGGCGTGGCGACGAGGATTTCCACCCCGGCGCGGACGATGGCCAGCTGTTGCTTGATGTCCACGCCACCGAACACGCAGGTGGAACGCAGACCGGTGTACTTGCCGTATTCCTTGATCGCTTCCTCGACCTGGATCGCCAGTTCCCGCGTCGGCGCCAGGATCAGCGCGCGTACGGTGTGGCGGGCAGGGGAGGGACTGGTGTTGGCGTACTGCTGAAGGCGCTGCAGGATCGGCAGCGCGAATCCCGCGGTCTTGCCGGTGCCGGTCTGCGCGCCGCCCATTACGTCCAGGCCCGCCAGCACGACGGGGATGGCCTGCGCCTGGATAGGTGTTGGCGTGGTGTAGCCGGCTTCGGTCACGGCCCGCAATATCTCCGGGCTGAGACCGAGCTCAGCGAAGCTCGTGTCGCTCATTGACTGCTCCTGTTGCGGCCTACCGCCGTTGGCGGTTTCCGGTCCAGGCAGCGCAAATGACGTTGCGAGGTTTGCGGGACGGTCGCCCTGTCGAAGGCGGCGGCTCACCCGCTTTGGGTTGGGCGGTGACCGGAACGGCCGCCCGAGATCGCATTATAGCCTAAGTCGCGGATTATTCAAAATAATTGTGGCGCGTAGCGCGTATTTTGTTGTATAATCGACTGTTTTTGCTGCGGTGCCGCAACCCTTGCGGGCCACCTTCCGGCATCCAGCGACGCATACTTAGAAACGGAACGCACGCCATGACCACGCCGCGCCAGGACCTGCGCAACATCGCCATCATCGCCCACGTCGATCATGGCAAGACGACGCTCGTCGACAAGATGCTCGTGCAGGCGGGTACGTTCGCCAAGCACCAGCACGTCGGCGAACGCATGATGGACAGCAACGACCTCGAGCGCGAACGCGGCATCACCATCCTGGCCAAGAACTGCTCCATCCGCTTCGAGGACACCCGGATCAACATCGTCGACACGCCGGGCCACGCCGATTTCGGCGGCGAAGTCGAACGCATCCTGGGCATGGTCAACGGTGTGCTACTTCTGGTCGACGCGGTGGAAGGCCCGATGCCGCAGACGCGCTTCGTCACGATGAAGGCGCTCCAGCAGGGCCTGCAGCCGATCGTCGTCGTGAACAAGGTCGATCGTCACGGCGCGCGGCCGGAGTGGGTCGTCAACCAGACATTCGATCTCTTCGACAAGCTTGGCGCGACCGAAGAACAGCTCGACTTCCCGGTGGTGTACGCGTCGGCGCTGAACGGCTGGGCGACGATGGACGTCGCCGTCGCCAAGGCCGGCAAGGCGCCGGAACGTGCCGATATGCGCGCACTGTTCGAGACCGTCATCAAGCACGTTCCCGCGCCGGTCGGTGATTCCGACGGACCGTTTCAGCTGCAGATCTCCGCGCTCGACTATTCGAGCTACGTAGGTCGGCTGGGGATAGGACGCATCCGCCGCGGGCGCATCGCGCCGGGCCAGGAAGTTGCTGTGCTGAACGGCCCGCTTGCCGAAGGCGAGATGCCCAAGAAAGCGAAGATCGGACAATTGTTTTCGTTTTCGGGCATGGAGCGGGTTCCCATCGAGACGGCTGAAGTCGGCGACATCGTGCTGGTGACGGGCGTCGAAGAATTGTCGATCGGCACGACGTTGACCGCAGTCGATACGCCGGAGGCGCTGCCGCCGATCATGATCGACGAGCCGACGTTGTCGATGTACTTCCAGGTCAACACGTCGCCGCTCGCCGGGCGCGAAGGCAAGTACGTGACGTCGCGCAACCTGCGCGACCGCCTGGCCAAGGAAATGCTTACCAACATGGCGTTGCGCGTCGAGGAGACGGGCGACACCGATGCCTTCCTGGTGTCGGGACGGGGCGAATTGCATCTGACGATCCTGATCGAGAACATGCGCCGCGAAGGCTTCGAGCTGGCGGTGTCGCGGCCGCGCGTCGTGCTGCGTGATATCGACGGCGTTACCTGTGAGCCGTACGAATCGCTGTCCGTCGACGTCGAGGAGACGCACCAGGGCGCGGTCATGGAAGCTCTGGGCACGCGTCGTGGCGACCTCGTCAACATGGAATCCGACAGCCAGGGCCGCACGCGCCTCGATTACCGCATCACAGCGCGGGGCCTGATTGGTTTCCAGGGCGAGTTCATGAACCTGACGCGCGGCACCGGACTCATGAGCCACGTGTTCGACAGCTACGCGCCGGTGAAGGGCGAAATCCCCGAGCGCCGCAATGGTGTGCTGATTTCAGCCGAGGACGGCCCCGCTGTCGCGTACGCGCTGTGGAAGCTGCAGGATCGCGGCCGGATGTTCGTGTCTCCGGGCGAGGCGCTGTATGAGGGCATGGTCATCGGCATCCACAGCCGCGACAACGACCTCGTGGTCAATCCGATCAAAGGCAAGCAGCTGACCAACGTGCGCGCATCCGGCACCGACGAAGCGGTCCGGCTGGTGCCGCCGATCCAGTTGAACCTCGAATACGCGGTGGAGTTCATCGCCGACGACGAGCTGGTGGAAGTCACGCCGCAGTCGATCCGGATTCGCAAGCGGCACCTCAAGGAACACGAGCGGAAGAAGGCCAGCCGCGAGGCCGCCTGATACACACTGGCGCCGGTCGTCTCGGCGCTATGTGCAGGACGAAGTGTCGGGTCCACTAGCGAAGCGGCGTAGATCGCTCAGACCAGGTACTTCTCTACCGCGCTCTCGTTCCACGCAACGCCGGTGCCGGTCGCGCCGTCCACGTGTGCCATGCCGCTGTGTAGCTGCAACGGCTCGCTGACGATCGGATTCCACCAGTCCGCATATTCCAGCCAGTGCGCGGTCGGCGTCGCACACAAAAGCTGCGCGCTGATCTCCGGCCACAAGTGATTGGAGATGCGGATGTTCCGGGCCGCAGCCATCGCCGCCGCCCGCATCCACCCGGTCACGCCGCCGATCTTCATCACGTCCGGCATCATGTAATCGGAGGCCCGCGCGTCGATGGCGTGCTGCATGTCGAGCGGTCCCCACCAGTTCTCGCCGCACTGGATCGGCGTACGCGCCTCCCGCGTCACCATCGCGTGGCCCGCGTAGTCGTGTGCAAGCGTGGGCTCTTCGACCCACGTGAGACCCTCGTCATCGAGGACGCGCATCCGTTGCACCGCCTCGGCCGGCGTGAGACTCTGGTTGTAGTCGACCATAACCGCGACGCTGTCACCAACCGCATTGCGTATGGCGCGAATCACGGCAACGTCTTCCTCTACAGTTGGGTAGCCGATCTTGGCCTTCACACCCGTGAAGCCACGCTTTGCCCAGTCCTCTCCGGTAAGCGCCGAGCCTTCAACCCCGTCGTAGCCGATCGCACCATAGGCAGGGACCGGTTTCTCCGCACCGCCCAGGAGGCGTATCAGCGACGTCCGGTGACTGCGCGCAAGCGCGTCCCAAAGCGCCATGTCGATGGCGGCGAGGGCGATGCCGACCAATCCTTGCGTCCCGAGCAGCCGGAAACGCGCGTTCAATTTTTGCGCGATCTCGGTGGGCGCGAGCATTTCGCCTTTCACCAGCGCCTCGAAATTGCGAATGAGTTCGGCGACTGGCTTGAGCGCGGCGGGTGTGTACGTGAACACCATGCCGTGGCCGACGGTGCCGTCGTCGATTATTGCGTCGACCAGCACCAGAGGCGATTCCGAAACGGTGCCGCTCGCGGTCCGATGCGGGTGCTGCATCGGCACGCGTACAGAGCGCACCTGCAGGCCTTGAATTATGGGCGTCGAACTTTGGCTCATCGCCGACCTATCCTATGCAGGGTCGTTCGTTTCTACCTGCTCGTCACCGAGCCGTCCCGCGGCGTCCTGCAGCGCCCTGATCGCGTCGGCGCGGCCTTTTCCGCTCAACTTCTTTTGATCGATGATCAGCAGCATCCCTTCCTGCTCCTGCCGGATGATACGGCCGTTCACACCGGATTCGTCCTGTAATCCGACGACCCTATGCGTGCTCACGGGCCTCGGAAAGCCCTTGACGGTGATGGTGCCGGTCTCCTCGGCGATGACGACGTCCTTGACCAGGGAATAAGTCTCGTGCGCCAGCAGGATGCCACCCAGGTCGGCGTGGGTCTGCAGCCGCGCGGCCAGGTTCACTTCGTTGCCGATGATCGTATAGTCGACGCGGTCGTCGCTGCCGAAGTTGCCCACGGTGCAAAAGCCGGTATTGATTCCGATGCGCAACTGGAAAACATGTTCCTGGCCGCGCTCGCGCCATTCGGCCTGCAGGTCACGCATTCGTTGTTGCATCGCGACGGCCATCCTGACGCAGGCGATGGCATCTTCCCGCGCGCCGCGCGTTTCAGGATCGCCGAAGAACAGCATGATTGCGTCTCCGATGAACTTGTCGATGGTGGCGCCGTATTCGAGCGCAATTGACGACATTTCCCGCAGGTATTGGTTGAGCAGTGTTGTGAGCTCCTCGGATTCGAGGATGTCCGTCGTCTCCGTGAAGCCGGCGATGTCGGAGAAGAAGATCGTCATTTTCTTGCGTTGCGACGCGACTTCTACATTCTTCTCGCCGCTGAAGATCTGGCGGTAGATTTGCGGCGACAGATATTTCGACAATTTTGATGCCAACGATTCGAGCATCTGCTTCTTTTCAGTGACCAGCCGCGTGGCCTCTTCGGCCGCAAGCTTCGCGTCAAGCAGGCCCTTCTCCGCGTCCTTGAGTTCGGTGATGTCGGTCATTACCGTCACGGTTCCACCGCCGGCGATGCGACGGCGGCCGATCCTCAGGACTCGGCCGTCCGGGATCCTGTCTTCGAACGCTTGGCCGGTGGGATTGCGCAGGCTCTCCATCCGCTTATCGACGAGTGCCTCCACATCGCCCTCGCCGTAGTAGCCATTTTTGGCCAGGTAATTGAGCAACCCGACATAGGGGCGGCCAGGCTGCAGGAGTTCCCGCGGCACCGGGTAGACGTCCGCGAAGCGGTCATTGCAGAAGACGATATTGAGCGCTTCGTCGATATAGGACAGCGCGCCCGGCATGTTGTCCAGCGCGAGATGGAGTTGCGCCTCCTTGCGGGCCAGATTGGATTCGGCCACCTTGAGCCCGGTGATTTCGGTGATTACCGTCACTGTGCCCCCGGGTGCGGCGCGACGGCGATAGATCTCGTACGTGCGACCATCGGGGGTGCGATCCTCGAAGGTCGAACCCGTTGGGTTGCGTAGACTCTCCACTCTCCTTCCGACCAGAGCCTCGACGTCGCCTTCGCCGTAATAGCCACGCGTGGCCAGATGGCGCAGCAAGTCGGTATAGGGCCGCCCGGGCTCCAGCAATTCCGGGGGTACGGGATACATGTCGGCAAAGCGGTCATTGCAGATGACGATGTTCAGGTCGTCATTGGTGTAGCAGAGTGCGCCTGGCATGTTGTCCAAAGCGACTTTGAGCTGCGCTTCCTTGCGTGCCACAGCCTCCTCTGCGCGCTTGCGCGCGGTGATGTCCGAATAGGTGAGAACCAGTCCGGCATCGCCCATCGGCGAGTACTGGACCTGCAGCGTCTGGCCGGACGCCAACGCAAACTCAAGCGCATGCGGCTTGCGTGCGCGGACGCGGTTCATGCGCGTCCGGGCCAGCGCATCGGCATTTCCCGGCCCGTAGTCGCCGCGTTCCGCGTTGTAGAGATAGAATTCCGCGAGCTCCGTTCCCGCCTTGCACAGCGCCGAAGGATAGCCGCGCAACGTCCGGAACGCCTGGTTGCTCGCCACGAGCTTCATGGCGTCGTCGAAGATCGCAAAGCCGAAAGTCAGTGTGTCGAGGCCTGCGCGAAGAAGCTGCGCTTCGGCGTCAGGCGCTGCTGCGTCCGCCGAATCCGACGTCGAGGTTCGCTTGGCCATCACCAAACTCCTGTTGCCTTGATGCAGTGAAAGGCTGGCGCCCCTGTCGGCCGTCAGTCGGTGGTCCCGGATTATGGCCCTCCGGGAGGCGGTATGGACCATTCTGGCGCCTTTTCCGCCCGCCGTGCCGCGGGTCCACCTTGTGGCTGTTGACGGCGACAGTGACAATGCGGCTCGGAGCGATCCAGCACCATGGCCGAATTAACGAACCTCACGCCTTCGCTTGCCGCGGCGTTTGCCGACATCGCGCTGGCCAACGTCGTCCGCGAATTCCCGAACAAGGCGGACCACGTCATGGGCGCGGCCGGCGATGCACGCCGGCCGCGCGAACTGCATCCTGTGTTCTACGGCAGCTTCGACTGGCATTCATGCGTGCATATGCACTGGCTGCTGGCGCGCGTGCGGCGGCTCGTTCCCGACCTGCCGCAGCGAGCAGCAATCGACGCGCTGTTCGACACGCACCTGACGCCGCCGAATATCGCGGCGGAATGCGCGTACCTCGCGCGACCCGAATCCCGCGGCTTCGAGCGGACCTACGGCTGGGCGTGGTTGCTGGAACTTGCTAGTGAACTGCGCCGCGGCGTCGATGCGGGATCGCAGCGCTGGTCGGAGGCGCTGCAGCCGCTGGCCGACGCCTTCGTAGGTCGCTATATTGACTACCTGCCGCGACAGCACCATCCATTGCGCGCAGGCGTCCATCCCAACAGCGCGTTCGGGCTGTTGTTCGCCCTTGATTACGCGCGAATCGCGGGCGAGTCCGCGCTCGAACGGCTTTGTGTCGAACGTGCCCGTGCCTGGTATGCCGGTGACCGCGATGCCCCGGCCGCATGGGAACCTTCCGGCACCGATTTCCTTTCGCCTGTGCTGATCGAAGCGGAACTGATGCGGCGCGTGCTGCCGCCGCCGGAATTCGCGATTTGGCTCGACGCTTTCCTGCCCGGATTGGGCAGGCGCGAGCCTCGCACGCTGTTCACGCCCGCGGACGTCGCCGATCGCAGCGATCCCTTCATCGTTCATCTCGACGGCCTGAACTTTTCGCGCGCGTGGTGCCTGCGCGGAATCGCGTCGGCGCTGCCGGATTTCGATTCGCGCACAGCGATGCTGCGCGATGCGGCCGCTGTCCACCTCGAGGCTGGGATGAGAGGATTGGCAGGAGGCGACTACATGGGCGAACACTGGCTCGCGACCTTTGCTACGCTTGCCTCGACCCAGTAGACTGACCTGTCCATGAACGAGATACTCCAGATCACCCTGCTCGTGCTGCTCGTCGTGCTGCTGGTGCTGGGCGTCGTCGGTCTGCTGCGCATTTCCGCACTGGGCCGAGCCCGCGACGAAGCAATGCGCGAGGCCGCCGAAGCGCGCGCACGCAGCGATGCTTTGGGCACTCAGGTTGCGCGCGTTGAATCGGATATTCGGCAGGATCTTGCCAATGCGCGTTCGGAGCAGGCCAGCACGGCCGCAGGATTGCGCAATGAGGTCGGCGGCGCGATCGGCAAGTTCCGCGAAGCCACCCAAGCGCAATTGACGGACATGTCCGGGTTGCAACAGCGGCAGTTGCAGGGCTTCGGCGAGCAGCTGGCCAAACTTACGCTGTCCAACGAGCAGCGCCTGGACGCCGTGCGCAGCAGCGTCGAACAGCGTCTTGATGTGTTGCGCGTGGACAACGCCGCCAAGCTGGAACAGATGCGCGCCACCGTCGACGAGAAGCTGCAGGCGACGCTCGAGCAGCGCCTGGGCGAGTCTTTCAAAATCGTCTCGGACCGGCTGGAGCAGGTGCACAGGGGTTTGGGGGAAATGCAGACGCTGGCGGCGGGCGTCGGTGACCTGAAGCGCGTGCTGTCCAATGTCAAGACGCGCGGGATGTGGGGCGAGGTGCAGCTCGCAGCGCTGCTGTCCGAGGTGCTGACCACCCAGCAATACGGCACCAATGTCGAGACCGTCCCGAACAGCAACAAGCGCGTCGAATTCGCGATACGCCTCCCGGGCCGCGGCGACGACGGCCGGCCGTGCTGGCTTCCCGTGGACGCCAAGTTTCCGCTGGAGGAATGGCAGAAGCTCCAGGATGCGCTGGAGCGCGCCGACGCGCCGGCGGCCGACATGGCCCGGAAGGCGCTCGCTGAATTTCTCCGCGTCCAGGCGAGACTGATTCGCGATTCCTACGTTTCGCCGCCGTTCACCACCGACTTCGCGATCCTCTTTGTCCCGACCGAAGGGCTGTATGCGGAAATGATGGCGCGCGCCGGGTTCGCAGAAAGCTTGCAGCGGGACTATCGCGTCACGCTCACCGGCCCCACGAATTTCCTGGCGCTGCTCAACAGCCTGCAGATGGGCTTTCGCACGCTGGCGATCGAGCAGCGGTCGAGCGAAGTGTGGAAAGTGCTGGGCGCGGTCAAGACGGAGTTCGCGAAATTCGGCGACGTCATCGCCAAGACCAAGGACAAGCTCGACCAGGCGAGCCGCACGCTGGATGAGACTGGTGCGCGCAGCCGCGCCATCGTGCGCGAGTTGCGCAAAGTCGAGTCGGTGCCCGAGTCCGAATCGCGGTCGGTGCTGCAACAGGCGCTGATGCTCGACGTCGACGAGACGCCGCCCGAGGCCAAGTAACGGGCCAAGGACTAGGGCCTCTAAACGTTACATTCACATGAGCGTGACCTTCAGAAATGGCGCAATCGAGGCGACAAGCAGAGCCGGGGCAGGCTCCCCGGCGAGCATTGGCAACAAAAAGTGCGCCATTTCTGAAGGATCACCCAATGGGGCGCGGTCCCTGCGGCCCCATGGCATCGTTGCTTCCTCGTTGTGTGGGACCGGCCACACGGCCTCGTGCGCGCCTTGCCCTGGGGCCGCAGGAGTCGCGCCGCTCACGCGAATGTAGTGTCAACAGGCCCTAAATGTTCGGAACCCTACGCCGCTGGCAACAGCAGCGCGTCCTGAAATCGCAGGCAATTCCCGATGCGCTGTGGCGCGATTCGCTGGAGTCGCTGCCGTTTCTCGCCATCTATACGGAAGACGAGCTGAGACGCCTGCGCGAAAAGGTCGTGTTGTTCCTGCATGCAAAGAACATCATCGGCGCGCGCGGCCACCGGGTGATGCCGCGTCAGCGCGTAGTGATCGCGCTGCAGGCCTGCGTACTGATTCTCAACCACGATCTCTCGTACTACGACGGCTGGCAGAACATCATCATCTATCCGGATGAATTCGTTCCCGGCTGGGAATGGGAGGACGAGGCGGGCGTCGTGCATCGCAACGAGGACCCGATGGCGGGCGAGGCGATCCTGGGCGGGCCGGTGGTGCTGTCGTGGGCCGATGTCGAAGCAAGTTCGGACTGGACGACAGCGGGCATGAACCTGGCGATCCACGAGTTCGCGCACAAGCTCGATATGCGCAACGGCGCCGCCAACGGCTGTCCACCGTTGCCGGCCGAGATGCCGCCGCACATCTGGAAGAAAACGATGCTGGCGGCCTACGAGCATTTCCAGATGCGCGTGCAGCGCGGCGACCGTACCGCCATCGACCCTTATGCGGCGGAGAGTCCGGCCGAATTCTTTGCGGTGTTGTCGGAAGTGTTCTTCGTCGAGCCGACGCTACTGCGCCACGAGTTTCTCGCCGTGTACCAGCAGTTCGCTCGCTTCTACCGGCAGGAACCCGCGACGCGCACGGAAATCCTGCTCGAAGAATAGGTGAGGACCCCCACGCTTGCCGCCTCATTGATCAATTCGGCGGCTGCGCTGCCCCCGGAGGGGGAGCAAATCGCGCCTTGGGACGGCCCTGCGGCGCTCACCGCTCGTTCGACGGGCGAAGGGCGCTCTTGGGCCGGAAGACCCGGCACACGCCGTCGTGCGTTTCGATATACGGACCGCCAATCAGGTCGACGCAATAGGGAACGGCCGGGAACACGCCGTCGAGGGTTTCCTTGATTGCCTTGGGCTGACCGGGAAGGTTGAGGATCAGCGCGCGGCCGCGCACGACGCCCACCTGTCGCGACAGGATCGCGGTCGGCACGTACTTGAGGCTCACCTGGCGCATCTGCTCCCCGAAGCCTGGAAGTACCTTGTGCGCTACGGCGAGTGTCGCCTCGGGTGTGACATCGCGTGGCGCCGGCCCAGTGCCCCCCGTGGTGAACACCAGGCTGCAGCCGTGGATATCGACCAGTTCGACCAGCGTGCGTTCGATGACGGCCTGTTCGTCGGGAATGAGCCGGGTAAGCGTGGTCCACGGCGATTGCAACGCCGCGGACAGCCATCCCTGGAGCCCGGGTAGCCCCTTGTCCTCGTACACGCCCGCCGAGGCGCGATCGGAAATGGAAACAAGTCCGATAGTCAGCGTATCGGCCACGTCAGCACATTCCTTGTCATTGCTCGATGGCCACGGCGGCCTTCAGCTGGCGAAACAATTCGCGGTAGCGGTGCGGGGGGCCGCCACGCGCCCGTTCCAGATTGGCGTCGTGGATGAGGGACTCCAGGTGGCGGCGGTCGGCCTGCGGATACGCGCCGACGAATTCATTCAACGCGGCTGGATCGACCAGCAAGCGGTCACGCCAGCGCTCGATAGCGGCAAAACGCGCATTTTCTTCCCGTGGTCCCTTCGCCCAGGCCGCCAATGCGGCCTGCAGTGGCGCGGGATCGATGGTGCGCATCAACTTGCCGATGTACTGGATCTGGCGGCGGCGGCCCTCGTGTGCAGTTATTCCGCGGGCCTGGATGATTGCGTCGACCAGCCGCTCGGGCAAGTCCAGATCCTTCAACCGCTTCGGGTCGAGCGCGACCAGTGCCTCGCCCAAGTCCTGCAGGGCGTGCATGGCATGCTTGCGCCGGGTTTTCGACGGCGCCTCGGCGGACGGGGAGTCGGCGTCGGGCGGCTCGTCGGGTCGGGAGATCATTCGGTCGGTCTGATTGCCTGGGAAAGGCGTCGGTGCCTGCGCGTTTGCTATGATAACCGACCGATCCCCCAAGGCCGCGACAGATGCGCCACGGGACACCTCCAACGCGCTTCACCGCTAACCAGGTCCATTCATGACCGCGTCACTTAACGTCGACCAGAAGGCGCATGCACCGCGCGGCGCGATGCGCATGTCCACCGAAGGCCATTTTCCCGTCACTGCGGCGGAACTCGAACGCGTATCGGCGGCCATTCTCGCCGCGGCCAAGGGAGGCGGCGCGTCGGCTGCCGAAACCGAGGTGTCGCAGGCCGTCGGTCAGAGCGTCACCGTGCGCCACGGCGAAGTCGAGACCATCAACTACAACCGGGACAAGGGAATCGGGGTCACCGTTTTCGTGGGCAAGCGGCGCGGCAACGCCAGCACCGCGGATTTCTCGGATGAGTCGATTCGCGCCACTGTCGACAAGGCGCTCGCGATCGCCCGGTATACGGCCGAGGACGACGCGGCGGGACTCGCCGATCCGGCGCGGCTCGCCAAGGCGTGGCCGGACCTCGACCTGTATCACCCGTGGGACCTGCCCGTAGAACGCGCAATCGAGCTTGGGCGCGAAGCGGAGGCCGCGGCGCTGCGCGTCGATCCGCGAATCACCAACAGCGAAGGCGCGACGGTGGCGCGCGGTGAATCGGAATTCGTCTATGCCAACTCGCTCGGCTTTTCCGGCGGCTATCGCAGTTCGCGTCACCACATCGACTGCTCGGTGATCGGCGAGGATCACGACGCGATGCAGCGCGACTACTGGTATACGGCGGCGCGCGCGCCCGAGGATCTGCTCGGCGCCGACGTGGTGGGCCGAATCGCCGGAGAACGCACCGCCCGCCGGCTGAACGCGCGGCAATTGGGGACGCTCGAGTGCCCCGTGCTGTTCGAGGCACCGGAAGCGGCCGACCTCATCGGCTGCTTCGTGCAAGCCGTATCGGGCGGAAGCCTTTATCGCAAATCGTCGTTTCTTCCCGATTCGCTGG
>Ga0068859_100001236_pt1 | contig 26111 bp, 30 predicted proteins | sample KBSSwiS22_FD_66585 | JGI IMG/M metagenome (GOLD analysis project Ga0068859, IMG submission 66585) | Switchgrass rhizosphere microbial communities from Kellogg Biological Station, Michigan, USA - KBS Switchgrass S2-2 | ecosystem: Host-associated > Plants > Roots > Rhizosphere > Soil ...
GTGCTGGTGGTCGAGCATGACGAGGACGCGATCCGCACCGCCGATTACATCATCGACATGGGGCCGGGCGCCGGCGTGCATGGCGGAGAAGTCGTCGCGCGCGGCAGCCTCGACGAGATCCTAAGCACCCAGGGTAGCATCACCGCCGACTATCTCAACGGCACGCGCGAGATCCCGGTCCCTGCGAAGCGGCGCAAGGGCAATGGCAAGAAAGTCACGGTTCACAACGCCACGGCGAACAACCTGCGCGGCGTAACGGCCAGCATCCCGCTCGGCACCTTCACGTGCATCACCGGCGTGTCGGGCTCGGGCAAGTCGAGCTTCACGATCGACACGCTCTACGCCGCCGCCGCGCGACAGCTCAACGGCGCGCGCGTGCTCGCCGGCAAGCACGACAAGATCACCGGGCTCAAACATTGCGACAAGGTGATCGACATCGACCAGTCGCCGATCGGCCGCACGCCCAGATCGAACCCGGCGACCTACACCGGCGCCTTCACCGCGATCCGAGACTGGTTCGCCGGCCTGCCCGAAAGCCAGGCGCGCGGCTACAAGCCCGGCCGGTTCAGCTTCAACGTCAAGGGCGGCCGCTGCGAGGCGTGCCAGGGCGACGGGCTGCTCAAGATCGAGATGCACTTCCTGCCCGATGTCTATGTCATCTGCGACGTGTGCCACGGCGCGCGCTACAACCGCGAGACGCTCGAAGTGAAGTTCAAGGGCAAGAGCATCGCCGATGTGCTCGACATGACGATCGAGGACTCGGTCGAGTTCTTCAAGGCCGTCCCGCCGATCCGCGACAAGATGGCGATGCTCAACGAAGTCGGGCTCGGCTATGTCAAGGTCGGCCAGCAGGCGACCACGCTGTCGGGCGGCGAGGCGCAGCGGGTGAAGCTCGGCAAGGAGCTGGCGCGCCGGGCGACCGGGCAGACGCTTTATATCCTGGACGAGCCGACCACCGGGCTGCATTTCGAGGATGTCAGGAAACTGCTCGAGGTGCTGCAGACCTTGGTCGAGCAGGGCAATACGGTGGTGGTGATCGAGCACAATCTCGATGTGATCAAGACGGCGGACTGGATCCTGGACCTGGGACCCGAGGGTGGGGTGAAGGGCGGCGAGGTGGTGGCCGAAGGCACGCCGGAGCAGGTGGTGAAGGAGCCGCGGAGCTTTACGGGGCAGTATCTGGCGCCGCTGCTGGAGAAGGGGCGTGAGCGGGTGGCGGCGGAGTAGAAAACCCGCTGTCGAGGATCTCGACAGGTAACAAGGCATTAGATCCGACCAGCTCGCAGTCGAGAGCAAATCAGCGATCGCCTTGTCTGATGTAGAGCCGGTACACCGATTTGCGCCCAGTTGAGAAGCTTGCAGGTTGGCCTATGTGACTTTTACGTCAACTGCTCGCAGTCCTTTCTTACCAGTGACGAGTACGAAGCTCACGCGATCCAGCATTTTAACGGCTCGAATGTCATCTTGACGAGAGTCATTTTGGTGAAAGAAAACTTTCCCGCCTGCTTTTGACGATAAGATATAGCCGAACCCCTTTACGCGACTAAATTCGGTAACCGTTCCTTCCAAACGCTCCGTATGCGCCGGCTCCGATTTCGCAGAACTAGATATCTGTTCAATAATCGCCGAGGTGAACGATCTTGTCCGTTCGGGCGGCTCACGCCAAGGCTTCTCTTTTTCCCAGACCTCGTTTAGTGTTCGCCTAACGCTATTAAGAGCCATAGCGTACTGATCGCTGTCATTAATGACATCCAAGAGATGTCGACAGTAATCATCCATGCCCTTTGAATTTAAGGCAGGCATCACTCCCTTGCCGTATCGCAGTCGAAATGCCGTGAGCAACTGAAAGCGGTAATGCTTTAACATTCTCGGCAATTTTTCTTCGGTAAATAGACGCTCCATAGCCGCCAGCGCCACGCCGGAAACGACATATGGAAGGTATCTATGCGATTCACTAAACAATCTGCTTCTATAGGAATCCAACAGCTCTCCGTAATACCTATGGGTGCTGTGTGGTTCATTCAAGAACATGCCTACAAAGCATTTTATTTGTGTCGGTAGCGTAATAATAAAATCTCTACTTATGTGCGATTCATCGTATTGTTTAGATCTTCTTTCATATACCACTTGATTGTTCAAGTATTTGCTGACCGCGATATACGTTTCCTCCAATTCCTTTTGAAATGGCGCCAGCGATTCGAACGCCTCAGGTTTTATTTCAGTCTGTCTGTTCGCACCTTGAATGATTTGGTTCGTTACGTCCAGATTTCCCGTGACAATCAACTTTAACGGTAGATAAACATGCTCGGAAAGATAGTCCTTTGCCAGGTAAAGAACATGACTGGTTTGACAACCATTTACAACCTGATAGTCACGTAGCCTGAACTTTGCGCCGACTTTACTTACGTCCTTCGCTACTACGGTTACACCATTATTAAGCAAAGAAAATCTGTCACGCTGAGATTCTTCAGTAATAGTGGATCTTATTTCAGAATTGACGGCATTATGCCCCTGAAAATCTCTAACATTGTCATAAAATAACCTCCTATTCAATATTCCGTCGTCGTCGCATAGGATCTTTAGATATTCCAATGCCGGCACAACGCCAATGTAGGCCTCCGCTACGCCGGCAATTTCCGGGAGAATTGTATGTTTGTCGAACGAGAGTTCTCGGATAAACTTATGTTTTATCTCTCTATATATACGCTTTAAGCGCTCGGCGTCCAGGGGCGTGAAGTCAACCTTGCTGAATAACCCTGTCCCTTCAAGATCGGTTTTGATTTGATTAACTCGAGTTAACAACGCCGACTCACCCTTCCACGCACCCGTCGTGACGTAGTGCAGATGGCAAATTGGCGGTTGATCCATATCAATGGTGAGAGAGTATATATATTCCTTAATTCTGTGAGCTTCTTGGAGACTTGTATTGGCTGTATCCGGTAACGTCTTTTCGAAAAACGATCGGACGCCAGAAAGGAACGTTCCTATCTCGCCCCCATCAAACGAGGATGACGTTTTTGACTGAACAAAGACAAATTCGACATCAAGACGTCGAAGCATTTTCTTTAGGTAATCAACATCGGAACTTGCTCTGACGAGATGATCGTTTACGAATATCCCGATGCCATCAATACCAAGATCACCTCCACCGCCGATTGCGACATCATCAGGATCGAACACTTCGGTATAGTGTTTTGCCATTACACAATAGTTCGCGAAATGCTCGAACTGTTCGGGTTCGGCTAAGTGACTTTTTTTGTATTCTGTCGCGAAATCCGAGAGGTACGACTCTAACACAGGGTCTTTCATCAGCCCGCCCCACCCATTGTTGATGTAAGCATATCAGCCTCTCTGGTAATGTGAAGACACGAATTCTGGGGACATCAACCTCAACTCCGAAAGTTCGTATTGAAGTTGATACTCCACCGAGTTGCCGATCGTCTCCCGGTCACGGTCAGCCAACGTCAGAGCGCGCTGCCCTTACTCGGGGGGGGCTCCGGCGACACAATACCGAACCAAGTCGCGATCCCGCATCCCGGATCTGCGCCGAAATTCGCGAGCGCGCAGAACGGCATCCAAACTTGCGTTGTTGCGCGTGACAACGGAAACGGACGGGAACTTGGTGCGCCAGGGTTTGTGTCCGACTCATTGCACGCCGCCGTCTCCGCTTGCCTCTCAATGCGGACGGTTCTGCTCGATATACTGCAATTCGTTGCGCGCGATTTCGCTGTCGGGCTCGTATTTCTGGCTGCGCTTGTACGCCTTGACCGCCTCGTCCCAGCGTTTCAGGTCGCTCAGGGTGAAGCCCTGTCCGCGCAGCGCCATTGCCCGGAGATGCGACCCTTCGTTCTTGTCCGGAAGCTTCGACGCCAGCTTCTCGGCCTGCAGATAGACCTCGAGCGCGCGCGGCAGGTCGCCGTTGACGCGCACCGTGTAGGCATATTCGATCTGATATTGCGCATTGGCCGGGGCACGGCCGACCAGCAATTTGAGCGCCGCTTCCGCTTCGATTGGCCGCTTCAGCTCGTTCAATGCATAGCCTTTGACCAGGAGCGCATCGCACCAATCGTTCTCGACCGTGACGGTGACCGTGAAGTTCCCCTTCATGAAGCTTTGCAGAAACGCCGCGGCCGCGCCTGGGCAGATCGCCTCGGGATCCTTGGCCAGCGCTTCGTCGATGATGCGATCGACCAGCTTCAAAGATTGCGCGGCATCGGTCTTGAGCAGCTCGCGCGCGGTATCGAGGTCACTCCGCTTGGGCTGGGCCTGCGGGTACGCCGGTGAGGCGAACAACAAACTCCCGGCGGACAAGGCCGCGAACATTATCGAAACGCGCATTTTCACTTCCCCCCCGAGTCACTTCCCACGTCGCGGCACCCCGAAACGCCGGAGTTTCGCAGGTCCGACAATGTCGATCTTCTAACGGTACTACCAGTTGGCGCGCAGCCCCAACTGCATGAAAGTGCTGATCGACTATAGAAATCCCGGGAGTGGATGAATGATCACACTATATGGCTGCGGCAGTCCGAACGTCCGCAAGGTCGTGATCATGCTGGAGGAACTGGGGCTCGAATACGAAATCAGCTTCGTTGCGGTGATGAACGGAGGGCAGTTCGAACCCTCGTTCCTGGCGCTTAACCCGCTCGGCCGAGTGCCCGTCCTCGTCGATTCCGATGGGCCCGCGGGCGAGCCTGTCTTCGAAAGCGGCGCAATCCTCATCTATCTCGCCGAGGCCTATGGCCGCGAGGACCTGCTGCCGGCACTGGGCCGCGAGCGCTACGCGGTCATAAAGTGGCTTATGCTCCAGATGGCCAATATTGGCCCCATCTTTGGCCAGCACAATCATTTCATCATCACGCCGGACCACGCCACGAGCTATGCGGCGCGTCGATATCGCGAACAGGCCGCCCGTTTGTATCGCTTCCTCGACGCGCGATTGGCCGATGTGCCGTGGCTTGCAGGAGGCAATTATTCGATTGCCGACATCGCGACCTACCCCTGGGCACTCTATGTCGAACGGCACGGCATGGATTGGGAGGAACTGCCGCATCTGAGAGCGTGGCGAGATCGAATTGAGGCTCGGCCCGCTCTTGCTCGCGTGAACGCCACCATGCAGCGCTTTGTGGCCGACGATATGAAATATGCTGGCGAGGCTACCCAGGAGAGTCTCAACCGCTTTTTCTGGCGCGAAGGTGAGGACGGACCGCAGGTGGATCTGACGCCGATGATAGCGGAGCATATCAAGGCGCGTTGACGCCTGGCGATTGCTGGGCGCGGCGACGGTGGGGGAAATTCCGGGGACATCACACTGAACTCGAAGCCACGACCGCTCCGATCGCCTCGCCAGCGGTGAACTTCGGCGACACCGAGTTCCCCGCTACCTTCGACCAACCCTAACAGCATCAGGGCTTCGCGCCTGTGCCGCCGCCGGCATCCGCGACATCGCTTCACCAATGAAATCGCGTTCCGCCTCCGGCGTGGCGAAGAAGCGCCGCGGAAGAACCATCGCGCTGCTTTGCACCAGAAAGACCCAATATTTACGGGTTTGATAAAGGTCCGTGACGCAGGCCCAGCGAGCGATCATCGTCACGTCCGCCAGGTCGTAGACAAGGGCCTCCGGCGTGAGCCGGAACGTGAGCACCTGCTCATACGCCTGTCCACGCTGGACGAGCGCCTTTCGCAACAGCGGCCCGGCCAGCCTTTGGACGATCAGCACACCCACGCCCATTCCGACGAAGCCGAACTCGACCGACAGGGCGCCTACGAGCTATGATCCCGACGCCCATGCTCCCGCGGGGATGCCGACGGTGAGGATGCAAGCGAACAGGATGGCCTTCATCTGACGCGGCGATAGCCCTCGTCGCGCCTTGACATAGGCCAGCGCAGTTGCCGACTCCCCGGCGACTATCACGCCCGTCGCTTCCATCGCATTTCCTTCAAGAGCCGTGATGCGCACGCTAACCGGGGAGTTCCGCGAACATCTAGCTGCCCGGCCGGCAAAGATCATAGCGTTTAACCACCCGGTCAACGCGCGTACCGTCCTTGAGGGGCACATCCTTCAGGACGTCATGGTCGATGAATCCCTGCTTTCGGTAGAAGGCGAGACCGCCGAGATTATCGGCCCTGATCGTAGCATTGATCGCGGAAAGGCCGAGCGCGCGGGCGCGGGCGCGGGTCGCAGCGAAAAGCCTCGATCCGACGCCGCGTTGCGTGCCGCCAAGTCTGGCAAAAGTGCCGATGTCGCCGACATCGTCCGGCAAGCTCGCGAGTCGGCCGAGTGTCTGAAAGCCGTGGACGTGCCCGTTCGCGGGATCGACCGCTACGAAGCAGCAGAGCACGTCGGGGCCCAACAAATAGGCGCGCTCCAGCGCCGCGGGCGTGAACGGCTCTTGCAACGCCGTCGTCCCGCCCTTCGCGATGACAGCATTGAGCAATTCGGCGAGCGCCACGGCATCGCCGCGCGCGACGTCACGAACCTCGATCGTGTCGGCAAGCATGGCCTTTCAGCAAACCCCCTCGAATCCGGTTTCGATACGTCCTGGGAACGCCGTTACCGATCTTCCCCGCATGCAAGTTTCGGGACAGAGGCCGTCCGAGCAGTTCCCAGCATCAACCGACCTCCACGCCCTTCCAGAAGGCGATACGGCCGCGAATATGCGCGGCCTTGGGTTTAGGGTCGGGATAATACCAAGCGGCGTCGCGGTTGTCGGCACCATCGACGTGCAGGCTGTAATAATGCGCGGTTCCCTTCCAGGGGCAGACCGTCGTGGTGTCGCTCGGTCGGAGCAGCGCGGCATCAACCGACTCCACAGGGAAATAATGATTACCCTCGACGACCACCGTGTCGTCGCTATCGGCGATCCGCGCGTCATTCCATCGTGCTTCGACCATGTTGTCGCTCCCGTCCGTCCCAAGGTCGGGCGGTGCGCGGGTCACGTCAAGGTTTTGCGTTTGCCAATGTGCCAGATGGCGGATTGGCCAGGAGATCCGGGACATCAACCTGAACGCGCGCGCTAGGACCGGGACTCAGTCGCGGCCTTGCGACCATGCAATTATGCAATGGCGGACCGATCGCAACTGGGCAACAAAGCCGGACCATTATCGCGGGAGTCGCTCGTGCGCCCAACTTTCTTCGCCTGCCTCATCCCCGCCCTGATCGCGACATCCGCAGTTGCGCAGGAAAAGGCACTCGATCCGCGCACGGCGATCTATGAGCTGCGCATCTACTATCCGGCGCCCGGAAAGCTCGCGGCGCTCAACACACGCTTTCGCGAGCATACCCTCGAGATTTTCGCCAAGCATGGCATGCACAGCGTTGCCTACTGGAACGAACAGCCTGGCCCGGAGGCACCTGAGGGACGAATCGTCTATATTCTGGCGTTTCCGAGCAGGGCGGCACGCGACGAGGCCTGGAAGGCGTTCGGGAGCGATCCCGAGTGGAAAGCAGTGGCCGCCGCCTCCGAAGCCAGTGGCAAGCTGGTGACGAAGGTAGACAGCATCTTCATGACGATGGCCGACTACTCGCCGCCGCTGGCGATTCCGCACTGAAGGCCCACGTCGAACTCGATACAATCAACGAGATGATCGTCTCTACATCTCAACCGCGAGGGGCGACGCCCAGTTCAGGATTGTGGTCGCGGCCGAAAACCGCTGTGGGTAATTCCGCCGCTTTCGAACAAACCCTGCTCGGCGTAGGACAGGTGTGCGGCGGGACATGGGGACGAAAGTGGCAATCGGATCTATCGTGCTGATGCTGGCGTCTCTCCAGGCTTAAAGTGTATCGGGTCGGCGGCGAAACATTCCGGAACGAAACATTTTCCGCAGCTGTCTGGTTGCCCCTCGATCCCACCGACCTCGTTAGTCAAGCGGCTACGATCGCCTGTTCCGCCAAGCTCGCGACCTGAAGGTCTGCTTTCCCACAGCAACAGGAATTCTGGGGAGATCCTATCGATCTCCGGATTTGGCGACCGATCCAACTAGAGACTTCCGGGAACTCAAATCCCACTCATCGGGGCGGGTCAGGCGCCGGGGGCGGACCGAAAAAACCGGTGATACGACGGATAAGGCCGTCCGGCGCGAGCTCGTAGAAATCGGTCCCATCGGTCACGACACTCCCATCCGGTCGCCGCAACACCCAGCTCACGCGCATTACGTTATGGTGCGTCTGTGGCGCGCTGCAGCGGAACCGAGCACCCGGATATTCGCGCTGAAATTGCGCGATCGCATTGCTCAATCCGGCGCGGCCGCGCGCGTAGGTCGGGGTCGGGTCGTTATAGACACCGTCGCGGGCGAACACGCGCCTCAACAGGCGATCCCGAGCTTTGCGGTCGGTTGTGTTCCATGCCGCACAATGGCCCTCAACGGCAGCGGCCGGCGTCAGATGCGCAGTCGGACCGGCGGCGCCTGCGGGTGCTGCGATCGCAGCCGCGGAAAGCGCGGCGAGCAAAGCCATGCACAACCAGGCTGCAGTTTCTTTCGGCATCGCTGGCCCTCGCGAGATCCCGGAGGAAAGCGATAGCAAAAGCCGAATGGAAGCGGCACCCATGTCGCGCGCACACAGCAAACCAGCCGCGCGGGGAGAGCCGGACTTGACCACGACACCGACCGCGCCGGGCACCGCACGCGCCGTGCTTGCCCTGCGGCTCCTGCTGGGAGCATTGTTCATCGCGCATCTCTATTGGAAGCTGGCGATCCTGCCAGGCGGGCTGACCGCCTGGTGGGGCAATCTCCTCGCCAATGGATATCCGGCGTTCGTGCCCGCCTATGTGCTGTCGGCGGAGCTGTTCGGCGCGCTGTTGCTGATCCCGGGCGTACTGACGCGCTATGTCGCGCTTTATGCCATGCCGATGATGCTGGGGGCGGCGCAATATTGGCTGGTTCGCAAGGGCTTCTACTTCACCCAGGGCGGCGCCGAATTGCCGCTCGTCTGGCTGACGTTGCTCGGGATCCAGGTCACGGCCGGCGACGGTGCCTACGCGCTGATCCGTTCACCGCACTCGCGGCGCTTGCTCGAGACACTCGTCCGCCGGCATCCGCGTGAATTCCGGTGATCCCAGGGGCGCTTCGGCCACTTCTGCCCGCGCCTCGACTTCAACGCACCTCCACGAACCGCTCCCCCGCGCTCAACAACGATTCGATTTCCGCCCATCGCGGCTCCAGCCACATCGCCAATGCACGGTTGGTGGCGTTCCCGCAGCGCAACCACAATAGCCCGAAGCGATCTGGCAATCGGAGCGTCAGGAAATCCTCGTCCTTGGTCACCAGCACCGCACCATCAGCTTCGGCGTAGGCCGCGATCTCGGCATCTCCCGCCGCTCCCAGCCCCACATCGACGACATGAACCGCAATGTGATTCCGTTCGCGCAGCCAGCCGCAAAGCGCGGGCGGCAGTTGCGCGTCGACGACGAAGTTCATTCGGCGGCGAGTACCACGGGATGATCGGCTTGCGCCGCGGCATAGGCAAGGACCGCGCGCACATCGGCTTCGGTCAGATAGGGAAAGTCCGCCGCAATCTCAGCAGGCGTAGCACCGCCCGCGAGCATTTCGAGCACGTCGGTCACACGCACGCGCGTTCCCGTCACGGACGGACGGCCACCGCACACCGTCGGGTCGACCGAAATGCGCGGAAAGCCGGCGAGCACCATGACAGGAGAATGCGATTCGTGGCCAGCAGCGTCAAGTCCGGCGCTGTGGTGACGCATGGACGGCCGCTATCGCCGGGATTTCATGCGACAGGAATTTGGGAACGTGGCGTTGAAGTCCCCCTCCGACGCCCATGCGCCGGCGGGTATGCCGACCGCGAAAGTGCAAGCGAACAGGATGGCCTTCATCTGGCGCGGAGATAATCCCCGTCGCGCCTTGATATAGACCATTGCAGCTGCAGACTCCCCCGCGGCGATCACGCCTGTCGCTTCCATCGCATTTCCTTCCGTGAATGCCCGGGATAGTATGCCGATCGGCGATTGCGTCCCAGCTTGTGCCGCAAATTGGTCGGTGAACTGGCGAAGCCTCCCTGGCAAGGCGGGCCCCGCCGCGCCTCGACAGGACGAAAACGGAAGCGACGTGCGTTACACAAGCTTGCCTTCGCCGAAGCGGAAATCCTATTTGTGACCGCAGAAGGGTCACAACGGAGTTCCCCGATGCAGTCCGTTGAAATCCGAGATGCCAAGGCAAAATTATCGGCGCTGGTCGAGGCGGCCGAGCATGGCCGCCCGACGACGATTACCCGGCACGGCCGCCCGGCCGCGATGCTCGTGCCGATCGCGGACGCGCGGCGACTCGATGCCGGAGATCATCCCTCGTTCGCCGATCTGCTGTTGTCGTTTCCCGGCGGTATTGCGTTCGAACGTGACCCGACGCCGATGCGTGCGTTCGATCTTTGAGTTCGAGGTTCCTGGTCCGACTTTGAACGCACCCCCGATCCCGGCAATCGAAAACTCGGTACCGAAATCGGGCTTCTGTACTTCTGGCGATAGCGACCCAAACGCCCACTCTTGCCGGTGCGCATCCCGCCAGCCGTAATTTTCCGGATGGGCGCTTTGCGCACAGATTCGTCTCGCGAAATTCGCGACAAGCACGTCGTTCCGAGGGGGCAAGCCTTGCGGGTCGGAGCCGGGCGTCGGGGATCAACGGCGCCCGGCCTTTCCGATCCGATATCGCTTCGCCGGGTCCGTGGAACGACAACCCGTCGCCGGAGCAGGCAATTGAAGGACGAGTTCGAAAAACTCTGCGCACAGGCACGAAAGTGCCGCTGGATGGCGCCGCATATGGCCCCCGACGATGCCGAGCGGCTCTTTGCCCTGGCCCTAGAATTCGAGCGGCGCGCGAGTGAGCTGCAGCGCATGACCGTCGTCGAGAAACTGCCCGTGACCGCGCAAGGCCGGCGGTCGGGAAACACCGCCCGATAGCGCTTCGGGACCGGGTTCGCCGACCATATGGAAGATTTTGGCGATTTCATTGCACGCACCACAAAGAACTTTCGGTTCGAGGTGCTCCCACGCCTCCCCTTCCCATTCGCCGTCCGTCCGTTCGACACTTTCGTCGCACTCCGCGCGCCACGCGTCGGGGTGCGGGCTAACGGGGTCGTCCATCGTCCAGAAGAAGACAACGCGTTCATGTCGTATGAGACCGTTGACGATGTGCTGACAAACGAAGCTGGCCGCGGCTGCGCCGTGCGTGTCGCAGTGGATAGTGCTCCTCGACGTTTCACTTTCGACCGGCACCGGGACCCTGGGCGGTCCGGCCTCCGGTTCGACTCTGCGCAGGGAAGAGCCGAAAATGTTGCGCTGTAATGACCTCCGAAATACGGGCTTCATCGGGGAGGTCTACCAGCCGAGTCGAGCGGTCCGCTGTCGGACTTCAGCTAACCTATACGTTCGAGAGTAGCTGGACTGAAGGCGAATATGCCACCTTCCACCCCGCGAAGCAGCCTAACACGCCACAGGTTGCGCAGCGCTCGCCTACATACAGCCAACGCACTTCGCCATCATCATACAAAGAGAATCCAACGCCGACATTCGCGCTGTAGCTTCCGCACTCAATGCAGCGGAATCTTTCGGGTGATGCCTCATCCCAAAACTCGGCGCTGTCGCAGATCAAATGCTCCCGAGAACATTCTGTGCATGTCCTCCTCGCGCACCCCTCGTCGTCATCCGCATCCAGGAGGAAACTGACGGACGAACAGGCGCACCTTGCCAGCTGAAAAGTCGAAATCGGCATGCTCTCGGCGGCATACGCACGCAAATATTCATCAATGTCTTCGGGAGCGGAGCCAATCCACCACTTTCCGCTCTTGTCGATGGCCATGCACATTCCCTCCCGACCGCCGTGCACTGGCTTGGCGCTGTGGAAATTTCCAATCAAGTACAAAACCGCAAGATCGGTCGAGCGCGGCGTTGCTTGGAGCGGATAGCTGCTCGCGCCACGAAGGAAGCAACTATGACGGCGGCGCTGCAAAACTATCGAGCCCGGATGCGGCGCGTGCTGGACTATATCGACCAGCATCTCGACGGCGATCTGGACCTGGAAACGGTGAGCCGCGTCGCGGCATTCTCCAAATTCCATTTCCATCGGCAGTTTGCGGCGACATTCGAGCTGTCGGTGCATCGCTATGTCCAGCTCGCCCGCCTGAAGCGCGCGTCGCACCAGTTGGCCGGCGGCGACGCGCCGAGCGTCACCGACATCGCAATGGATGCCGGCTATGACGCGCCCGACGCCTTCGCCCGCGCTTTCCGGCGGCGGTTCGGACAATCGCCTTCGTCATTCCGCAAGGCGCCCGATTGGGTGCCGTGGCTGGCGGCCTCCGGGTCGCTCGACAATGCGAGGAGCAAGATCATGCAGACCATCTATTCCCATGACGATGTGACGATCCGCGATGTGCCGCCAACACCGGTGGCAATCCTCGAACACCGTGGCGACCGCGCCACGTTCGGCGAAACCACGCAGCGGTTCATCGCCTGGCGCAAGGCGGCCGGCCTGTCGCCCGAGACCAACCCGACCATCACCGTGTTCCGCTCGGAGCGCGAACCCGCCAATCCGGCCGACTATGCCATGGACCTGTGCACCGTCACCGACCTGCCGATCGCCGCCGACGACGGTGTGATGAAGCCCGGCGTGATCCCCGGCGGGCGCTGCGCGGTGCTGCGCGTCAACGGCGCGTCGCACAACCTCGAGCCCGAAGCGCTGTTCCTGTACCGCGACTGGCTTCCGGCGAGCGGCGAGGAAGCGCGCGACTTCCCGGTCTATTGCCAGCGCCGGCTGTCGTTCTTCCCCGACGTGCCGGTGCACGAAGTGATCGCCGAACTGTTCCTGCCGCTGAAATAGCGCGCGATGAGAGCAAACTAACCCGTCATCCCCGCGAAAGCGGGGAGCCAGGGTCGCGAGCGGCGTCCTTTGTTGCCCTGGGTCCCCGCTTTCTCGGGGATGACGGTAGTAGGATGCTCCTGCGCACGCGCTTTTCGCGCGCGAAATTCGCGCCGATCGAGATGCATCAAAGCCGAAGCCTTGAGGGGAGCGGCTTGAAAGGCAAGGCCTTCCAACCTCTCCCCGTCCTTCAGACGATCTCAAATCTCATTGGCGCGCGCGAACCTGGCAATGAAGTCGCCGGCACGGAACGCCAGGGCCTCGATCGTCTGCGTCGGCTGGCCGCGGCCCGACGTCACCATGCTCGAACCGTCGCACAGGAAGAGGTTTTTAACGTCGTGCGTGCGGTGGTATTTGTCGATCACCGAGGTGGCCGGGTCGTTGCCCATGCGGCAGGTGCCGAGCAGGTGCACGCCGCCGGTGGCCGCGCCGACGTCGCCCGGATCGATCTGCTTGGCGCCGGCCGCGTCCATGATTTCCACGGCGCGCTGGACCAGCCAGTTCGCGTGCTTGATGTCGTCGGGATGGTCCTTGTAGGTGACGCGCATCGCCGGCACGCCCCAATCGTCCTTCAGCTCCGGATCGATGTCGACGCGGTTGGTCTCCTGCGCCAGCGACGTGCCATGCCCGGAGCAGGTCATCCAATAGGTGTAGGATTCGAGATATTCCTTGAACCCCGGGCCCCAGGTCGCCGTTCCTTCGGGCACGGACTGGCCCCAGGTCAGCGGGCCGCCGGAGCGCGCATCGAAGCCGCCGCCGCCATAGAAGCCGCGCTTCGGATCGGAATCGTAGAAGTCGTGCAGCACGCGCGTGACGTTGGCGCCTTTATACTCGTTGAGCGGGTGCTCGAACCGCGCCGCCGCGCCGCCGCCCTTGTTGAACATCAGATAGCGGCCGACCGCCCCGCTCGAATTGGCCAGCCCATGCTCGAAGCCGCTGGTCGCCGAATTGAGCAGCAGCTTCGGCGTCTCGGAGCCGTTGGCGCACACCACGACGGCGCGCGCCTTCTGGAACTGTTCCTTGCGGTCGCGATCATAGTAATGCACGCCGGTGGCGCGGCCGGCACGGTTCATGCCGATGCGGAACACATAGCTTTCGGGGCGCACCTCGCAGCGGCCGGTCGCTTCGGCCTCGGGGATCATGGTCCACACCGACGATGACTTGGCCATCACTTCGCAGCCGAAGCCGCCGCACAGGCCGCACTGGGCGCACGGCGGGCGGCCCTTGTAGGGCACCGAATTGATGGCCATCGGCGCCGGATACGGGTGCAGGCCGAGCTTGCGCGCGCCGCGCTCGAACAGCACGCCCGACGACTTCACCGGCAGCGGCGGCATCGGATAGGGCTTGCTGCGCGGCGGATCGAACGGACTCGCGCCGGCGAGGCCAGAGACGCCGACTTCCCATTCCACCTTGGTGTAATAGGGCTCGAGTTCGGCGTAGGTGATCGGCCAGTCGACCAGGCTCGCGCCCGGGATGGGTCCGAGCCGGCTGCCTTCGATGAAGTCGATCTCGTGCAGGCGCCAGAAATTGGCGTTGAAGTGCGCGCTGCTTCCGCCGACGATGCGCGCATAGGTCAGCGGGTTCCGGCCGGCCACGCGTTCGGCCTTCTGGTCCGGGCTGCTGCGAAACGTCTGCGGATTGGTGGCCGGGTTGTTGGTGATGCCCGAGAGGTTGCGGTATTTCAGCTCGTCATGCTCGAAATCCGAGGGCGCCATGCGCGGGCCCTGCTCCATCACGATCACGCTGTTGCCGGCGCGCGACAGTTCGCGCGCCATGATGCCGCCCGAGGCACCGGAGCCGACGACGATGAAATCGACTGTCTCGCTGGTCTTGTATTTCTTGCTCGGCATGCGGCGGCTCCGTCAGGCGGTGTAGGGCTTGGTGCCGGGATAGGGGACGAACCCCGCGTAACCCTGGTCGTAATAGCCGAAGGGCGGCTCCCAATAATGGTTGTCGACCACGTTGAGCAGCTTCCAGCCGGCGTAATCGTGGTTGCCGCCGTATTGGGGCAAGGCGAGCAGGCCGAGCACGGTGAGGCGCCGCACCGCGGTGAAGAAGGGCGTCTTGTCGACCTCGTGAAGCCAGGCAGTCTGCGCTGCCTCGGACGCCGCGGAGAAGGGCTTATCGGCGCCGTAGCGCGCGGTATAGCCCGCCGAGAACTTGGCGAGACCCTGCCGGAACGCCGGCAGCTGCGCCGCAAAGAAGCTGCCGAGCGCATTGTCGATGAAAAAGATCACCCGGGCATCCCGCGCGCCTGGCGTGGCGCCGCCGGGGACGATCAGGTTCGCAATGGCGTCGACCTCGGCCGCTTCGGCAGCGGTCAGCGTGCTGAGCTTGGTCGGCGGCTCAGCCATGGCATGGCCTTCGTGGCCCATATGACCGACATGTTCGGCGGCGACTGCGATCTGCGGCCAGTTCATCGCGATCCAGCTCGCGCTCGCCAAATTGCCGATCGCCGCCATGAATTGGCGACGCGAGGGGACCGGTTCTTCCATGGATCACTCCGAATCTGGCTGGAAAGCCACCGATGTCAGAGCGTGCAACGGCCGGTGAGGGAATACTGCAAACTGCGTATGGACCAGGCGCGCCCGCCGTGGCCAAATGCGTATGATTTTGGGGAAACGCGCCCCTCGCTGCGCGTCAGGTCACCCGACGGGCCGAACCGCCCAGCGGCTGGCCGACGGATCCGGAGCCGCCGCCTGCGCCGCAGCTTCCTTCGCCTGCCATTCCTTCACTGCGCCATCGATTTCGGCCAGCGTGAACTCCCGGCGGAAGAGGAACATCGCTTCGGAGATGAACCCGCGCATCGTCTCATAGCTGAAGGTCGGATCCCTCAGTTGCCGCTTATAGTCCGACGAATCGAAGAACAGCGCATAGACGACCGCTGCCCGCAGCGGGTCCGTTTCGAGTTGTGCGGCAAGGCTCGGCTCGATCCTCCATCCCCCCAGGCCCGTATAGTTGGGCCAATCGGGATTTTCCGCGGCCATCAGCGGAAAGATCTGCGTCACGCGGCGCTTGATCAGCTTCCGGCCGGGGATCACCGAGCCTGAAAACTCGTCGTTGAAATAATTGTCCTTGCGGAGCGCCTTGGACGGCCGCCTGATCCGGAATTTCCTGAAAAAGACGATGACAAAGAACAATAGGATCAGGCCGATGCCGATCAGCACCACCAACAGGGGATTGTCGCGGACCCATTCGGAGATTGAAAGTGCCATTGTCACCCGCTCTGCTGCATTGCACGCAGTGCATGATGGGAAAAGGGGATGCGAGACAAGTGGTTTCTGTGGAACCGCTGTCCCGCGCCGGATACTCCGCGTGCAAAGGCAGAGTTCGGAAGGCCGGAGAGCGTGTTTGGAAATGCGCGGAAGCGCGCATTTCGAGGCGGTGCCGGCCCGATAAACCGGGAAGATCTCCGACAATCAGATCGGGTTGATCCTCTACGGTCGCTCCCGCTCGCCTGAGCGTGGATTTGCGGTCCGGCCTTGCCGCCGGCCGCGCGACTGTTAGCATGCTCGCATAAACGATTGGGGAGGCAGGGCATGAAATCGGCATGGGCGTTCGTCGCCGCGGCGACGCTGCTGGCGTGCGCAGGCGTGGCGCGCGCGCAGGATCTCGCGATCACGCACGCGCACCTGCTCGACGGCACCGGCAAGGTGATCGATGACGGAACGCTGGTGATCGCCCAAGGGCGCGTCGTGTCGACCGGCACCGGGCCCGCGCCGAAGGGCACCAAGATCATCGACGCCGGCGGCCGCACCGTGATGCCCGGTTTCGTCGACGCGCATCGCCATCTCAACGCCGCGACGGCGCCCCGCGACATGCAGGCGTTTCTCGACGCCGGCTTCACCACCGTGCTCGACGCGCTGAGCAACGTCGACGCGCTCGCCGCGCTGCGCCAGAAGATCGAGGCTGGCGAATTTCCGGGCCCGCGGCTGCGCATCTCGGGGTTCGTGCCGGTCAACAATGTCGCGATGCCGCAGGGCGTGACCGACGCCGCGCGCGCCGACCCCGCGCGCGTCCCGATCGGCCAGCGCAAACCGATCGCGCCGGTCGCGCCCGAGGCGGCGCGCGCGATGGTCCGCGCGGCGGCGGCCAAGGGCGCCGACAACATCAAGACCGTACTGATCGCCAGTCCCGACGGCGCCGAGATTGCGACGATGCAGGCCGTCGCCGACGAGGCGCACAAGGCCCATCTGCGCTACATCGTCCATGCGACCTCGGTCGACGACACGTTGGTCGCGATCGCCGGCAAGGCCGATGTTCTGATGCACATGCCGCATATCGGCTGGGTCGATGAGAATGGCGCGCTCGCCAGGATCGCCGGCTCGCATTTGCCGATCCTCACCACGCTCGGCGTGTTCACGCCCTATTTCGGGCCCGAGGGCGATGGGGTGATGCGCGACATGCATGCCTTCCCCTATGAAGCCACGCTGCACAGCGCCGGCCAGGGCCCGGTCAACGCGCGGCTGTTGTGGAACGCGGGCATGACGCTCGCCTATGGCACCGACACCAGCTTCTCCCCGCGCGAATCGCTCCGCCACGAACTGCTCGCGCTCGGCTCGGTTTTCTCAGGGGCCGATGTGGTTGCGATGCTCACGCACAACGCCGCGATCGCCGCCGGCGTCGCCGACGAAACCGGCACGCTCGAACCGGGCAAGGCCGCGGACGTGGTGATGCTCGACGGCAACCCGCTCGCCGATATGTTCGCGACGCTAAGAGTGAAGCTGGTGCTGCGCTCGGGCAAGGTGGTGACGGACCGGCGGTAGGCGGCCGCAGGGATCTTGCGGGCTGCAATTAGATCGACATGCCGGACTTGGTCCCATAGGCGCCAACTTATTGATTGAACGAGCCGACTATCGCGGGGCCAAGATCCTCCCCGGAACGGGGAGGGGGACCGCCGAAGGCGGTGGAGGGGGAGTTCGACTAGGCGATTCCCTCGTGGAGGGCCCCCTCCACCATGCTTCGCATGGTCCCCCTCCCCGTTCCGGGGAGGATCTTTGTCCCGCGATAGGCGGCTCGTTCGGTCCATAAGTTGGCGCCTATGGGACCTGCTCCGCATCCACCCTCCCGCAGGCGTGATCTTCGAGGATCATCGCCGCTGATCTGTATTTGAGGGACTCGGGCGGCTCGCCATCCAGCGTCCGGAGTTTCACGCTGGAGTTGGTCAAGCGATTCGCACGCGATAGAAATTTGGTTAATTGCCTCGTGCGTCTCAAGACGGAACATTGTGCCGCGGAACCACCCTCGAATGCAGTAATGAATACTCTGTGGGCTTCGCTATGATTTCTCCACGGCAATAAAGGCGGAATGTCGGTCTCTACCGGCTTCTGACCGAACAGAGGGAAAAACCATGAAGCCAGTAACCATGCTTATTGCTGCCGCAGCTTCGGCAACCATCTTCGCGCTGCCCGCGCAGGCGACGACGTGCGCCTTGGGCGATTTCTCGCCTGCCGCGACCGCATGCGCCGGTTACGTCGACGGAGCCACGATCTTCAACAACAATTCGGGCAACGTCGCGACGGTAACGTCGATGCTGACGAGCCTCGGCTTCGTCAATGCCGGCTCGATCAATTTCACGTCGCTCTATGCCGCCGGCTCGCCGCTGAAATTGAGCAACCTCGGCGGCGCGTCGCACATCAGCTGGGCGGGTGCGCCAACGCTGTCGGGCACGCTGTTCGTCGGCATGCACTGGGGCGGCAAGGGCGGTGGCGAGAATGCGATCTACAAGCTCATGCTGCAGTCGCCGGTCACCTCGCTGACCGTCAAGGCGGAAAACCCGGGCGGCACCTCCGATGCCGTTCTGTTCCTCGCCCCGGCGTCCGTGCCCGAACCGGCGACCTGGGCGATGATGATCGCGGGCTTCGGTCTGGCGGGCGCTGCCTATCGCCGCCGCAGCACCAAGGTGGCGTTCGCCGCCTGACTTCGGGCCAGGCCCTCGGGCCGCCACTGATATAAGGCCGCGACCAGGTTGCGATGAGCCGGTCTCATCGCAGCCTGGTCGAGCCCGTGCGGGTTTGGGACAGAACCGAACTCCGAAACTCCCCCCAGCTAATCGACGATGATCGCATCTCCGACACGGACCACGCGCGACCAGGCGATCGCGACCGGCTGCGCGCGGCCGGTCAGCCGTTCGAACAGCCCGGCCGGGCCATAGCTCAGCTCGGTGACCACGCCGTCGACCGCGCGGAGTTCCTCGAGCCGCCCCAGCCTCGTCCCCGTCGCATCGATCACCGGCAACCCGATCAGCGCGCTGAGCTTCATCACAATGCCCCCCGGTGCGGGAGCAGCCGTTCGGCGCGCTGCTCGAAGCGGTCGAGGCCGAGCTCACCCGCGGACCGGTCCAGCTCGACCGCGCTGGCGATCGTCTTGACCGCGCTCCACGGAACGCGCGTGACATGCGCTCCGACGATGCGGCGGACGAGCGCGAAGGCCCAGCGCGGCAGCCGCCCGCGATAGGCGCCGGGGCCGACCAGCAGCGCCGACACGCGCGGCGCGCCGCTTTCATCCGCGAGTTCGATGTCGTCGACGATCCCGCAATAGCGCCCCTCGCAGTCGAGGATCGGCAAGTCGAGCAGGCCGCCGACGAGCTGGATCTCGTCGCGCGGCGTCATGCCTGACCTCCCGAAGTCAGGATGAACAGCGGTACCGCTGCCAATGCGGCGACGAGTATCACCACGAAATAGCCCCAGCCGAGCCCGTTCGCGATCCAGCCGTTGCGATGCGTGCGCATGAAGCGCCGGTCCGACGCGAGCAGCAGCAACGGCAGATAGGTGAGCGGCAGCACCAGGATCGAGAACAGCACGGCGAATTCGACCAGGCGCATCACATCGATGCCGGTGAGCACGATCGCGAGCGCAAGCACGAACAATATGATCCACGTCAACGTGAAGCGCGGCGCATCCCACGGCTTCTTGCGCCTTCCCCATTTCCACCCGAAGAACTGGGCGATGCCATAGGCGTTGGCGAGACAGGTCTCGATCGCCGCCCCCGAGATCGCGAACAACATGCCGAGCAGCGCGAGCAGCAGCCCGGTGCGTCCCATCGGCAGCTCGACTTCGAGCGCCGCCGACCCAGGCAGCTGGGGGTCGATATGGAGTGGGCCGAACAGTTGCGCCGAACTCGACAGGATCGTGATCGCCAGGAGCGAGCCGAGGCCGAAGCCGACGATGCAGGTGAGGCGATTGACGGCGAGGTCCTTGACTCCCCATTCGTCCTCGATTCCGCCCGACGAATAGAAATAGACTTCATAGGGAAACATCACTGCGCTCACGATCGCCACGCCGAAATAGGCGAAGCGCGTGAGCTCGCGCACCGACAATCCTTGCGGCACCTGCGGCACGAATCCGCCGGCGATCGCCGCCCAGGGCGGATCGATCTTCACGAGTGCGACCGCAAATACGATCATCACCAGCCCGAGCAACCCATAGGCGCGCTCGATCCATTTGAACGGCAGCACCCAGATGCTCCCGACCAGCACCGCAGTCATCGCCAGCGCCATCAGCGCAGTGGACGCACCGGTCAGCAAATGAAGGATGATCGCGGCGCCGCCCACTTCGGCCGCGCAGGTGATCAAATTGCTCAGGATCGACGCGATCAAGGTCACCAGCCCGAGCCCGAGACCGAGCCGATGCCGCATCAGATTGAACACCGGCTGTTGGGCGACCGCGGCGACGCGCCCGCTCATCTCGCCGAACACCATGATGCCGATGGTCGAAAAGGCGAACACCCAGATCAGCGCATAGCCGAAGCCCGAGCCCGCCTGTGCCGCGAACACCAGCTCGCTGACATCAACGAAACCGCCGACGGCGGTGAGGATACCAAGCATCAGCTCGAGCGGATTCACAGCGCCTTCTCGATCCGCTCGAGCGCCGCGGCATGGCGAGCGATTTGCGCGGGCGCGGCGTCCGCCGGCAGTGCCTGAAGCGCCGCCGCTTCGCGCGCTGCCGCCGCACTGTCACGCAGTCCCCGCGCCTCACTGGCGATCGCCGCGCGCGCGGCGGCGCGCATCCCCTCGGCATAGGCGGGCGTCACGCGCCCGCGCTGCGCTTCGCGATTGACCAGCGCCCATTCGGCCGCGGCGCTGCGCATCGCTGCGATCGCCGGCAGGTCCGCCGCGCCGGGGCGCGAGCAAGCGCCAAGCAACGGCAACGCCAGGACAAATGCCAGCCTCATCTGGCCTGAAACGGCGCCGTTCGCAGGTCGTTCCACGCGGGGGGAAGCGCGCACTTGGGCGGCGGCAAGCGCGGCCGCGGGTTGCAATGTTGGACCGTTCCGATTACGCGAAGGCACTGGAACATATTGGGAACATATTGCCTTTCGGACTCCGTCGCGCGTCACTCGATCCTGCGCGCGGCGAACGGTACGAGCAGGACCGGCATCGCCGGCGCGAGGGGTGGCGGCGACGAATGGCAGCCGTCAAGTTCGTCAACTTCGTTGGATTTGGCGGCTGTCGGCGCCCGCGCCGAATTCCGGCCCTTGCCGATGCCTGCGTCCCCGGCGTAGCCTCGCGGCCGTCAACGAGGTGCCCGTTCGAACGGACACCCATGGAAGAGGAAGCCTGGATGCCGTTCAAGCTCGGGTTGCGTGTCGTCCTGCCCTGTGCCGCGCTGGTGGCGCTTCCCGCGCAGGCGCACCACAGCTTCGCGATGTTCGACAATACGCGGTCGGTGACGCTGAGCGGCAAGGTCACCGAATATCGCTGGACCAATCCGCATGCATTCGTCGAGCTCGACGCCGACGACGGCAAGGGCGGGACCAAACATTACACGCTCGAATGTACGAGCCCGAACATGATGAGCCGCGGCGGCTGGAGCTCACGCACGGTCAAGGTCGGCGACATGGTCAAGGCCGTGATGTCGCCGCTGAAGGACGGACAGCCCGGGGGGCTGCTGCTGATCCTCACGCTTCCGAACGGCAAGGAGATGCTGCCCGGCGTGCCCAACGCGGAACGCTACAAGATTACGTCGTGAACGGGGAGATGACGATGGCTGCACGACGCTGGGCGCTCGGCGCCTGCCTCGCCGGGGCGTGGATGATCGGGGTCGGAGCGGCGGCGCCCGAAAGGCATCCGGATTTCAGCGGCACCTGGCAGCGCTATCCGGCGCCGGGGACGAAGGCCGATCCGCGCTACGCCCCCTCGGGGATTCCCGACCCGCAGCTCAAGCCGCAATATCGCGCGGCATGGGAAGCGGGCCAGAAGATCCTCAAGGAACGGCTCGAGGAAAGCCAGCCGGCCGGCGACAATTACGTCCACTGCATCCCCGACGGCATGCCGGCGATGATGATGGGCATGTTTCCGATGGAGATCTTCCAGCGCGGCGAGCAGATCAACATCACCCAGGAAGCCTTTTCCCAGACGCGCCGCATCTACATGAACCAGAAGCTGCCCAAATGGGACGAAGTCGATCCCGGTTTCTACGGCACCGCGGTGGGCCATTGGGAAGGCGATACGCTGGTGATCGAGACCACCGGCATCAAGCAGAACGTCACCTTCCGCTGGACGCCGCATTCGGAGGCAATGAAGATCACCGAGCGCATCCGGCTGATCGCCCCGGACATCCTGCAGGACCGGATCACGATCGAGGACGACTATCTCGAGAAGCCGTGGACCTACAGCTATTCGTTCAAGCGGATGAACGGCTACAAGCTGCAGGAATATGTCTGCGAGGACAACCGCGAGTATATCGGGGAGGACGGCAAGACCCACCTCAGGATCAACAAATAGCTGGACCAACTGCGCGCGCCGGCCGGTCCCGACAGCCGATATCCGCGATCGAGGGCGCGCAGGCGAACCATTCGATGTTCGAATGTCGGTCGCTTCCGGCGGGGATTTCTCGGTCATTCGTCGCAAATCGACGACAGCGCGCTGAACTCATGCGGCTTCACGCGTTCTGACTCCAATCGGCGTCCTCTCGGGCGCCGGGTTCAAGGAGGCGTAGATGAGCATTTTCTCGACGATCCGCGACGCGATCTTCGGACATCCCGCGGCGAAGCAGCAGCCGCAACCGGCTCCTCAGGCGCAGCCGGCACAGAAGCCAGCAATGCCGCAATTGCAGACGCCGCAGCAGCCGGTCGACGTCGAAATGGTGCTGACGCAGATCGCCGCGAGCAAAGGCAATCCCAACCTCGATTGGCGACATTCGATCGTCGACCTGATGAAGCTGCTCGACCTGGATTCCAGCCTGCACAATCGTGAAGAGCTCGCCGGCGAGCTCGGCTACACCGGCGCCAAGGACGGCTCGGCCGAGATGAACATCTGGCTCCACAAGAAGGTGATGGAAGAGCTCGAGAAGAACGGCGGCAAGGTGCCAGCTGCGCTGAAGGGCTGAACAAAGCCGCCCGCCTCCTCTTGCGCCTTGCCGGTTCGTACCGAACGAGCCAGAACGCCAGGGTGGCTGCGCAAGAGTGGGCTGGGTGCGATGTTGTCTCTGCTGGCGATCGTCGCGCTTCAAATCGCCCCTGTCCCGCCGTCGCAACCGGCGCCAACCGAAGCCCTCGCGACGTCGGCGCGCTACCCGGACAGCGCCTATTTCCTGCGGCGCGAGATCGCCGCCGCGCTCGACGCCAAGGATCCGGCGCGGCTCGCGGCGGCGGCGAACCGGCTGGCGTCGCTCGGCTATTTACCCCGTGCGAGCACCATCGCCCAGATCGCGCAGCGCCTGCCCCCGGCCGACGCCGAGGCGCTGCGCCGGCGCTTCCTCGCGAACCGGCGCGTGCGGAGCGCTGCCCGGCAGATCGCCGCGATCGGCCCCGAACAGGCGCTGGTCGAAGGCGTCGCCTGGGATGCCGCGCACCGCCGGCTGTTCGCGACCGCCGTGCTGAGACGCGCGCTGCTGATGAGCGACGGCGCGCAATGGCGCAAGGTGCCGGACCTCGATGTCGGCGGGCTCTCGGGCATTGCTATCGATGCGCCGCGCCACCTGCTGTGGCTGTCGTCGACGTCGACTACGCAGACGCCGAACCGGCTCACGGCGTTCCGCGGGCTGGTCGCGCTCGACCTCGACACGCTGCGCGAAGTCCGGCGCGTGGCGGTGACCAACGAAGGCTCGCCGTTCGACCTGGCGGTGGGGCCCGACGGCACCGTCTATGCCAGCGAATCGCAGCGCGGGCTGGTCTATCGGCTCGGCCCCAACGACCAGGCGCTGTCGATCCTGGTGCGGCGCGGCGCATTGACCAGCCCGCAGGGGCTGGTGCCGGCGGCCGACGGCAAGCGGCTGTACGTCGCCGACTATGCGATGGGCGTGATGGTCGTGAACCTCGCCGACGGCAGCGTCGCGCCGCTGCCTTCGGCCGCCGGGACGATGCTCGATGGAGTCGACGGCCTGGTCGGCTATCGCGGCGACCTCATCGCCATCCAGAACGGCACCAGCCCGCGCCGCATCCTGCGCCTGGTGCTCGATGGCGCAGGCACGACGAGCCTACGCGCCGAAGTGCTCGAAAGCGAAGCGGCGGGCTGGGGCGAACCGACATTGGGGGTCATCCGCGACGACAGCCTGCTCTACGTCGACGGCCAGGGGCCGCGGTACGATCTGAACGGCAAGCTGATCGGCAAGGCACCGCTCGCGCCGACCGTGATCCGCGCGCTGCCGCTAGGCGGCAAGAAGACGCGGTGACGGGGTGCGTCGCTTCGATCCTGGTCAATAGCTGCGGAGCACATGCGAGAGGATCGACAGCGCCTCGTCATAGCCGCTCGCCTGCGCGCCGAAGCCGATGCGGATATGGCTGGGCGCGTCGAAGCAATCGCCCGGCGCGATCAGGACGCCGGCGGTTGCGGCAGCCTCGCAGAACGGGCGCGCGTCGCGGCCGTCTCGGAACCATGGGAATGCGACCGGCCCACCCGCCGGGGCGACCCAGTCGAGCAAGTCGCCCGAGCGACTCATGAAGCCAGAGAGCGCCGCGAGGTTGGCGCCGGCAACGCGCTGCAGCCGGTCCAGGATCGCTGCCGAATTGCGCAGCGCATGCGCCGCCAGCGCCTCGAGCAGCGGCGATCCGCTGACCGTGAAATAGCTGCGCGCATTGACGATGCGCGCGCGCCGCGCGCGGTTGCTGTCGACGATCCAGCCGGTGCGGAGTCCGGGGAGGCACAGCGCCTTGGACAGGTCGCCGACCACGATCGCATTGCCGACCGCAGCCGCCGACAGGGCCGGCGCCCCGAAATAGAGCGGATGATAGACTTCGTCGACGACGAGCGGGACGCCGCGGGCACCGAGCGCATCGGCGAGCGCCGCGAGTTCCGCCGGCTCCATGACCGCGCCCGTCGGGTTGTGCGGAGTGTTGACCAGTGCAAGCGCGCAACGCGGCCCGACAGCGGCGAGAATCGATGCGGCGCGTTGCGCAAAGCGCTCCTCGCGGCGCAAGCGATAGCCGACCGCTCTGGCGCCCCAAGCATTGGCCATCGCCCCGAACGCGGCGAATTGCGGGTCGGGGAGCAATATTTCGGTGCCGGGTCCGGCCGCGAGGCAGAACAGGATCGACAGCGCTTCCGAAGCGCCCGTCGTCGCCACCACCCAATCCGGGTCGACACCCAGGAAATCGCCGATCGCGCGGCGCAGCCCGGCATCGCCTTCCGGCGGAGAATAGCTCAGCGCCACGCCGTCGATATCGCAGTTCCCACCGAGCGCGAGCAGCTCCGCGACGGCGAGCCGCGGGCCGGTGCTCGCCGCCAGGTTGAACGCGATCGGGGGATCGGCGAACTCATGCGCCGTCAGCCATTGATCGAGCAGGAAAGGCGGAAGCTCCATCGCGCGCTCAGCCGACCGACCTGCTGGCGGCGCTGTTGCACCGGATGTCGAGCACATGGCGTTCGATCGGCATGCGCTTGTGGCACCATGGTCCCCAAGGCATGTCAACTTCGATCGCAGCGGAGTTGCGGATGACCATGGCATCTGGCCGCGGTTCGCCCCCTTTCGCAATCCGCCGGGCTCGCCATATCTGCCGCGTCCCAACCGACAGGAGTTCCAAGCCATGACCACGCGCACCGCAACTGCCCGCTACACCGGCTTCGGCAAGGAAGGGCGCGGCGCGCTCACGACGCAATCCGGCGTGCTCAGCGAGCAATATTATGGCTTCAACACGCGGTTCGAGGACACGCCGGGCACCAATCCCGAGGAGCTGATCGCGGCGGCGCATGCCGGCTGCTTCACCATGGCGCTCGCATTCCAATTGTCCGGCGCGGGCAAGCCGCCCGAAAGCCTCGACACCAAGGCCGACGTCGCGCTCGAGCAGGTCGAGGGCGGCTGGAAGATCGCGGC
>Ga0068859_100001238_pt1 | contig 26100 bp, 22 predicted proteins | sample KBSSwiS22_FD_66585 | JGI IMG/M metagenome (GOLD analysis project Ga0068859, IMG submission 66585) | Switchgrass rhizosphere microbial communities from Kellogg Biological Station, Michigan, USA - KBS Switchgrass S2-2 | ecosystem: Host-associated > Plants > Roots > Rhizosphere > Soil ...
GGTATACTTGTCAAGCACACGGAGACAGAACAAATGCCAAAACCGTCAGACCTGCTGCAGGGAACCGTGGACCTTCTCATCTTGAAGTCGCTGGCTCGCGAGCCGCTCCATGGCTGGGGAATCGCCCGGAGAATACAGTCGCTCTCCGACGAAGTTCTGTCTGTGCAACAGGGCTCGCTGTACCCGGCTCTCCACCGGCTCGAACAGCAGGGTTGGGTGGCGGCGGACTGGAAGAACACAGATCTCGGCCGCAGCGCAAAATTTTATGCACTCACCCGTGACGGCCGGAAGCAATTGGAGCGTGAACTCGAAAACTGGCGGCGGCTGTCCTCCGCTGTTGGGCTGCTTCTAAAGCGCGCATAATCGGAGGACGACATGACGTTCTCTCGCCTTATCCGGATTAGTCAACAACGTCTTCAGTCTCTGTTTCGCAAGGAACGGCTGGACGATCAGCTCGACCAGGAGCTCCTGTTTCACCTTGAACAGCTCGAGAAGGAAAATATCGAACGCGGCATGAGCCCGTCTGCAGCGCGACGGGCGGCGCGGCGGACTCTGGGAAACATGACATTGATTAAGGAGGAGTGCCGCGGTCAGCGCCGCGTTTCCTGGTATTACGATTTCTGTCAGGACGTACGGTATAGCTTTCGCATGATGCGTAAGCATCCGGTCGCTACGGCGATCGTAATAATGGCGCTGGCGCTGGGTATTGGTGCAAACACCGCGATTCTCAATGTCGGTAGTGCGTTTTTTTGGGGTGACCTGCCGCTGCCCGATAGTCACCAGTTGGTCCTCGTTCGGACAATTCCGCCCGACAATCCCGGACAGCTCAATCACGCTATGGTTCCGGATTATGTTTCGTGGAAGGAAAGGAACGAGGCGTTCGAATCGATGGGTGTGAGTATTGCAAGCCAGCAGGATTTCGGTGGGGAAAGCACCGGCTCCGCTCCCGAGCGCCTTGTCGGCCAGGCAGTGACCCCGTCGCTTTTCGACACCCTCAAGGTTCAGCCGCAAGTCGGCCGTCTTTTTGTAGCCGAGGAAGCGCAGACCGACCAGCCGGCTCCTGTCATCGTCCTGAGCGACCGGCTGTGGCAGCGACGGTTTGCCGGCGATCCCGATATTGTTGGTAAAGAAATCCGGCTGAATGGCCGAAGTCTGAAGGTGATCGGAGTGATGCCGCGCGGTTTCTGGTATCCGATCGAGAAGGCGGAATTCTGGGTCCCACTCGCGTTCACTCGATTCCAGCTGAAAGGATCTGCGCGCCTCTTTGCGGTCACAGGCCGTCTCAAGGACGGTGTGACTTTAGACCAGGCGCAAGCTGATATCGACCGCATTACCGCGCGACGCGAACGTGAAGTGCCCCATCCCCAGAAAGTTTGGAATGCCCGGGTTGTACCGTTGCGCGAGTACTGGTTGGGCTGGGTCCGTCAGCCTTTACTTACACTCGAAGCCGCGGTCATTCTCGTTCTCCTCATTGTTTGCGCCTACGTTTCCACGCTGCTACTCGCACGTGTGCCCGCGTGGCAGCCGGAGATCGCGGTGCGCCTGCGGATGGGAGTGGGACGTAGCCGCATCGTCCGCCAGTTCCTGACCGAAAGTCTGTTGCTGTCCCTCATCGGCGGCGCGTTGGGTGTTTTTATCGCCAGATTTGGAATCAGGAGCCTCGAGGCCTTGCAACCTCCTCCTGGAAGCATAGGCATTTCGGGCCTCGCTCGAGGAGGCGGAGTTCTTGGTCTGGCCGCTCTGCTTTCAATCGTATCGAGCCTCCTCTTCGGTTTCCTGCCGGCTCTGGTGGCGTCCTCATCAGGAAGTGACATACGGCAGGTAACGGTTCACCAGAGGAAAGGAGCTTTGTCCGGGATTCTTGTTTCCGCACAAATCGGCCTGGCGCTCATTCTTTTGGTTTCCTCGGGACTGTTCCTAAATAGCTTCGTTCGTTTGGTTCTCGATGACCGCGGGTTCAATCCGAAAGGTATGCTGACCTTCCAATATCGGATTCCCGTCGAAGACTATCTCCATCGTTTGGAGAGTTATCGCGGAATGCCGGCTATGGAGGTCACGCCGCCCACGCCGGCAATACAGCGCGTTTATGAGAAGTTGAAGCAGTTACCCGGGGCAGAGTCGGTGGCCGGTTCTTCTGTTCCTCCTTTAAATGCGCTCTTGCTGCCGACGGCAACATTACAAATCGAAGGAAAACCTGTTCCGACAAGCCCTTCGGAACGCGCAGCTGCGAACGTCGTTTACTTTTTCGTTACGGACAACTTTTTCGAAACGATGAAAACTCAGGTCCTGCGCGGAAGGGACTTCGACGTAAGGGATTCGGGTTCGACGCCCTGGGTGACCGTAATCAATGAGACCATGGCGGAACGCTTCTGGCCAGGTGAGAATCCAATTGGTAAGCATTTCACTGTTGACGCAGCGTCTGGCGAACGTCCACGGGAAGTGATCGGTGTCGTTCGTGACCTCGCCCTTCGCTACGTCCGAACCGGGCCGCCGCCGGCCGTTGCTTACACGCTGTATCTTCAGCAGCCCGAGCGATATGAGGGTTTCAACGCCGGTATGTTCGGTGAAATGACCTTCATCGTGCGCAGCGATCAGGACCCTGCAATTGTGGCGGCGGCTGCACGCCGGATGGTTGCTCAGATCGATCCTAATCGCCCGATTACGAACATCCAGACAATGACGGAGGCGGTGGGCGGCAACATCATGAGCACTCGCCGCTACTATGTTGTCGCACTCGCCGCATTTGCACTTATGGCGATGGTCCTGGCAGCCGTCGGCGTATACAGCGTGATGAGTTCATCAGTTTCGCAGCGCGCGAAGGAGATGCGAATTCGCATGGCTATGGGTGAGAGAGCACGCGACATCGTCGCGCTGGTTGGTGTCCGGGCACTCTGGCCGGTCGCTGTTGGTTTGCTGTTTGGGGTTTTCGGATCACTTTTCCTGACGCGCTGGTTCGATGGGCAACTATGGGGCATCAGACCCAACGATCCCGCAACGTTCGCAGCTGTGATCGCGGTCCTCATCGTCGTTTCGGCTGGCACATGCCTCATTTCCGCACGCCGTGCCTTGCGGGTGAGTTACTCGCGACGAATAAAGTTAGGGGCGTCGTCCGCAATGCCGATGTCGCGGTAGGCCGGCAGGGGTGTGTCGCTTCCGCTCCACACCCGGCTAAACTCACTGCAGCCCTCCGGGCTGCAGTTTCTCCCTACCTCCGTCCCAGCGACGCCTTGATATCGGCAACCGAGGTGAGACGATCCGGATTCAACGAATGCACAGACATGATTCGATCAACATCCAGCTTCAACCTTTCGATGTTGTCCAGAAAAACGCCGGTTCCCACGACGGGTGGATTCGGAACCGGTCCGGTCGCTGCAGTCGGCAGGTTGAACATGTCAGCGTAGACGAGGATCTTTTCCTTGGGCAGGTATCCGATCACAAGGCCGTCGGCGTGCGGAAGTCCTTTGATCACGTGCACCTCGAAAGTTCGCGTCGCATCCTGAAAGACCTTCTTGTCGCCGACGAAGCCGTCAATCACGGGCTTCTTTCCCGTTTTTGCAATCGAATCCGGAAATAATGTCCGTGGCGCGGAGAGAGCATTCATCAGGAACGTTTTGTTAACCGCAGGCGTCACAATCGTGATGCCCTCGCCGACAACCGCCGAAAGTCCGCCCGTGTGATCGAAATGGTGGTGCGAGATGACTCCGTAACGGATGGGTTTGTTTGGAATGACTTTCCTGGCTTCCGCAATGATTGCTTTGGAGCGCCCTTCAGGATCTGTTGCCGTGCCCTGCGGTCCGGGTTCGAAAATCAGAATGTGATCTGCGAATTCGACGGCGAGCGCATTGTAGGCGCCATTGAGACGGAAAACGCCATCTGCAAGTTTTTCTGACGTAGGGCCAGGTGCCGCAGGAGCAGCCGGTGGCGCGGCCGCACCCCCTGCCGGTGCGGGAGGTGTCATCAACGTTTGAAGGTTCGCGGGGTTGGCATGCGCGCCGAGAATGTAGGCGCGGAACGTCGGCCATCCGCCGCGTACCTGGACGATTTGCGCGGGGTATTTCAGGCCATTGGCGCCTTCTCGATAGTCGGTGTACTCGGTGTCGACCAGGAGATCTCCAAAGACAGGATTTTCAACCCACGTCTGAACCCGCTCGACGAGATTATTGCCGTCGATGTAACCGACGACCCGGTAGGGTTGTCCGCCAGGTGACTTCATCGTGGAGTTGAATGTTACCGCCTGGTATCGCTTGCCGTTTAATGTCTGAGCGCGAACGGTCGCATTGTTCGCCGCGGCCCCCTTCAGGAATCCCCAGGGAGTAATCCAGATTTCGAGCTGCTGAGCCCAGGTTTGGTTGGCGGGCAGAATCAGCTGCTGCCCCGGACTCTGCGCCGCAGCTCCACCGGTAACGGGAACCGCGTAGTTTACCCACGTGGCCTTCGACGCTGGTTGGGTGAAGTCGATGGCTCGAACGTAATCGTTGGCATTCGCCATCGGCCACGGCTGGTTGGAATTGTTGTTCTGCCCCAGATTGCCGTTCTGAGCGACGCCATAGTAGTGAATCGAATTCAATCCATCGACGCCCATCGCCTTCGATGCAGTCGCGACGACAGTTTTCGCATCCTGGCCCGTCAAAGTTTGAGATAACAACAAAGCACACACGGACAGCACAACAGCAAGCACGCGTTTCATGGTTCCTCCCCGAATATCGGAGGAGGTTATACCGGCCGGCTATTCTCAGGAAAGCATTTCGGCCACGGAGTGTCGGCAACGGATCAGAATCGGACTCTGAATTGCTCGGTGAAAGCGATACCGATCAACGGAGGTGTTTCATGCAAGCCAAAGATCTAATGACGCCGGACGTGGAGTGCGTTTCGCCGGACACGACGCTCCCGAAGATAGCTCGCATTATGAAATCGAAAGATATCGGCTTCGTGCCGGTTTGTGACAACGACCGCCTTATTGGAGTGGTCACGGACCGCGACATTGTATTGCGCGGCATTGCCGATGGCCGCGGTATCGAGAACTCCACGGCCCGCGACGTAATGACCGACGAGCTTTGCTGGTGCTATGACGATCAGACAGGCGACGAGATTGCCGAATACATGGCCGATCACGAAGTTCGGCGAGTGGTCATTCTCGATCGCCAGAAGCGGCTCACGGGCGTTATTTCGATAGGAGATCTTGCAAAGCGTGGCGAGCAGGCCAAAGCTGGTGAAGCCATCGGCGATATCGCGGACGCGCCTCCCGCGAACGCAGCCTGAGCAAGGAATCTTCCGACTCAGGCGCTCATTGTCTCTCTCGTCTAAATACTGGTCAGCTTTCGCACTGACGATTCAGCGTACTCGCAGTGATGGGGTATAGGGGGCGTGGGGGCACGCCTTCGGCGTGTTCTACCCGCTGAATCACCGAACTACATCACGCCGTCGTTGTGGACGACCTTTCCACCGATGATGGTCAGGAGCGACTTCGTCTTTCGGATGTCATCCTCGGGCACGGTCAGGACATCTCGGTCGAGCACGGCAAGGTCGGCGTGATTTCCGACTTCAATGGAACCGAGATCGTCCTCCCAGATGAACCACTTGTTGGCTGCCGTCGCGAGGCGAAGCGCTTCCGGACGCGTGAGGGCCTGATCTCCCAGGATCGATTGCCCGGCGAGATTCTTCCCGGTCATCATCGTGGAGAAGTTCAGCCACGGATTGATGACGGTGATGTCGCCCCCATCAGAGTGGTAACCCATCTTGATCGGATGTCCCATGAGCATTCGGTACGGCGGGCCAACACCAGCGGGATTCTGGGACGGCGTGCGTAAAGGTCCCCAACCGACAAGGACGCCTATCCCCATCGCATTCGCCCGGTCTGCCAGCTCCCTAGGAAATTCCGGGATATGCGAAATGATCCACCGCAATTGCGTGATCGGAATCTCCGCATTGACCGTTTCGCGATCGCGGATCAGCGCTGTTACACCGGCAAGATTAAGTGCGTGATCTTCACCGCGCCAGCCCGCTTTTGCGATCGCACGCAAACCTTCGACGCCCCCGCCAGTGAATTCTCCGATACCTCCAGTTCTCAGCCAGTCGTTACCGAAGAAGGGAAACGAATTCCGCAGGCGTGGCCCAAGCGTGGGCAACGGCGGATTCGCGTTGGGCGGATCCTGATGCAGAAAGTCGATCCGCAGTCTTGCAGGCAGCTTTCCCTCGCGGTTAAGCGCAAGAAATGGATCGTGCATGGTGTAAGTGTTCTCATTTGCGATGCCGCCCGACGGTTCATCGGACTGGAAAGCGCCGGCATCGCGATGTGTCGTGATACCGAGTTTGGCGTAGTACTGCAACGCGCCGAGCGCGGTCCGCTTGCGGGCTTCCGGTGTCAACAGTTCCTTGCGAAGTGTTTGGAGCGCGAGTCCCGCGCCCTGTCCAGCGATGGTGCCATCTGCGCCGACCATGACGCCTTTCGCTTCGAGCCATGCTTTACCCTTGCTGTTGGTGTGCGTGCCGCCTGACGCTCCCTGCAGATACACGGGACGGTCGACCGCGTCGAGTTCAGTGAGATTCGGGAGGCGTCGTTCCGCGAACTGCATTGCGGAGATCGGCCCGATGGTCGTGATGAACTCATCGCGGGGAACGTCCGCGCTTCGTGCCTTCAGTTCCGCTATCGCGTCGGGAATCGTAAAGACATGTTCGAGTGGCGTATGCCAGCCGGGTCGATTGCCGACAAGAACAATGTGATTGTGCGCATCGATGATGCCGGGGATCATCGTCTTCCCCTGCAGGTTCACGGTCCGAACGTTGGCAGGCGCGGCGGTTGCATTCCCCACTTCAGCAAATCGGCCATTGCGAATGACAACCTGGGAAACGATGCGGTTGGTTGCATCCATCGTATGGATCCGGCCGTTGACGAGGGCGAGATCCTGGCCAGGTGTACTCGTCATCTGCGCCAGCGCGGTCAGTCCCCTGAGCCCTCGGCCGAGTCCCAGTACAGCCGCCCCGCCGAGCAATTGTCTGCGCGAAATGTTCACGTTGTCCTCCTACTGGAGCGGTAACTAATCATGGTAGGAGAAGCCCTGTCAATGCGGGGGAAGCGGGGAGCTTTGTTATTGATTAATTGTTATTTGGGATTTGCTAGATGAAAGCCTTTGAAACGTAACAAATCCCAAATAACAATTAATCAATAACAAAGCTCCCGTTTTTCTGATAAAGCCACCTCAGCACGCCGATTGTTCGCGACGAAAAGGAGCACGAATGACTAGAACCATCCTCGCTGTGATTCTCGGTTACGCCGCTATGTTTGTGATTGTGTTTGTCACACTCACCGCTTCCTACTTCGCATTGGGCATGGAGAAAACATTTCGGCCGGGTTCTTTCGATGTAACGCCGCTGTGGGTCCTCGTGATGATGGTGTTCAGCTTCGTCGCGGCTATTGTGGGAGGAAGAGTCTGCCGGATGATTTCCCAGAAAAGACTCGCGTTGTCGCTCCTGGTCGTCCTCATCCTGGTGCTCGGCCTTGTGTCAGCGGTGCCGGCCCTTTATGCGGTCGAAACCAATACCGTGAGGAGCGGAGACATTTCAAACATTCAGGCAATGATGAACGCGAAGGAACCGAAGTGGGTCGCGGCGATAATGCCTGTCATCGGTATTATCGGCGTCGTTATTGGAGGCAGAGCGAAACAGAAGTAGCTCTGCTGCCAGCTGCTTTATATCGTCTCACCCGAAGATTGGACTGGTGAACTCACAGGTCGTGGGCGGCGGTGCGCCGGTATTGCTTCACGTATCAGTTGGATGATTGATCGCCGGTGTGAAAGCAGCAGCCAGAGCCAGTCTCGTCGTCGCATCTGCGGGAAATATATCCCTCGGAAAAGCAGGCGGGCGAAGAAGAAGACCGACTTTTCTTTGAACGGGCGATGGTTGAGCTTCGCCATGGCCGACGAAACAGCTTCAACGCTGTAGGAATCATTCCACGCTTTCCGAACTTCGGCTTCGGCCTCGTTGATGCTGATGTTTTTCGGAGTGAAAGCCATATGGAAAGGGCGGAAGTCGAGCCAGTGTTGAGGCCGCGTCAATCGATCTTCTGCGAGAAGCCTATCGTAGAGCGGCGTAGCCGGGTAGGGTGTCAGCAGTCCAAAGACCGGAAGTCCGGGCGGCCATGATTGAATCGCGTCGCTCGTCCGTGCGGCAACACCCGGACGGTCCCCATCCATTCCGAAAATAAAGGATGTAATGGCATAAAGGCCTCGGTCAGCCATTCCCTGAAGAATACCGGCGTACTCCGCAGGCTTGTTGAAACCTTTATTAACGGCGGCGAGATTTCCCGTATCGATTGACTCGAGGCCCACAAAGATCCATCGACCACCGCTGGCTGCGATGAGATCGAGGAGTTCCTGGTCTCTCAGTAGATTGATGCTGACCTGGGCGACCCAGGGAACGATGGCATCGCGGGCAATGATTTCACGAAGAAGAGACTTTGTCCTCTTAACATTGATCGCGAAATTATCATCGATAAAGAACACGCCGATTTCACCCTGATCTCGCTTTGCCCGTCCCTTGATGGCGAGCAGCTCCGACACGACGCTTTCGTTGGTGCGAAAACGAATGGAATCACCGAAAAAACCTGTGACCGTGCAAAAGTCGCATCCATAGGGACAACCGCGGCCGGACTCGATCGGGATCATGTAGAGACTCTTCCAGGGAAGTCCGACCTTTCGGACGATGTAGCGCGCCCATCCAGGCAACTTTCCCATCAGGTTAAACTGCGCAAGGTCGATAGTGTCCCACGCAATCTGCGGATACTCCTGCAACGAGGGTTTTACCTCAACTCCGGACTCGCTCAGGGGAGCATAGACTTCCTGCAAAACACCAGCAGCGGCATCGTTCACGATTCGGGGCCATGTAGCATCAGCCTCCCCGAGTGCGATGGCATCGACGTGCCGGGGCCCACCGTTTCGGCCAAGCGGTTCGTCTGGAACTTCCGTTACATGAGGCCCGCCCATCACGACCTTGGCGCCGGCAGCGCGCGCAGCATCCGCCATCTGATACGCCCGCGCGGCCATCCGCGTCATGGCTCCGATGCCCACCAGCCCAATGTCATTGTCACGAATGAATGTGGATAGTTCCGCCTCCGTCATTGGCTGAGCATTTCCATCGATCAGGTGCACACTGTGCCCCGGCGGTGTCAGGGACTGAAGAAGGAACATCCAGAGATGCGGCATGAAGTTCCGGGTCACGCCGTTATCCGGATTATAAAGAAGAATGTTCATGTAACCTCGTTATCAGACGTTGAGACTGCTGGAGTTTAACGGAAAAGCGGGAAATCGGTTGTGAAATCCGAGAAATCCGAAAAATCACTATTCCGGGTGGCCGCTCCCCCAAACCTGATTGGGATATGATGCTTTTGTGGCCTTCACCTCCCTGCGCACACCTCGCAACGACCGGATCGTCATCAGCGGTTTTGGATGTCTCACTCCCCTCGGGAATTCACGTGATGCGTTGTGGGAAGCGTTTCGCGCATCAAGAAGCGGCATCCGCCGAATACAGGCATTCGATACGTCGGATATCGCTGTGCAAATCGCCGGAGAGGTTCGCGATATCGATCCTCTCGAGTGCTTTCCCCTAAAGGACCGCCAGCACGTTTCCCGGACCGCCGGTCTTGCAGTGACAGCAGCCGGGCAGGCACTTGCGGATGCGCGGCTTTGCCCGGAGAAACTCGAACTGGACGCGCGACGCCGGATCGGTGTCGTGCTCGGCACAGGCGGCGGCGGACTCGCGTTTACCGAACGCCAGTATACTTATTGGTTCCACGATCAGACGAAAAAGGCGAGCGTGTATACCATCCCGACTTCAACCCCGGGAACGCTCAGCAGCGAAGTATCCATGGCGTTTCAGCTTCACGGCCTGAGCCATATCGTCTCCACAGGCTGTACGAGTTCGACCGACGCAATTTTTTACGCATGCGATGCAATCGTCTCCAATCGCGCCGACATCATGGTCACCGGTGGAGTGGATGCGCCGCTGGCTCCCGGCATACTTCGCGGCTATTGTCTGATGCGAATCCTGACCGAGTCGTGGAATAACGAACCGGAGAAAGCGTCGCGGCCGTTCTCGCGCGATCGTGATGGGTTTGTTCTCAGCGAAGGCGCGTGGATCTACGTTATCGAGACGGAGCGATCGGCGCGAGAGCGCGGCGCACCGATTTATGCCGAGATCATGGGATATGGCGCTTCCTGCGATGCCTATCATCGCGTCCGGCTTAGCGAAACGGGCATCGAGCCCGCACGAGCGATGGAAACGGCGATTCGAGATTCCGGTCTTGCCCCCGAAGATATCGACTACGTCAATCTCCATGGCACCTCCACTGAACTCAATGATCGGATCGAAACGCGTGCTGTGAAATTGTGCCTTGGACCGCATGCAACGAAGATTCCTATGAGCGCCGCCAAATCCATGTTCGGCCATCCCCAGGGTGCAAGCGGCGCTGCGGGGATTAGCGCGATCCTGTTCGCCATGCAGGAATCGAACATTCCAGCGACGCTGAACCTGGAAGATCCGGACCCGGAGTGCGATCTCGATTACGTGCCGTTGCGGGCGCGTGCGGCCGAGGTTCAGTTTGCGTTGGCGAACTGTATCGGTTTCGGATCCAAGAACGCTGCGCTTGTGCTGGGCAGGGTACGCAATGCCTGACTTTTCTGCTCGGGCGCAGGTTTCCGAACTCATGGATGATCTTTCCCGTCCCGCTTCAGAGTTCGACGACGCGTATCGGGAACTTGCGACTATCAACCGACGGCTCGGCGGCATTCGGGCGATCGAGCGATTTCTTCCGACCCGCAGCGGTCTAGCAGTGCTGGACGTTGCGGCTGGAGGTTGCGATATCGGCGATGCGCTGGTTCAGTCTCGTTCCTGCAAGGTTATCTCACTCGACATCAATCGCACGGGACTTCAGCGCACCCGCTTCACGACGCCTGTGATCGGTGACGGGACGCTCTTGCCTTTTGGGGACACCACGTTCGATGCCGTGATTTGCTCGCTCTCGTTTCATCATCTGACCGATTCAGAATGCGTGCAGGTTCTTAGAGAGATGTGGCGCACGAGCCGCGGTTGCGTTCTCGTGAACGATCTCCACCGCCATCCTCTTGCTTACGCCGCAATTTGGGTGCTCTCGCGGCTGTTCAGTCATAGCGTCATGGTTAAGCATGATGGGCCGGCTTCGGTCCGCCGCGCCTTCCGTCCACGGGATTTGCAGGAGCTTGCGGACCGCGCCGGCATGCGCGCGCGTGTTCATCGCAGCTTTCCGTTTCGGCTCGTCCTGGTGGGAACGAAATGAAAACCGTTGACGTCGCTATCATCGGGGGAAGTCTGGCGGGTGCGGCGTGTGTGCGCGAGCTGGCGCGCCGGGGCATCGATGCGGTGGCTTTCGAGCGGGAGCGATTTCCGAGAGAAAAGGTCTGTGGCGGATTCGTGTCACCGGGGGCGGTAGAGCTGCTCGAAGAATTGGAAGTTCTGGATGCGGTGCTTGCTGCAGGCGCAACGATAGTGCGTGCATCCACGATTCGCGTCGGCCGGCGGGAAATTTCCGTCGAGTTGCCAAGAATGGGCCTGGGGATTTCTCGAGGACGGTTGGACGCGATTGTGGCGGACCACTCCGGTGTTCGACAGGGATTCGTGAGAGCAGTAAACCGCGATGGAAACATGTTTCGAGTTCAACTCGAAGAGGCAGAGATCTCGGCAAGGATTGTTGTCGATGCCGCCGGCAAGTTAAGCCGGTTTTCACAGCGGCGGGGTGTTCCGGAGTTCGGCGTTCAGTTTTATGAGACCGGCAGCCGAGGCGATGTCCTTGACTTCTGGTTCTTCGAGGAGGGATATGGGGGTGCGGTCACGGTAGAAGGGAATCGCACGAACGCCTGCTTTCTCGTGAGTAAGGCTGCACTGCAGGCAGGCTTTGGCGGGTCCGGAAATTGCCTTGTCACCGGCCCGCTGGCATACGACAGGCTCGCATCAGACTTCATCTCCATTGGCGACGCCGCAGGCATGGTGGATCCTTTTTGCGGGGAAGGGATGCGGCATGCACTCGCCACGGGGATCTGCGCAGCGAGGGCAATTGCGACTGGCCTGAGTCGAGGCGATCGCTATGACGCCATGCGGGCGCGCTACGAGCAGGAATCCGGCAGACGTTGGGCTGCAAAGCGCAGACTCGGCAAGATCATCCGTCACCTGCTGAAACACCGTCGGCTTACATCCTTTGGCCTTGGCCTGAGTCCGGAGTTCTGGTTCCGGAAACTGTGGGATTAACGCGATTCTCATGGCGATTCTTTATGCCATCTGTGCCATCGCGCTAATCCAGGGAATCGTCTCGCTGATCCAGGGAGTTCGATCCGTCCATCACATCCGAACCTATCGTCCTCGAGGCCGTTGGCGTCCTCGCGTTGTTGTCTTTTGCCCGTGCAGAGGTGTGGATCCCGGTTTTCGCGAAAATGTTCAGTCGATTCTCGATCAGGACTATCCCGATTTTCGCGCCGTCTTCATTGTCGATTCCGATACGGATCCCGCCACGAAGATTCTCGCTGACTTGAACGCGCCTATTCTGGTTGCTGGCGCAACCAGCAATCGAGGGCAGAAGGTACATAACCTCATACACGGTATCGAGCACGGCGCTGCAGACGCGGAAGTTTTCGTCTTCTGCGATGCCGACGCGCGCTTTTCGAAGCAGTGGATTCAACGGTTGATTGCGCCGCTGGAGCAGGACAACGTTGCCGTGTCCAGTGGCTATCGGTGGTATGCCGCGGAGAACGGCGGTCTTCCTTCGTTGCTTCGATCGACGTGGAATGCGTCCGTTGTGACGGCACTTGGCGATCACGGACGCAATTTCGCGTGGGGTGGTTCGATGGCCCTCCGCCGTGAAGTTTTTGATCGCATTCGTGTCCGTGATTCCTGGGAGGGCGCTCTGAGCGACGACTATGCGGTGACGCATGCTGCGCTTCGATCGGGTAAAAGGATAGCGTTCGTTCCGGAGTGTCTCATTCCATCTTATGGAGATTGCACCTGGCGTGAGCTGCTGGAGTTCACGACCCGGCAAATCCTGATCGCGCGCGTCTATGACAGAGTTACCTGGCGTATGGCGCTCGTGACACAGTCCATTTTCAATGTCGCGTTCTGGGGCGGACTTCTTTTGCCGTGGCCGTATTGGATCGTGACTCCCGTCTTGTACGCGCTCGCGGGAATCAAGTCCTTTATTCGCTATGAAGCCGTGGCGACGGTTCTTCCGGACGGAGCCTTGTCCAAACACCGGGCGTCCTATATTCTGTTGGCTCCGCTAACGGCGCTGTTGTTTGAATACAACCTGATACGATCGGCGTTTACGCGGAGCATGACATGGCGACAGATACGATACAGACTCATCTCTCCCAATCGCACCGAGGTGTATCGTGGCGCCGCCGAAAACTGAACACTCTGATCTTTTTCGTAACTTCCCATTGCAATGCCACCTGTGACACCTGCTTCTACTGGGATGAGCTGAATCGCGCCGGAGATCTGGAGTGGAAGGAAATCGTCAAACTTTCCGAAAGCATGCCGAAATTGACGGACCTCTGGTTCAGCGGCGGTGAACCGACGCTCCGCCGCGATTTGGAGGATATTGTCGATCTTTTCGTTGCGAAGAACGGGGTTCGGCACATCAATCTTCCGACAAACGGACTCAAGCCGCGGCGGATTTACGAAATCGCCGAGCGTTGCCTCAAGAACAATCCACGACTGGAATTGCACATCAACATCGCGCTCGATGGAGTCCGGGACTCCCACGACAGCATGCGCGGTGTGCCCGGAAATTTCGACAAGGCGATTGAGAGTGCGCGCATGCTTCGCGTCCTGAAACCGATGTTTGGGGGGCGTCTCGAGGTGCATATCAATACCGTGATCACTCGCGACAACATCGATGAGATTCATCCGCTGGCGGAATGGGTATTTTCGGAACGAATCGTTGACGGTCATTACTTCAATCTGATCCGCGGGAATGCAAAAGATCCCGCGTTGAAGGTTGTTACGAAGGAAAAGCTGCGGAAGCTTTATCCGGCAATCGCCGACCTCCAGACGCGCTACGCGCAGCGGCTGATTCAGGACCGCAATCCACTGGTGCGGTGGCTAAAGCGGATGGCCTACGTCGGTACGCTGACGTTCCATCATCGGACTCAGTTCGCAAATCTCGAGGAAAGCCGCCGGTGGAGCATGCCGTGCACCGCGGGAGAAACCTCCGCGGTGATCGATTTTGACGGTAGAGTTCGGGCTTGCGAAATGCGAGAGCCAGTGGCGGATCTGAGAAAGATGGATATGCAGTTCAAGGTCTTCTGGGAGTCTCCTGCGCGCACCGCCGAGACAAAGCAGATCAAATGCGATCAGTGCTGGTGCACTCACGTCTGTTTTATTCACGACAGCCTGCGGTATTCGTACAAGACGATGCTGGTTGACGTGCCGCGGAATTATTTTAGGCGAAGCAGTTGGTAGGGGAGTTTTAATCACAAATGGACATTCACGTCGCGCACAGTCCGGACTCGGACGACGCTTTCATGTTTTACGCGCTCGCAACGCACAAAATCGACACCGGTGACCGCAACTATATTCATCTGCTCAACGACATCGAAACGCTCAACCGCAAGGCACTCGAAGGCGAGTACGAAGTTTCCGCAATCTCATTCCACGCTTATGCCTACATGGCCGATAAATATGCGCTGCTCTCCTGTGGCGCGAGCATGGGCAACAACTACGGCCCGATCGTCGTTTCCGGAAAGCCGCTGCCGCCGCAGTCACTCGCAGGAAAAGTTGTTGCGGTGCCGGGCCTGCTCACCACTGCTTTTCTTGCGCTTCGCCTTTTTGCTCCGGACGTGAAGTACGAAGTCGTGCATTTTGACCGCATTCTAGAAGATGTTCAGAAAGGGAAGTACGAAGCCGGTCTGCTGATTCACGAGGGGCAATTGACGTATCGCGAGATGGGTCTTCACAAGGTTGTGGACCTCGGGGAATGGTGGCTCGAGCGTTGCCACCTGCCGCTTCCGCTCGGCGGGAATGTTATCAAGCGCAATCTCGGGCGGAAGCTCATGGAGCAGGTGTCCAACGATATTCGACGAAGCATTCAATATGGCCTCGATCATCGTGAGGAAGCGATCGACTACGCCATTCAGTTTTCCCGTGGCCTCGATTTGCATAAGGCCGACCGGTTCATCGGCATGTACGTCAACGAACTCACGCTGGACTACGGCGAAGGTGGACGTCAGGCCGTCCGCCTGCTTCTCTCGGAAGCGCACAAACAGAACATCATTCCCAAAAGCGTCGACCTGGAATTTGTCTAGCCGTGGGCTCGGAAGAGGATCGAGGACATCGCGTCGAAGAGGCGATCCGTCTTTTTCACGAAGCCTACCAAAAACAAATGCGCAAGGAGTTCGAGCAAGCCGTCGATCTCTACAAGAAGTCGATTGCGTGCTATCCCACGGCCGAGGCGCATACCTTTCTTGGATGGACCTATAGCTTCATGGGCCGTCTTGACGACGCGATTGCCGAATGCCACAGGGCAATCGAGACTGATCCGAGTTTTGGAAATCCCTACAACGATATCGGCGCCTATCTCATGCAAAAGGGAAACGTCGACGAGGCAATCCCGTGGTTCTTGCGGGCGCTCGAGGCGACGCGGTACGAAAGCTATTGTTTTCCCCACATGAATCTGGGCCGCGCCTATGAGTCGAAACGGCAGTGGGCGGCGGCGATGCGCGAGTTCGAGCTGGCCCTGAAGGAAAGGGCGGATTACCGTCCGGCGAGGGAAGGTCTGGCCCGCATTCGAGCGATGTTTAATTGATTGTTTCGCGGGGTTTTACGGGCCAAAAATTTTGGAAAATGGCCCTGGACCTGATCTGTCTCCAAATGGGCGTATCGTCGGCCCTACCTTTTCCAGCCGTGCAAAAGGGTTACATATAGTAGTTTTCCTGAACTGATCTACAATATCTGGGTGGCGGTGGAGGCTAGCACCCCAGTCCAAGGAGATGGCCATGAAAGAAGAAATATTGGAACAATCGGTGTCTGGCGGTCAGTTCGACAGGTCCAGAAAAGGTGTGGAATTTAAGAGATTTTACACGCAGGAGGGGCTGCCGCCGTTCGAGGCCGTGGAGTGGGAACTTCGTACGGCGGCGATCACCAGCGAGTCCGGCGAGGTCATCTTCGAGCAGAAGAACGTGGAAGTCCCCAAGGGTTGGTCCATGACCGCAACCAACATCGTTGCCTCCAAGTATTTCCACGGGAAGCGCGGAACGCCGGACAGAGAAACCAGCGTTCGGCAGTTGATTGGACGTGTAGCCCGGACAATCTACGGCTGGGGCATTCAGGGCGGATACTTTGCGTCGCATGAGAGCGCGCAGGTTTTTCAGGACGAACTGACACACCTGCTGGTGAATCAGATGATGGCGTTCAATTCGCCGGTCTGGTTCAACTGCGGCGTGGAAGCCAAGCCGCAGTGCTCGGCATGCTTCATCAATTCGGTTCAGGACACGATGGGATCGATTCTGGATCTCGCGAAGACCGAAGGCATGCTCTTCAAGTGGGGTTCGGGAACTGGCAGCAACCTCTCGCCGATCCGTTCTTCAAAGGAAGCGCTGTCGGGCGGCGGCATCGCGTCGGGGCCTGTGTCGTTCATGAAGGGGTTTGACGCGTTCGCCGGCGTGATCAAGTCGGGGGGCAAGACACGGCGGGCAGCGAAGATGGTGATTCTTAATGCCGGCCATCCGGACATCGTCGAGTTCATTAACTCCAAGGCCAATGAAGAGAAGAAGGCGTGGGTGCTGCTCGACAACGGCTACGGTGGCGGCGTGGATGGCGAAGCCTATTCGTCAATCTTCTTCCAGAATGCGAATCACAGCGTTCGGGTGACCGATGAGTTCATGCAGGCTGTGCTCAGCGATGGTAACTGGGAAACGCACGCGGTCGTCGATGGCGCGGTTGTGGAGACCTACAAGGCGCGAGACCTGATGCGACAAATCGCCGAGTCTGCTTACATCTGCGGCGATCCGGGAATGCAGTACGACACGACGATCAACCGGTGGCACACGTCGAAGAACACGGCGCGGATCACGGCGTCGAATCCGTGCTCGGAATACATGTTCCTGGATGATTCAGCCTGCAACCTGGCCTCGTTGAACCTGATGAAGTTTGTGGACGGCGACGGACGATTCAACATCGAATCGTTCCGCAAAGCGGTCGATATCACGATCACCGCGCAGGAAATCATTGTTGGTTATGCCAGTTACCCTACGCCGAAGATTGCAGAGAATTCCTATGCTTATCGTCCTCTGGGACTGGGCTATGCGAATCTTGGCGCGCTGCTGATGTCACAGGGACTTGCCTACGATAGCGATAAGGGTCGGGACATGTCTGCGGCAATCACCGCGATCATGACGGGCGAGGCGTATTTGCAATCGGCGAAGATTGCGGGAGAAGTTGGACCGTGCTCCGGTTATGCCAACAACCGTGATCCTTTTCTGAATGTAATGCGCATGCATCGCGATTCGGTGAAGTCCATTCGCCGCGAGAACATTCCCGGCGAGCTGTACGACACTGCATGGAATGTGTGGTGCGACGCAGTGGATCTGGGAGAGATCAAGGGATATCGCAATGCGCAGGCGTCTGTGCTCGCACCTACGGGCACCATCGGATTCATGATGGACTGCGACACGACGGGTGTCGAACCGGATCTGGCTCTGGTGAAGTACAAGAAGCTGGTCGGCGGCGGAACGATCAAGATTGTGAACAATACGGTTCCGTCAGCGTTGACCCGGCTCGGCTATGACGACCATTCAGTCAAGGCTATCGTCGAGTACATCAACGACCGTGGAACGATCGAAGGCGCTCCAAACATGAAGGACGAACATCTGCCGGTGTTCGACTGCGCGTTCAAGGCGTTGAATGGCGTCCGGTCGATTCACTACATGGGGCACCTGAAGATGATGGGCGCGGTCCAGCCGTTTATTTCGGGTGCGATTTCAAAGACCGTGAATTTGCCAAACGAAGTGACGGTCGAAGAAATCGAGAAGGCCTATATCGAAGGATGGAAGTTGGGGTTGAAGGCAGTCGCGATCTACCGTGATGGTTCGAAGCGCACGCAACCCTTGAGTACAAGCGCATCCGATAACAAGTCTGAAGCGAAAACTGACGAGGCGCCGCGACCCGTGCGGCGGCACTTGCCTGTCGAACGCCATTCGATCACGCACAAGTTTGGAGTGGCCGGGCACGAGGGCTATCTGACGATCGGCATGTACGAGGACGGAACACCAGGCGAGATCTTCATCGTCATGGCCAAGGAAGGATCGACGCTGTCGGGCGTCATGGACTCATTCGCGACGACCTGCTCGATGGCGCTGCAGTACGGCGTGCCGCTGAAGGTTTTGGTGGATAAGTTCACGCATACGCGTTTCGAGCCGTCCGGATTCACATCGAATCCGCAGGTGCCGTACGCGAAGTCGATCATGGATTACATCTTCCGGTACCTGGCTTCGAAGTTCCTTCCAACGGACGAAGCGCGTGCCCTCGGTGTTCAAGTGGATGAACCGGCGTTGACACCGTTGAAGGTTCTCGTGCCGTCGACACCGTCTGCCGGCGCGGGGCCGTCAACAACGACAGCAGCTCCTCCGACAGTGCCGGGCCAGCCGCAAAAGAAGGGCGCGCTTGTCGATATTCAGGATCGTGATGCTCCCGTGTGCTTCGAATGCGGATCGTTGATGGTCCGCAATGGCGCCTGCTACAAATGCCTCAACTGCGGCTCCACCAGCGGCTGCTCCTGAAAACCGCGCGCGGAATTCGGTGACGTCGACCGAATTCCGCCGCCTCCTGCCTGTGTTACACTCAACTGTCTTGCGCCCGTAGCTCAGCTGGATAGAGTAACGGACTACGAATCCGTGGGTCAGAGGTTCGAATCCTCTCGGGCGTACTGATAGGCGGGGCTTCCAACGAAGTCCCGCCTTTTGTTTTCGGCTGGTGCTACACCGGTGCTACGCCGAGACAGAAAGTAGAGACATCTTGAAGCCCATCGTTAAAAAGAAGAGAAAAGAGCCATTAGAACTGACCCTGTTCAAGTTTGCCGAAATGCACTACCGCGCAGGCGGAATCTTGCTACAGAAAGTTACAAAGGACCCAGACTCAACATTTCCGGCAACGGTTCTGGTGAGCTTTGGGTTCGAGCTTTACCTGAAGTGTCTTATTGCTATTGAGGGGAAAAAGCCGCCGCGCATTCATGACCTGCGAGACCTTTTTTTCCAGTTGAGCAAGGAATCACAGGTCGAAATCCGACGCGCCTACAAAGAGCGAGCCAAGACTGATCCGTTCTTCAAGAGGATGAAACAGTTCTACGAGGAGAAAGGTTTTCCCGTGGACCATAGTTTTGACAGCGTATTGAAGAGCTGTGCATCTGCGTTCGTCCATTTCCGATATCTGTGGGAATACGAAGGCGGCGGAAAGTGGCATGCTAGCGCACTACTTGAGTGTGTACGACAACGGATTACCAAGCTTCGGCCGGAGGGGGCACCTGCACGACACCTGCCTTAAGCAACGGCGGTGAAAAACCCCGGCGAATCGGGCCGGGGCCTCCTGTGGTATCTTCCGCGCATGCACGACCTTGATTTTCTCGCCTGCGAACTCCTCCCCGTTCCGTCCGACGTTGCAAGTCGCGCTTCCGCTGAGATATCCGGCTGCGAAGCGTGCAACGATGACGCCGAGAATTCCTTTCGACTGGCTGATTGCCGATGCGATGAACCGGCACGGTGAGTATGAGTTCATCCTCGCGGTTCCAGTGCGATGTCCGCTGTGTCATGGACCGGTGACGGAGAAAACGTTGGTCGATAGTCCGGCGGAGTCGAGCTTTCGGTCTGACGAAGTTGGTCTTCTTTGCTAGGGTCGATGTATGCTCCTCTCTCATTTCCGCAGCTCACGAATAGCGACGAGTGACTAAAACCAAGGGAGGGCACTGTGAGATTCGACCGGTGCTTGCTGCTTGTCACAATGTTGTCGTTGTCTGTTCCTGTTTACGCGGATCTCGTGACCTTTAGTTCCGGAGCCGCGTTCGATTTAGCCGCACCCGGACTCCCTGTAGAAACCTTTGAATCCGGCTTGGTTGACCCGGGAGGTATGACACCTTGTTTACCTCCAGTGAGTAGCTCAGCGGCAAGTGCATGCTTTCCACCGGGTGGACTGCTACCGGGCGTGGTGTACAACGGCGCATTTGGCCAGTCTGTAAAGGGAGCCGGCCGCCCTGTAATTGGCAATACGAGTAAGGTTCTCAGTGCCACTCGACCACCCCTGATAATTGAATTCGTGGACGGCGTGACCGCTTTCGGATTCGATGTTTATGGGAGTGAATTTCCGGGCTCACAAATCATTAGAATCGTGGTGTCCAGTCCGAGTGGGGTCGGTTTGGTTGACTTTACCGGCTCTAATGTAGTTGGCGGATTTTTCTTTGGCGTCGTTTCCACTACCGAAACCATCGGAATGGTCAGGTTGATGTCCAAGGGATCGATCCACCAACAGGTTTCGGCGCAGGAACAATCGACAACCTCAGGTTTGGGGCGGCGATAGTACCGGAGCCCTCATCGTTGCTTTTGCTAGCAGCAGGATTAGCGTTCGTCTTTCGTCTTAAACGCGCTTGAGCCGCCAAGGCTTCATTCATACGGTTTGTTCACCTCGCAGTCATCGCGCCGGTGCGCTGCCCGCTGTGCCACGGGGCGGTGACGGAGAAGACGTTGGTTGACCGCTTTGGAATTGAAGTGCAGGCTTTCGTGTTCAAGTAAAGCAGCAATGAGCCGTCTCATGAGCCCGGCAGAATGTGGGTGGAGAGATTTTACAAATAGAGGCCACTTGATCTAAATACACTCCGGCGGCAAAAGGAGGCTCCTCCAATGCTCGAACGCTACTTGCTGCCACTCTTGCTGCTTCGGAGCTGACGGTTAGTCGTTTTACGTCTAAGCGTAAAGCATAGCGGTGCTCGGCAGCGAGTTGCGCAGCGGCTTCAACAACGACCCGATGGTGATTGGGGATCAACGTCTCGCGTACTTGCGCGGGTCTGCTCAGAAATTGTGAAAAGGAACCCGTTCTCTCTCCTGCCATGAGCAAGATTGAGGCGAAAGTGTGAAGCAAAATCTGGATTCTCTCCGCAACAATCCGCCACCCGGTCACGTCTTTCTGTGTGGCGGAGTTGATATACCTCCGCCATGGTCTTTCCAATACCACGCTTATACTTCCTTACTTTTACCAGGAGAATTCGGAGTCTGTCCCCACCTGGTATCCTCCATCACCCCGCGCGTCTCAATGCTGCCAGGCCTTGTGAGAGCAAGTCCGCGTGATTGCCGGGAACCTGTCCACTCGGCGTTAGCTGGTTTACGAGTTCAGGAAGAATTTGGGAAAGCATCGATGACGCCTGTCCCTGTGACGTGCCGAATTGCGCGGCGAGACCCGAGAGCTGGTCTCCGCCAAACACATGCTGCAATTGATCAGGCGTGATGCTCGCGTTGGCGCCGGTTCCTACCCAGGAATCAGCCTGTTGAGCCAATCCCTTTTGCCGAAACATGTCGAGCAAGCCTGGCAGCCCGCCATTTTGCTGCACCATGGACATCACCGCGCTCAGGAGATTGCCGCTTTGCGCGACGTTGCCGCCGCCCAGACCGCTCAGGATCTCACCGAGAGGATTCGAGGTTTGCAGCGACGGACTCGCACCTGTAGCGGATCCCAGAACATTGCCGAGAATTCCATCAAGCAGTCCCATAATCCCTCCGGATCGTTTTCAGTTTTGCGATCTGCGTACGATAGCACGAGACCTGCGAGACTCGAGCCTTTTCAGCTGTAGCGCAGTTCCGGCCTGAGCGAGAATTCCGACCATTATTTTTCAGTCGCAACTTTCAGAGGCATGCGTAATATATGCGCATGCGAAAGCTCACAACTCTTTTACTGGCGGCGCTGTCTGCGGCGGCGGTCCTGGCGCAGGGGCAGCAGGTTCAGAATCCAACCAACAAGACCGGTGTCATCGGTCTGATGCACGCGATACATGCGACCAACGACGTCGATAAAACGCTGGCGTTCTATCAAAGCGTATTCGCGTTGAATGGGCAGGTAGGGAACTTCGATCCAAAGGGCCCGCGGATTTTGACGAATTCACCCACCGCGACTTTGCGCTACGCGATGACGAACATTCCGGGCGCGTTTAACTTCGAGCTGACGCAGTTCAACGATCTGGAACGGCAGACCGGCAAGCAACCCGACATTCAGGACTTCGGCGCGCCCATGATGAAGCTGCTGGTCCGCGATCTGGACGCCGTTGTCGCTTCCGCGAAGATGGGCAATGCGCCAATCATCACTAAAGGCGGAGCGCCTTTGACCGCTCCGACGCCGATCGGGACGGCAAAAGCGATCATCATGCGCGACCCTGATGGGTACTTCATTGAAGCGATTCAAGCGACACCGGCGATGATCGCCGCAACTGATGCGCTGCCGGCAGGCGGAAGGGGACGTGGCGGTAATGCAACGGCCCCTCGACAGAGTCAGATTGTCGGCGCGGTTATGGGAGTTACGGTGCGCGATATGGATGAAACGCTGAAGTACTGGAACGGCGTACTTGCGATGGAGATGCCGCCACCGACTGCGTTCGCCGACGATCAAGCGATGCTGGACCTGCTGGGCCTGCCCAAGGGCGCGTCGTACCGCATGTCGAGCGGAGTAATCTCGGGAAGTTCAGCCCGCCTCGAATTCGTCGAGATCAAGGGAGTGCCGCGCAAAGCGTTCGACCTCCGCGTCACCGATCCGATGGCGTGCGGCATGGCGCTTCGCGTCGGTCACATCCGCGACTTGCTGGTGAAGATCAAGGCGAGCGGCGGCCGCGTCCTCTCCAGGGACGAAGCTCTCGTCGAATGGAGTGACACCATTCGTAATGTGTTCGTGAAGGACCCGAACGGTTTGAATCTAGAGCTTGTCGGCTCGGCAGATCCGAATCTTTGACGTTTACTCGCTGTGCCGGGCGTCGCATGTAACGCGGAGCGTGATACGAAATACGTTCGAAGCGATCAGCTCTTCGACGCGGTCGATAGCGCGATCCGCGATTCGAAGATGATCTGAAACAGATACGCTTCAAAAGTCCCCAAAGTCCCCACCAGTTTCTTGCTATTCCTGACGAGCTAACTTATGCTCCGCCACCAGTACCACCCCGCACAAATTCAATTAGGAGGCGCCTTATGAAGAGGCTCGCGACCGCGTGCGTTCTGATTCTGCTGTCCTGCCTGATGGGAACCGTTCTTGAGGCCACGCCGATAACCTACCAGGCTTCGTTGGATGGAGCACAGACAGTCCCTGCCACGGGAAGCCTGGCGACGGGCTCTGGCACCGTAACCGTGGACCCAACGACGCACTTACTGACATTCCAGATCTCGTGGACCAATCTCGCGGCGACCCCTTCGGGGTTGCACGTTCATTGTTGTGCGCCAGCCGGAGCCAACGGGATGCTTGCAATCAATTTTCAGGGATTTCCCGCGGCGACATCCGGCATGTATTTCCAGACCGTCGACCTCACCGTTGCGATGCTTTACAACCCCGCGTTTCTGACGGCGCACGGTGGGACTGCGGCGCAGGCCGAGGCGGATCTACTGGCGGGCCTTGCAGCCGGGAATTCGTATCTCGACATCAACAACCCTCCGTTTGGTGGTGGCGAGATTCGCGGGCAGCTAGCCGCGGTTCCCGAGCCCGCAACAGCGTTGCTGCTCGCCACGGGCTTAGCGTCGATCGCCGCTCGTTCTCACAAACGGCGCCTGTGGTAGCCGGCTAAGCGGTTCGGCAAGTCGAAAGCAGAGTGCTTCTCTGGTGTTGCGGAAGCGAACTGTTCATCCAGTCCATGCCTGTATCAGTCGTTGACGAAGGTGGAGTCGGCGCTGTTGCGCTTTGCTTCCGGATTTCGCGTAAGATTGAAAAAGGTCAACTGTGAATTCCGCCAGGGAGGGAACGATGATTGAGATTAAAAAAATCCTCGTGCCACTGGATTTCTCGGAACCATCGAAGAGGGCGCTCGATTGCGGCCTTGCCTTTGCGACACGCATGAACGCGAAGCTGGTCATCGCGCACATCGTGCCCCACTCATCGGGCTTAACCTACGCGTTTCCGATAGACAGCCTTGCGATCGAAACCAACCAGCGGGAAAGAGCCGTTAAGGAAATCGGCGAACTGATTCCAGATCAACGCGCAAAACTCCTGGATGTGCAAACCATTGTGAGAGTCGGCCGTATCGAGGAGGAGTTGCTGCAGATAATCGACGAAGAGTCTGTGGACATGGTCATTATGGGCAGTCATGGCCGGCGCGGTTTTCGGCGATGGTTTCTCGGATCCGTCACGGAGCACATTTTGCGAAAGGTCCCTGTCCCGATCCTGACCGTTTCTCATATCGAGGAAACCCAGTATCCGTTCGGAGGCGTGACATCGTTCAAGCGATTACTTTACGCGACAGATTTAGGCAAGTCCTCCATTGCCACAATGGAATACGCAACAGAATTTGCACTCAAATTCTCGGCAGAATTGACGGTCATGAGCGTTGTGGAATATTTGAACGTCAGTTATGAAGTGGCGGCGTATCTCGAAAACGAACGCGCAGAGCGAATCCAGGCCACTCAGAAAGAGTTGGACGCCTTCGTTGCTCGCCACACGCCCGATGGCTTGCAGGTCAAGACTCTCGTTGTTGATGGAAAGGCCTATGAACGGATTCTCGCGGCTGCCGATGAATCGAAAGTGGACTGCATCGTTCTGAGCCTGCAGAGCAAGGATTTCCTCGAGCGGGCATTTATGGGCTCTACGGCAGAACGCGTCGTACGACTTGCGACCATACCGGTCCTTTCAATTCCTTCCAATATTCCAGGTTAGTCGGCTATCGGATCGTCAACGGAATCTCAGCCGAAGCCTGGCCCATAGAGCCTCGCAGGACGACGCTCTTCTCAGTGGTCGGAAATTCGAAGACGACATCATCGGTCAGCGTGGAATGCGCATCGATACTCGTGCTCGTCTCGCGGACCGGCGCGAGCAGCTCTCCGCCTGCGGCCAGACGGAGCACAAGATCCCCGCTGAATTGTGGGTAACCGGAGGTGTTCTCGATCCGCACGTCGAGGAATAGTCGTGTGATGTTGGCGAAGCGTCGTGCGGTCGCCCGCGTGAGTGTCGCCCGCGCCCAGCCTGCTATCACTAGAGGGACGGGCTCGCGCACGACCGCGCTCATGTCCGCGCGCGACAGCGCATCGCCGGGGTCGGGCTCCTCGTGCTTCGGCGGTCCGCCCGCATCGGACAGATCGAGCGGCAATTCTCCTGTACGATCGCCGTAATTGATGCGCAGAATCGCGTGACGATCTCCAGACGGTATCTCGAATCGGACGATCTGCTGTTGAATCGAACGCGCGCCGAGGACCGTGTTCAGGCCGCCGCTGGCGGGAACTACCTGTCCCCCGACCGCCACCCGGAACGACTGGTCCCACAAATTCGCGTCATCGCGTCCTTCATTCGAGACGCGGAATCGCAGCCAGAGCGTGCTCGTGCCTTGACCGGGGCGAAGACTGCCCGACACCAACGTATAGATGAGATCACCATGAGAAATCTCGGACTGCCGTGGAATCTCAATAGGGTGCACATTGCCGCTTGCAGGCGGCCGGCTATTGTCGACGCCCGTGTCCGACGGTCCTGGTGGTGGAGGCGTCACGGCCACCTTGCGGTCGGACACCAAAAACCACATGAGCCCCAGAGTCACGAGTGCAACCACCGCAGCAACGCCCAACACCGCCGCGCGCCTCGAAGGTGGATGTTTGTCGGGGGGCGTTATCGTATGGCCACCGGTGTGGCGCGCGATGACCTCAGCCAGGCGGTCCATGTCGCTTTCCCACGTCTCGTCGCGCAGCGTGATTGCCTGACGACGCGCCAGGCTTCGGATGTTCTCGGGCAAACTGGATGCGGCGGGCATAGTCCCGCCACCGACCAGCACGGGGATGACGAGGACATCCGGTCTCGCGAGCGCCGTTGCAATCTCGAGGCGCACGTAGTCGAGATCCGAATCGAGCCGCCGGTGGCCCGCTTCGTCGGTGGCTCCGAGCCACC
>Ga0068859_100001241_pt1 | contig 26058 bp, 20 predicted proteins | sample KBSSwiS22_FD_66585 | JGI IMG/M metagenome (GOLD analysis project Ga0068859, IMG submission 66585) | Switchgrass rhizosphere microbial communities from Kellogg Biological Station, Michigan, USA - KBS Switchgrass S2-2 | ecosystem: Host-associated > Plants > Roots > Rhizosphere > Soil ...
GCGTTGGTCAGCAGGGGCGATCACAAAGACATCGAGGCGATGCTGCGCGCGAATCTCGCGCGCGACGAGGCCGCGCTGGGTCGCGCCAACGAGTACGTCGCCGATCAGTGGTTACAGCTCGGCGTCGAGCTGGGCGAACAGGGCCGCTACGACGAAGCCGAGAGTGCCTTCCGCAATGCGATCGATGCCTATCGCCTCGGCTTCGGAGAGAACAGCAATCGTGTTGCGCACACGCTCAACGAATACAGCAACATGCTCGACGACAAGGGCGATCTCGCCGGTTCCGAAGCAGCGCTGCGCCGTGCGCTCGCGATCCGCGAGGCGACCGTCGGTGCGAACCATCACGATACGATAACAGTCGCGGGCAACCTGCTCTATGTGATGGAAGCCGAAGGCCGCTATGCCGAAGCGTTGCCTCAGCGGCTGGCGCTGCTCGATCGCGCGGCCGAAGCAGGAACGCTGCACGAGCGCGATATCAGTGCGGTCTGGAACGCGATCGGCAGGGACTATCGCGAACTCGGTCGGCTCGACGAGTCGGAAGCCGCATTGCGCAAGTCGCTCGACATAGCAACGCGGTCGCAAGGGCCGCGCAGCGATTGGCGCGCAAAGGCGCTCGGTCATCTCTCGCTGACGCAATTGCTTGCCGGGCATTTCGATGAAGCCGAGGCGGCCCGACGCGAAGCCTTGTCGATCATCGAGGACGGCGAGCCGGCCGATTCACCTTGGCTGGCGAGCCAACACGCCGAACTTGGCGTGATCCTGCTGCGCCAGCATCGAGACGCCGAAGCGCTGTCTGAACTTGACCGAGCGGCTGCCGTGTTCGAAACGGCAACCGCGGCGAAAGATCCGCTGCGGCCTGCCGTGCTCGCCGCACTCAGCGAAGCCCGGATCGCGAACGGCGCGCCCGCGGACGCGCTTGCCGCTGCGCGGAGCGCAGTCCAATTGGCACGGCGCGCGTACCCGCCAGGCCATCCGCAGCTTGGTGCATCGTTGTACGCGCTCGGTCGCGCACATCTCGCGCTCGGCGACGCGGCGGCGGCAGAGCCAGTACTGCGCGAAGCGCTGGCAGTTCGCAGCCCGCCGTATCCGCCGGCCGATCCGCGCGTGCTCGAGGTGAAGGTCGCACTGATGGAGGCGCTGAGCGCGCAGGGTCGCGCACAGGAGGCCGACGCGCTTGCCAGCGAGCTGCGGCCATTGCTGCGCGCGTCGACATCGCGATACGCGCGCGATCTCGAAGTGCACCTACGCACGCACTGAACGAGGCGTGGCGCTTGCCGCATCGCGTGATGCTAGCGTAGGGCGCGTGCCCGAGTACGAAGTTCGCGGTGCCAGGGCGCGTATCTGCGGACGGCACGAACCTCACCCTCAAGTTGCTGCCCGTACCAGGGGAAGAAGGCTTCGGAGACTAAAGCGCGCGGGTCTCGATCGAGCGGCATCTCCGGACTACCGCATTGACGAAGGTAGGTTTCCGGACTAGGCCGCTACAATTGCACTAAGACCGAGGTAACCCCCAGCTGCGGACTTCTCTTGAGGCAATCCGCTTCTGCTTCGGCTGCTAGATCTCTCCTTCTAGGCGCTCATGCGAAGCCTTCTCATCAACAACACCGCGCAGGCAAAAATTATCACCGTACCCATCAAGTGGACGAAATCGACAAATACGACGAGGGGCCAAAGATTACCGCCGCCAGAGACAAGCTGGATCTCCCTCAATAGCCAAGAGGGAACCATGAATAAAAGCCAGCTCAGTAGCGGGTTGCGGAAACAAAGAAGGCCTAATATCGCCGCAATAGGCAACGGCAACACGTATATCCGTACCAAAGTGCATTGAAAGTTTAGTTCGCAAAAAGAGGGGTCACTCGGGTAAGACCACTCGCAGACGTAGATAGAGATCCCCGCGACAAGGGATATCGCACCGTCCCGAATCCTAGCTATTTGCAATTTGGACACGGATGTCTCAATGCGTCGGTAATACAGTCGACGACGTCAGAATTGCATTTCTGACACGGGAAAGGAAAGGCGTACACGTTGCCGACCCACGAAGTCCAGTTGCAATTGTATTTCGTATAGCAGTCGTCTTGAACCTGACAGCAGGCCAGAATGCATGGATTCGCGTTAGCACTAGCGCCGAGGCGCCCTGCCTCCGGGCTACTTGTGGCCGCGGTAGCGTTTGGGCATGACACAGGAGAGCGAAATGTGCGATGCAACGAGAAGCGGAGAAGGGGGGCGATCACCAATTTGAGCGTGCATCTTAAGCTGTAGAACGAAGCAGGCCGCCGGCAGCGGGACTGATGCTGTGCCCTATGGCCGGAAGCCTAAAACGGCCCGGAAGGGTCGAATCCGTCGGCAAAGATCATCTCATTCTCAAACGCGCCGATGTCAACGTGAGCGCCGACGAGGCGCAGCGAGGAGTTGAGATCGAGTTCAGTCAGATCCCACAGGGGTGCCGTGCCCTCTGGTTCGTGACCGGCATCGACCAGCGGCGAATTTCGCACGGGTGTGAAGTTGAATAGTCCGCTCTGGTATTCCGGCTCGACGTTGAGGTTGTCCTGGAGGATCTCGCCGCCGACAAGCTGCAGCGATTGATAATTATTGTTGTAGGCGTACCGATCGCCGTTCGCACCGAGCGACGCGTCATAACCATCGTTGTCCCAGAAATTGTTGTTGGCCATGAACGCGCGCCCCGCCGCGATCGATACCGTCGGTTGGTTCGCGTTCGAATGCGTGTTCGAGAGCACCGTGTTATTCGTGAAGCTGACGCCGAACAATCCCGTCGTCGTGAGATAGGTCGCGGCGCGCGAAGCGCCCTCGTTAAGTAGGAACAGATTGTTGGTTATTTTCTGCAAGCTGCTGCCCTGGATATTGAGCGCGCCGGCCTGGTCCGCCGAATTCAGCAGGAACACATTGCGTTCGACGACGACAGTGCCGACGGCGTCCGCGCCGTACGCGATCGATAGTCCGCCGCCAAGACCAGGATCGACGTGCCCACTCATGAAGACCAGCTGGCGCACGCTAACATCCGCCTGTCCGTCGTCGACGGCGATGCGCAGGATGCGACCCTGATCGCCGCCGTCGAGCGTGGTCTGCCAGGGATCGTCGAGCCTGATGCCGCATGGGTTCTCGAAGAACGCGACCCACCCGCCCGAGATCTCGAGATTCGAATTTCCCGACGGCGGGTTATATACGAGATCGACGTTCGACACGTCGTAGTTGCCGATGTGGACGCGAACCTGATCGTGCGCGCCGTTGCCGGCGGCGGCACTCAAGGCTGCCTGGAACTGCGACGGTGTCGTGACGCAGAACGTCGCCGCGAGCAGCGGCGACGACGCGAGGCCGCCGAGCACAAGCGTGGCGAGACCTAGCTGGTATCTCATGGGGCTTACTCCGTTCGCGCAAGTCGCGCATTACAACGAACGTGATGGCGCCTCGAATCGTGTCACTCCGCCCGGTTGAACGGTCCGGAGGGATCGAATCCGTCGACGAAGATCTTCTCGTTTTCGAACGCGCCGATGTCGACGTGCCCGCCGACCAGGCGTGGCGAGTCGTTGAGGTCTACGTCCGTCAGGTGCCACAGCGCCAGCGCGCTTTGCGGCTCGCGTCCGGCGTCCACGAGCGGCGAGCCTCGCACCGGCGTGTAGTTGAACAACCCATCCTGATACTCGGGCTCGGCGGTAATGTTGTCCTCGAAGAAAGCACCCATACCCACGTTGAAAGACTGATAGTTGTTGTTGTAGAGAAACAGGTCGTCGCCAGTATCTCCCTGCACGACGTCAGACCCGCCGTTGTCCCAGAAATTGTTGTTGACAACTTCTCCGCGCCCATAGATGACGAGCCCCGCGCCATCGGTACCGAGGACGGTGTTGTTCGTGAAGGTGGAACCGAAGAGATCCCAAGTCGACAGGAAGACGGACGTTCCGAAGCTCTGGTTGCCGTTCAGCAGAAAGAGGTTGTTCGCCAGCCGGGGGAAGCCCCCGTTCACCGAGACCGTGTAGTCCCCCTCGTTGAGCAGAAACACATTCCGTTCGATGATGATCGTTCCTGCGGTCGGCCCTTCATCGACGAACCACCACCACGACACATCGAGGCCACCTACGGTGCGTGCTCCTGGGGCGCTTTCGAACCCGTTCATGAACGTGAGAAGGCGTACGGTCAGCGAGGATTGCTGGACGTGAGCGGACTCCAAGCGCAATACGTTCTCCGCGCCTTCACCGTCAAGCACCGTCTCCCACGGATTGTCCGACTGCGCGCCGCACGGAGCCGTCGCACGTTGATACCAGCCGCCCGAAACCTCCAGATTGAAGTTCTCGCTGCCGATCGCGTCATAGTCGGCGTAGACGCCGTTCGCCATCGAATAGGTGCCTTTTCTCAACCGGATTTCATCGTCCTGGTGATTACCGTCGGCTGCGTCGAGTGCGGCGGAAAACTCTGCAGCAGTCTCGACGCAGTAGATTTCGGCTCGCGCCAGCGAGGCCGCGGCGGCGAGCAGAAGGAGTGGGGCGCGTGCATATCGGTGCATGGCAGGCTCCAGACGGGCGGGCGGGAACCGGAGTCGGTGCGACGGCACTCACTCCGGTGCGGTGTCCTCGAACCCATCGACGAAGATCGTGTCGCGCAGCACGTACCACGCGGCACCGCTGCCGTGCCGCGGCATGCCGCCGATCGCGCGCGCGCCGTCGATCGCAACGGCTTCGCCGAAGCCTTCGTTGACGCCCACGTTGTAGAACGGCGTCTCGAGATCCCAGATGCCGAAGTCGTCGCGTCCGAACAGCGAGATCGCGCCGGCCGATACGTACTCGGTACCGAGCAGAAACACCGTCCGTTTTGGCTCGCCGACGACGAGCGTGTCACCCGACAACGCGACCGATCCGCCGAACGCTGCGTTCTGCTGCGGTACGGCCGAGGCAAGATGCGCATCGAGGTGAACCGTGTCTTCGCCCATCTTGAAAACATAGACCGCGCCGGCATTCGGATGGTTGGGCAATGCGTCCGCCCCCGGCGCACCCACGGCGAAGAGGTCACCGGCGGCTGCGACCGCGCGACCGAATTCGTCCCCGGCAGCCGGTTCCTGCGCGTGCATGACAATGCGTTGGAGCAGCGGTCCGCCCGCGAATGCATTCGATATTTCCGCGGCACCGACGCCGACGCCGGCTACGTGCGCGGCCATGGCTCCGATCAGTGCGAGATCGCCGTTCAGCGCAACCGCGATTCCGTAGTAGCCGGCCATCTCGTCGCCGGCAGCGGGACGCACGTCGTGGTCGAAGACCCATGAGCCGCTCGAGGCGTCACGACGCAGCATGATCGCGGCGCCTAGGAAGCCGTTAGTGAACGGCGCGCCGATCAGGAGATTGGTGCCGTCGGTGCCGACGGCATATCCGAACCGGATGTAGTCGTCGCTGCCCGTGGCTTCGGCGACGGCGTGCCAGGCACCACCTTCGCGTTCGTAGACCGTGACCGCACCGGCATCGACGGACGCGCCATCGTCGCGCCCGGACTCTCCGACGACCACGACTTCGCGCTGCGAGGTGCGAGCGACGTCGACGGACCAACCGAACAGCGCGCCGTGCTGAGGATCGTCCGACGTCAGCGTCTCTTCAAGCATCCAGCTGCCGTCGACGAGGCGATAGACGTTCGCGGCGCCCGCGTCGATGCCTTCGACCTCGAAGTGCGGCGCGCCGATCACGAGCAGATCGCCGTCGACGGCGACAACGGCGCCAAACTGGCTCGCGAGCGCGGGCTCGGGATCTTCCGCGAGCGTCTGCAGCCAGACCCAGCGCGGAATTCCGAAGTTGCCCTCCGGCAGCGCGCTCGCGGCGATGGGACACGCGCCGGCAACGACGCACGCAATGAAGAGGAAGGGGACGCGGGCATGACCGGCGCGCGTCGCCGTGCGGATCGCATCGAACATAAAATCCTCCCGATCGAATCGCGTGGCGCTCAGTTCGCCGCGACCAGCGCCACGCGCCGGTTCTTCGCGCGAGTGGTTTCGTCGCGATTGCTCGAGACCGGGCTCGCGAACGAAACGCCGATCGGCGTCATGCGTTCGCGCGCGATGCGATAGCGCGATGCCAGCGCATCGACAACCGCGGACGCGCGCCGCTGCGAGAGATCGAGATTGAAGGCATAGCTGCCGACGTTGTCAGTGTGGCCGACGATCAGCACCTTCTGATCGGGCGCGCCGGAGAGATACTTCGCGATCTCGGCCAGCGCGGGCTCGGACTCGGGCTTGACCACAGCCTGGTTGAAGTCGAACAGGATGCCGTACAGCGCGATGCTGCCGCTGCCCGCGATCGCGCCGGCCATCTCGGCAGCCGATACCGTCACCATGCGACTCTCGCGCGGCTTGCCGTCGATCACATCCACGACCGCAATCGTGCGCCCGTTGAGGAGCGCACACGGCGGGCCCGCGTCCGGCGCGACGATGCGATAGGCGTGCACCGAGACGTGCATGCTCTGCGTCGGCACCTCGGCGGCGAGGTAATGCTGGTCCGCGTGCTTGCTGTCACGCGCGCACCAGCCGATCGACCGATACGTGTCGGTCACCTTCTCCGGCGCCTCCAGAAACATCGCGAGGCTCGTGCGGCTGCCGCCTCCGAACATGCCGTAGCTCGGCTCGCCGCCGCAGGCCGTATCGGCGCACTCGAACAATGCGGTGCCGCCGGAGCGCTCCACTTCGTCGCGATAGTTGCGCACGACCTCGAGCGCGCTGCGGCCTTCGGGCAGCAGATAGACGATTAGCGTGTGCCGGCCTTCGAGACGTTTGCTCGACGGCGGACGGAACACGACGTTGTTCTTCGCATCGCTCTCGCCCGGCACTTCGACGAGCGCCGACAGCGGCAGCGCGAACTCCTCGAACGCCGATTGCGCATACGAGAGGATCACCGAGCCTTCGTAGCGGCGCAGGTGCTCGTGGTCGCGGCTGCCGGCCGCGTCGGCCGCCGGGAGGGCGGCGGCGCTGCAGACGCTGGATGCGAACGCAAGCAACGCAGCCGGCAGCCAGCGATCGAAGAGCGCGCGTCGCAGCGTCGCCACGCGCGGACGCAAAGTGAAAAACAGTGCCTCGGACATCGGTGACTCTCCCTTCGACCGGTTCATCCAGCACCAACGCGATTCGGACGCGAAAACGTGCCATCCTTCGCGCGCAGGGGAAGGCCGCTTGATCCGGAGTGATCCGGCGGGCGAGGATTCGGGCCTTCGGGGAGCCTTCGCATGGAATCCGTGGACATCACGGACATGCTCCGCGATGCGCGCGTCGGGACGCGCGCTGCGGTCGACGCGTTGATGCCAGTTCTCTACGAGGAACTGCGCCGGCTTGCGCAGGCGCGTCTCGCGGAGGCTCCGTCGCAGCGCTCGCTGAACACGACCGGGCTCGTTCACGAGCTCTATCTTCGTCTCATCGACCAGAACCGCGTCGACTGGCCGGACCGTTTGCATTTCTACGGCTACGCGGCCACGGCGATGCGACACATCCTGGTCGACCAGGCGCGGCGGCGCTCCACGGAAAAGCGCAATGCCGCCGCGACGACGGTGCTCGCCGCCGAGGACAGCCTGCCCAACGACGACGGCATCGACACGTCCGACTGGATCTATATCGACCAGGCGCTCGAGCGCCTGCGCGAATGCAGCGCGCGCCTGGCCCAGATCGTCGAGCTACGCGTTTTCGCTGGCCTCACCGCCGAAGAAGTCGCCGAGCTGCTCGGCCTCTCACTGCGCACGGTCAATCGCGACTGGCACAAAGCGAGGCTCGTGCTGCACCGATTCATGAAGCCTGAATGATCCGATGGACGCGACCGATCCGCGCAGTTGGAACGAGATCGAACGCCTGCTCGATGCCGCACTCGATCTGCCGGCTGCGGAACGCGAGGGCTGGGTGCGCGCGAATGCAAGCCACGCGGACATCGCCGCGTTCGTGCTCGACCTGCTCGCGCGCGATCAGCGTATAGGCGACTTCCTGGAAGGCCCAGCGGCGGTGATCGATGTCGTCGTCGAAGCGGATCGCGATGAAAACGATCACGACGCACCGCTCTTGCAGCCCGGTCGCGAGATCGGCGCGTGGCGCCTTGTGCGAGAGCTCGGTAGCGGCGGCATGGCCGTCGTATGGCTGGCAGAACGCATCGATGGCGCTCGCGACGAAGTAGTCGCGCTGAAGCTCGTCCGGCCCGGCCTGGACAGCACCCTTTTGCGCGAGCGTTTCGCACGGGAACGCCGCATCCTTGCGCTGCTGCAGCATCCGCGCATCGCGCGCCTCCTCGACGTCGGCATCGCCGACGGCCGCCAATTTCTCGCGCTCGAGTTCGTCGACGGCGAAGCGATCACTGAGTGGTGCGCGCGAAGGCGCGCCTCGACGCGCCTTCGCATCGAGCTCGCGTTGCAGGTCTGCGACGCGATCGCGTTTGCACACGCGCGACTGATCATCCATCGCGATCTCAAGCCGTCGAACATCCTCGTCGACGCCGGAGGCGACGTCCATCTGCTCGATTTCGGCATCGCCAAGATCTTGAGCGGCGACAGCTCGGAGCCGACCGCGCTGACCGCGATCGGCGGACGCGCGATGACGACGACGTATGCGTCGCCTGAGCAGATCGAGGGCCTGCCGCTGGGCGTCGCGACCGACGTTTATTCGCTCGCGGTGGTGCTGCACGAGCTCCTCACCGGACATTTGCCGTACCGCGCGTCGCGCACGAATCTCGCGGCGATCGAGGATGCGATCGTGCACGACGAGCCGCAGCCCGCGTCCGTCGTGCTCGACGCGGCGCATGCCGCGAGCCGCGGCGTCGCGCTGCGCCGCCTGCGTCAAGAGCTGCGTGGCGACCTCGATCGCATTCTGTCGAAAGCGCTCGAAAAGCAGCCGGCCCGCCGCTATCCGACCATCGACGCGTTCGCGGACGACTTGCGCCGACACCTGCATGGACTGCCGATTCGCGCGCAGCGCGACTCGCTTCGCTACCGCGCGGGCAAGTTCGTGCAACGACACGCGTTCGGGCTCGCGGTGACGGTCGCCTTGTCCGCGGCGGTCATCGCGGGTCTCGCCGGCACGCTGTGGCAAGCGCGCCGCGCGGCGCAGTCGGCGCATACGGCACGCGCGGAAGCAGCCGCCGCCAACGCCGTGCGCGATCTTTTGCTCGACATGTTCCGCACGGCGGACCCGGACGTCTCGCGCGGACGCGATCCGAGCGCGAGCGAGCTGCTTGACACCGCGATGCGCCGCCTGCAGGCCGGACTCGAGGATCAGCCGGCTCTGAAGGCGCGCCTGCTCGGTGTCGTCGCTGACCTCAATCGCAAGCTCGGCAACTATTCGCGCGCCGCCGAGCTCTTCGGCGAGGCGGCCGAGCTGCCCGCGATGGCGCAGAGCGCGAACGCGGAAGAGCGCCGTCGCTTGCGCACGGATCATGCGGCGTCGCTGATCCTCGCCGGCAATCTCGACGCGGCGGATGCGGCGCTCGTTCGCATCGAACGCGAGCTCGAAGCGGCGGAGCCTTCTCCGAGCCTCGCGCACGCGCGCACGCGCGTGAAGGTGGAGCGCGGCGAACTGCTGCGTAGGCAGGGACGCTTCGACGAGTCGCGCGCTCTGCTCGACGAGGCGCTCGCGCGCTACGCGACGGAGCCGAACGACGCCGACGATCGCGAAACCGTATTGCGCTACTCGGCCGATCTGGAGTTCAGCCGCGGACATCTCGTGGAGGCCGAGCGCGGCTTCGGCGAGCTTCTCGTGCGATTGCAAGGGCGCTATGGCGAAGAACACACGGAAGTCGCGCGTGCGTACAACGATCGCGCCGCCGCGCTCGCGCAGCTTGGCCGCGTCGACGAGGCCGAGCGTGATATGCGGCGCGCGCTCGAGCTGCGTCAGCATCTGCTCGGCCACCAGCATCCGGCCGTCGCCGACTCGCATTGGAACCTCGGTGCCGCGCTGCGTCGCTTGAACCGACTCGACGAAGCCGAAACGCACTATCGCGATGCGCTCGCGATCTTCCGCGACACGCTCGGCGACGACTCGGTCGAAGTCGCTCGCGTCTACAACGGGCTCGGGGCGCTCGCCGGCGCGCGCCGCGACCACGCGGCCTCCGAGCGTTTCCTGCGTGAAGCCTTGCAGCGCTACGAAAAGACGCTCGGCCCTACGCACCCCGATGTCGGAATGACGCTGAACAATCTCGCCGTCGCGCAGCGGCGACTCGGCAGGATCGACGAGTCCGCGACGAACGCACGACGCGCGCTTGCGATCCAGCAGGCGACATTGCCGGAAGGGCACTTTCTGATCGCGGTGACGCGCTTCACGCTCGGCTCGCTGGCACTGATGCAGGGAAATGCCACCGAGGCGGTGGAGTGGCTCCAGCCCGCGGCGCGCGCAATGGAGGCGGCGATGGGAGCGGCGCATCCCGATGTCGTGCGCGCGAAGCTGCAATGGGCGGTTGCGCTCGCGGAACGTGGGGACGGAGTCGGCGCCGGTGAAATCGCGGATGCGATCGCGATTCCGCCAGGAGACCGCCGTATCGAAGCGGATGCGAGCTACCTTCGCGGCCGCGTGAGGTTGAACGCCGGCCGGTTCGGCGAAGCTTGCGAGGATCTCGACCGCGGCTGGCAACTCCGCGGCGAGCTCGACGGCGCGGAAGATCCCTCGACGCTCGAATGCGAACTTTATCTCGGCGAATGCCTGCTATCGAACAAGGTCGAGGCCGGCAAACTGCATGTCGGGCACGCGGCGCGCGCGTTGCTGAAATCGCCGAATACCGCACCGGCGCTGCGGAGCGCCGCGACCTCTTTGCTGAGACAGGCGAACGCGCGGTAATTCCTCCCGCAGCTCTAGTCCTCCGTCGAAGGCTTTGACGGCGAGTAATCCGCACTGCGCAGGGCACACAACGGTCGCGAGCGGTCTGATTTCGGCCCGAGTGCCCTGTTGCCCCTTATTACTTAGTTCGATCACTGCGTTCGCTTCGCGACCCTTCGTCATTTAGGACTCTTACGGTTACCAACTTGGCACTGATCCCCTTGCCGAGGCCCGTACCGATCCCGCCGTTCGCGACCGAGCATTCCGCATGGATCGTTCCGCCATGTTGGGGCCATCGGGGCGCCGGCCCGATGTCGCGCACGGCGAACCCATTTCCTGCGAATGGAGGGCGTCAATCGAAGCCGTCGGCGAAGATCGAATCGGATTCGAAAAGATCGACCGCACCCACCGGAAGATCGGCATCGTCTGTTCGTGTCGGAACGCCGATGGCGATGCGCTGTGCGTCCATTGCGACGGACCAGCCCATCTGCTCGCCTTCGCCGAAGTTGTAGAAGCTGGTTTCCTGGGACCAGCCTGCGTCGCCGGACAGGCGCCGGAACAGGTGCGCCGCGCCGGCGTGATCGAACGTCGTGCCGAACAGGAACACGTCGCGGAAGCGCTCGCCGACGACGAGGTAATCGTCGGCGAATGCGAGCGCCGATCCGAAGTTCGCATCCTGTTGCGGCGCTGGCGAGCGCAGCGTCGCGTCGAGCACGACGTCGTCACCGTCGATGCGGAACACATGCACCGAGCCGCTGTCCGGATCGCCGCCCGGCGCGTCGTCCTCGATCGAGCCCACGGCGAACCGATCCGCCGTCGCCGCGACCGTGATGCCGAACAGCTCCGTCGCGTCTGGCGTGGGATCGTGGAGGACTGCACTGAACGGCTCATCGTCGAAGAGAAGTGGCATGACCAGCACGAGGCCGGCGTTGGAGTCGCCGAGATACGACGCGCCGGGCGCACCGATCAATGCGAGATTGCCGGCGATCGCGACGGAGTAGCCGAACGACGCCCCCACTTCGAAAGCCGTGGTCGAGTGATCGACGTTCCAGACCTCGCCGTCGCGCTGCCAGACCACGATCTCGCCGTGATTGCCATCGTAGCCAGGCTTGCCTGCGATCACGTGCGAGCCGTCGGTATCGACCGAAAACCCGAGCAGCGCGTGCGGCGACGATGCCGCGCCGAGCCTCGTCTCGACCCACGCTCCGTCGATGCGAGTGAAGACCCACACCGTGCCGGCTTGCGGCACAGGGTTGCCTTCGACCATTCGGTCGCGCCCCGGTTCGCCGACAACAAGAACGATGCCCTCCGGCGTCTGCGCGAGCGCGACGGAATTGCCGAACAGACTGCCTTGCTGCGCGGCGTCCGGAGAGACCAGCGCGGCATCGAGCTGCCATCCTGCGGCCGAATGCCGGTAGACATGGACGCGACCGGCGAGCGGCGTCGCGTCCGTCGGGCTTTGCGAGCCGACGGCAAGATAATCGCCGCTCATGTCGACTGCCGCGCCGAAGTACAACGACGGATTCGTCGGAGGCGTCTGCAACGTACCGGCATAGGGCCAGAAGTGGCCGGCCGAGCCCGCAGGCGCAGTATCGGATCGATCGATAGCGCTCGCCGTGCACGTCGACGCGAACAGCGCCGAAACCGCTGCCGCGCGCAAGCTGCCGAAATAGGTCATCGCGTCGCTCCTTGTCGCTCGTTGCAAGCCATGAGGGCTGCTTCCTGAGGGCAAACGCAACGCGATCGGAAAAAGTGCCATTGTCCGGTGCGCGGGCTCCGTACGCTCGGAATAAGGACTCTGGCGCGGAGGGGGCCTCGGCGCCGCGCACGAATGCGGCGGGGCGAGCATTTCGGCTTGCGATCGGCAAGCGCGAGCGCAACGGAGCGACGATGGGCCTTGAACATCCCGGCCGCCCGAATGTTGGGTCTGGCTCTCGGTGCCGCCGCATGATCTTGGCCTGTCGCATCGCTGGTACGACAAACCTACCCGACCAGTCACCGCACGCTTCTTCGACTCCCAGGATGTCAGTCGGTTCCGATCCGGTCTGCAATAAAAACGAGCGCTGCCGGCGAGGCGATCGTGTTGATGCAAGCTACTGAAGCTGTCCCTGGTCGCTTCCCTGTCGCGACCGAGACCCATCGATTGAGAGCCGCGCACCGCAATCTATGAACTTGGCGCGACAGAGTCCTCCGAAGCGATTTCCGTGGTTTCAGCGGATTCGACGACGCGGTCACCTCGCACGCGTACCGTAACCCATCCGGGCCCGTGAACCTGACGAAGTTCGAGACGTGACCGGCGTGAGCTCCGCAACGTGCGCGAGATCGGCCACGGCCCGCGCGACGACCGCGTCATTCGGCGGGTCCGTCGCGCGCGCGGACGTCAACGCGGCGTCGAACGCATTCTTCGCTTCGGCATCACGGCCAAGCTCGTGCAGATTCTCGCCGAGCACCAGTCGCGCGAGCGTCGTTCTCGCGTAGTTGGCCGGCATCAGGCTCGCATACATGGTCACGGCGTCTCGTGCGCGATCGGCCGCGGCTGCGTGCTCGCCGCGCGCGGCGAAGAGCTCCGCCTGGACGAGCAACGCGAACGCGATGTCGACGTGCGCGTCGCCGTGGCGCTTGCGGCTGCCGGCGATCGACTGGTCGATCAGCGCGCCGGCTTCCTGCCAATGATCGAGCGGGATCAGAATCCGCGCGAGCCAGGCCTTATCGTAGGCGCCGCCATTGTCGACGTAATCGCGGCCCAACAGGCCCAGCTTCTCGGCGATCGCGGCGCGCAAGCCAGCTTCGGCTTCGGCATGCCGCCCCTGCTCGAAACGGAGTTTGGCGAGATTGGCGCGACTGTTGGCGCCGCCGATGTCGCCGCCGGGAAACACATCGTGATCGATGGCGAGCGCCTTTTCATAGAACGCGGCGGCTTCGTCGAGTTTGCCTTCGAGCGCCAGCGCGTTGGCAAGATCGTTGAGATGCCAGGCGACGTGCGGATGCGGCTTCGCGTACGCGTTCGCGTCGATCGCTACCGCACCGCGCATCAGACGCTCGGCGGCCGCGTAACGGCCGAGCACGAGCTCAGCCGAGGTGAGCAGCGTCATCGCGTCGGCGACGTCGACGTGCTCTGCGCCCAGCAAGCGTCGCTTGCGCTCGAGACCTTCGCTGAGCAGAGGAACGGCATCCTCGGCATGCCCGGCGTCCATCAGAATCCAGCCGAAATTGGTGATCGCTTCGGTCAGCGCGGCGGAATCGGCCGGAAGCGCGCGTCGCGCCATCGTAAGCGCTTGCCTGCCGAGCGACACCGCGCGCTTGGAATCGCCGATGCGTTCGTAGAGACCGGCGAGCCACGCCGACGCTTCGACTTCTTCCTTCGAATCGCGCGGACCGCTCGCACGGAAATCATCCAATGCCGACTGCAGGCGCGCGACGGCATCGCGCACTCGGCCGGTCTCGTCCGCCTGTTCGGCGAGGAGATATTCGACGTGCAACGTGCGCACGTCGCTGGCGCCGAGCTCGCGTTTGGCCAAGGTCGCCGCGTCTTCCAACGGCTCGCGCGCATGATCGGCGTGGCCGCTCCGGCGTTCGAGATCGCCGACAAGCGCGAGGATCTCGACGCGCAACGCCGGCATCGCGGCGAAATCGCGATCGGCGCGCTCGCGTCCGCGCGCGAGGATCTCTTCAGCGCTTCCGGCGGTCGCCGTTCCCGGCGCCGCGTTGTCGAACAAGCCTTCGAGGAACGACTTCACGGCGTCCGCGCGCGCCGTCTCGTCTTTCGCAAGATGCGCCTGCAGCTCGGCACGCAGGGCTTCGCGACGCGCGATCGCCGCTTGATGCGCGCTGAAAAACGTCGCGCCGGCGAGGAGCGACACGGCGGCCACGGCCGTGCTCACGCCGACGCGATGGCGGCGCACGAACATCGCGACGCGATAGACCAGCGTGTCGCTGCGCGACAGCAGCGCAAGTCCTTCGAGATGACGATCGATGTCCTCGCGCAGCGCGGCGACGGTCGCGTAGCGGCGGACCGGATCGTGCTGGGTCGCCTTGCGCACGATCGCGCGAAGATCGCCGTCGAGGCGCCGCCTCAGCGCCGCGGCCGACAGTCCCCGCGCCCACGCAGTCGCCTCGTCGAGCGCATCGAGCACGATGTCGCACGGACCGTCGCCGGCGCGCTCGGGCCGCCGCCCGCTGACGATCTCCGCTAGCAACACGCCGAGTGCATGGACGTCGATCGCGGTCGTCGTGGCGGCGCCAGCCAATTGCTCGGGCGCCGCGTAGATTCGCGTCAACCGCTGGGCCTCTGTGCGCGTCGCGTCGTCGTCGGTCAGAAGCTTGGCGATGCCGAAATCGAGTAGTTTCACGCAGCCGTCCGAGCGGACCAGTACATTGGTCGGTTTCAGGTCGCGATGGACGATCAGATTGCGGTGCGCATGCTCGACGGCCGCGCAGACATCGGCGAAAACGGCGAGCCGCGCGCGGATGTCGAGCCGCCGTCGGTCGCAGAAACGAGTGATGCGATCGCCGTCGACGAGCTCGAGCGCAAGAAACGGCGCCCCGGCCGCCGTGAAGCCCGCATCGAGCAGCTGCGCGATGTGCGGATGCTGCAGGCGCGCAAGGATGCGTTGCTCACGCAGGAAGCGGCGGCGTTCGTCCGGATCGTGCACGTTGATGCGCAGCAGCTTGAGCGCGACGGTCTGCGGGCCGCCCGGCAAGAGACGCACGGCCTTGAACACGCTTGCCATGCCGCCGGCGCCGACAAACCCGACCGCGCGATAGCCCGGGACGCGCGGCAGCGCCGTTACGGCGGGCGCTTCGTCGACTTCGACCGGCAGCCATTGCACGACGCCGCGCTCGAGCGATTCGAGGCTCTGTGCATTCTCGAGCGCGCTCAAGACCAGCGCGCGCAGCGCGGCGTCACTGCAATGCCGATCGAGCCACGCCGCGCGCTCGCCGGCGGGAATATCGAAGAGCCTGTCGAGCAGCGGCTCGATCTCGTGCCAGCGGTCGGCGAAACCGGCGATCATGAGGGTCCTCGCGTCGTCATGATGTCCGATAGCGTAGCGAAGCGGCTCGTGCCGACATCGTCAATGCGCTTCGCGCAAGAGGCAACCGCCGAGGAACGTTCGCGCCTTGAGCCAGTCGCGCTCGATCGTGCGCTCGGTGACGCCGAAGAGCTCTGCGATCTCCCGATGGCCGAGCTCGGCGAACAGCCGGAGCTCGACGACGCGAGCGAGCCGCGGATCGGCCGCCGCGAGACGGCGCAACGCTTCGTCCAGCGCGAGCACGTCGACGATGGCATCGGTCCGCGCACCGTCCGTCGGTATGCGCTCAGGCGCCTGCCGCTTCATCGCCTTGTGCCGGCGCGCGTGATCGACGAGCAGGTGCCGCATGACCTGGCTCACGTAGGCGTAGAAGTGCGCGCTGTCTTCGAACTTCGCGTCGGCCTGCTTCGACAGCACGAGATACGTTTCGTGGACCAGAGCCGTCGTTTCCAGCGTGTGCGCGGATTCGCGCGCGCGCTGGCGGCGCGCCAGCTGGCGGAGCGAGCCGTAGATCTTTGGGATCAACGCGTCGACGGCGCGCGCATCGCCGTGCGAGGCGCGCTTGAGGAATTCGGTGAGGTCGAGCGCGACGCTCATTCGATTGATCGTGCGGGCGAATGTCGGATCAGGGACGCCGCCGCGCGCGGAATCGTCGCACGGCATGCGCCGTGCGGTCGCAAGGGCTTCGCGCCGGAACGAAGCCCTTGCGCCTCGCAAGCCTCCGCTAGTGCTGGGGCGTCGCGACGAACCCGTGACGCTTGCCGGCCGTGTCGAAGTATTCGCCGGCGATCACGCCGAGGTTGTTGATCGTCGTCGCGAACGTCGCCACCGATCCCGGAACGTCGACGTTGCGATATTGCCCGCGCGTCTGGACGTATCCGTGAAAGAGACCCGACGCGTCGGCGTAATATCCGACGACCTGGCCCACGTCGTTGATCGCGAACGCGACGGTGCCGCCGGGCCCTGCGTCGGGTTCATCGAGCGAGAACACCAATCCGTTGGCGCTGCGATAGAAGCCGTGCACGGACTCGGGCGTGATGTCCCAGTAGCCGACGATCTCTCCCGTGGCGTTGATGCCGAGCGGATACGTGTCGCGCGCGCCCGCCACGTCGATCGGCGTATCGCGCCCGTTGCTACGCACGACGCCGTGGTAGATGCCGTCGGAATCCCAGTACACGCCAGCGATCGTGCCGAGCAGATTGATACCGTCTACGTTCGAGTTGAGGTGGCCGGTAAAGTCGACGGTCTGCGCACGGCCCCATTGGAGGACGAAGCCGTGCTGCACGTCGAGATCGTCGGCATAGGCGCCGAACAGCGTGCCGAGATCGGTGGGCCCGCCCGCGGCGCTGAAGTTGTCGCCGAAGAGATCGCCGGGATTGACCGCGTCGAACCGGCCGTTGCGATAGACCATCGCGTGCGCCGGCTGGCCGCTCGCGGTGTACTGGCCGGCAAGATCGCCGAAATCATTGATGCCCCAGATGATCGTGGCTGTCGCGCCGGGATAGTCGAGCGTCCGGTAGTTGTAGCCGGCCGGCATGCTGGCTTGGGAGACCGGAGCCGCCGCCGCGAATCCGCAGAACAGCAGCGCGGCGAACGCGGACGCCCGTTGAGAAATGCGACGCGGGAAATAACGGTGTGACATGGCTTTTGTCCTCGGCTGAAGGGAAGATCGATGGCTGCGCCCCTGGCGCGATTCGCCACCCTTCCTCTTCAGCGCAAAAGAGGAGCTAAGGCCGACATCCGATCCGGCGGAGTCCGGAGGCCGATCTACGTCCGCTCGGGAGCCGAGCCGAGAACAGAATATGATCTCCTTCCGAGGTAATACCCACGTCACATTGAAGGGGTTCGCGACAAGTGTCGAGTCTTCGTCGCGATCTCTGAGACGCCGCCCCTCTATCCCACAGTCATGACCTATTGCCCGTCGAACCCGTCCGCGAAGATGTAGTCAACATTGGCGATCTGGTACGTCTGATCGATGCGGTGGGTTTCCGTCGTCACCACTGTTCGAGACGTGTCGACCGTGTAGTAAATCAAGGTATCGAGATCGACCGCTCCTGTTTCGAGATTGGTGGTTGCGATCGCGGAGGGACATTGCGTGGCGTCGTTGATGCACTCGCCGAGAGAGGACACCGTGCCGAGATCGTCAATCGCGGCGATTCCCGGGCCAATTTCGTTGCGTACGTTCTCCGAAAGCGACGCTGCTACGACGTCGTCGAACGTCGTTGACGTTGAAATGAACGCCGCGATCCACAAGTCGGGCACTGCATCATCGTTGCGGATGTACCTCGCAAGCGCGCCTGTCTCGAATGGCACGTCTTCCGCGACGATCGTGCACCCGAACAACTTGGCGAGGAACAACTGCGTGTCGATCAGCGCACGCTGGGAATCTCTCGGGAAGAGAGTAGCTGCTCGTATCCCACCAAACGCAGATCTTTGCGTTTCCTCCAGCAATACGCGGACAAATCGATCGCGCGCTACATCGTGTGGCTGAGTGAGTTCGTTGTTGCATTTCGGGCAAAGACTCTTTTCGAACTTGAGATTCGAGTTCTTCTTGCTGAAGATCTTCCGAGGTGGATCGCCTTCAGCGCGTACAAACGCTGGACGTTCGATCGATAGTTCCGGGTACAGCAGCGACACGTCGGACGCCTTGATGATGTGCTCGCCGGTTGTGGCCTCATCGTGATTGCAGACCCAGCAAATCATCGAGCTAGATAAACGATGATCTCTCGTCGCGCACCGGCCGGATCCTCACAATCGATACGGTGGGTTCGGAATCGAATGATCCGTTTGGGAGTACGCGCTCCTTCTCATCGACGATTGCGTTGGAAATCGCTTGGGTGGCTTGTCCGACGACGCCGAAGCGAATCTCTTGCCCGCAGTCGCACCGTAGGACGTGCTTTTCGTTAAGCAGATCGCGTGTTCTCTGGACGCGCTTTAGTCGGCAGTTGGCGTGTCGATACTCATAGGCGGTCAAGTCCAGAGGCATATCGCCGTTTCCGATGACATCGATGATTGCGATGCTTTGTCGTGAGATTTGCCCGCGAGTCTTGACTGCTTCTTCCCTAGCTTCTTCACGCGAGAATCCAGCGCCCTCGAGCTCCCGCTCTATCGCCGCCGGGCTACATGACCAGTGGATGTCCTCTCCTGCCTTAACCACATCGCCCGAGATGGACGGTTGAGTGACCTTTTGGGTGGTCGATATCGAGATTTCGCCGCTTTCGGGATCGAATTCGAGTACGAGTTCCCGGCCGTCATTTGTCCCGCCACTTCGAATACGGATCATATGCATGTCCTTCTGCTGGTCTCAGCTTTAACCATAACGTCACCAGGAGTGAACATCATGGGTAACGAGATTCTACAACTGCCGATCGCATTGCCAGAGACGGCGATCTTTTACAGTTACGACGAAGCGTTTAAGGAACTCCGCAAAGAACGCGCAGGGAAATCCTAGGGCGAGTTCGTCGACATGTACGGCCGCTACGCCCTCTACGGTCCGATCTCCCGGAATCCGACTGCGAGCCTTGCTGACGCCTACGCCATTTTGGACGATCGCTGTGTGACCCACCGACAGCCGGCGCGCGGGCGGACTTCGCCATTGCCGGCGCGGAGCCGTTCGCGAGGCCCTAGCCACTGAGTAGGACAATGAGTCCGATTCTTTGGGGCGGTATCGCTGCCTCGATCGCGACAATCACTAGGGCGAGCACGTCATGGGCTGCGTAAAAGTAAGACATTGAGCGGTTGACGATCTTTCCGTCATGCCCAGCGGCCGAATCGAAAGCTTCTGCGCTCGTGCTGATCGATGGGGGCGATGCGACCGACGCGTCCATTCCCGTCCCGAGTACCACTTTACGCTGAGAAATCCTTGCGACCCCTCAAGCCCCTCACAATGTCTGAGCTCCGACAGCGTGTCTTCAACGGTCTTACTGTGCGACCTCCTTACCATGCCTTGCTCAGGCCTACTTTCCGTTGATTTCTCGCAGGAGTTCTCGCGTTGGATAGCCTGTAACGTACTCGCCATTTCGCTTCTGAAAAGAGCGAATCGCATAGTCAGTCCTGTCGCCAAATATGTCATCGACGCTACCATCGTAATCACCGGTAGTTCGTAGACCCTCTTGTATTGACCGCACCAGGGTGGGCGCAAAGTTCACTCTGGCGCATCCGATCACTCCTCCGTTCAAATCGACCGTCGACTCCGGCCGCGGAGCGCAAAAACCATTTAGCACCCCCGAAATTGTAAACGTCCGTTCATCGACAACAGGCGTGCCTGCGTGCTCCCTCGTAATACCCTTTATCGTATAGGTATATCGAAACGAAGCGCTCGGAGAAAACATCGCTTGCGGCAGCAAGAGTTGCCGAGCTTGTATCGGCGTTAGACTTATCGTGAATGAACTAGGACCGGTCAATAGCGTCGCTTGATCTAATGGTAGAAGTTCACGCTCAGACGTTTGGATCGTTGTAATCGAAAGATCCGTTCTTAGCGGGACTGGATACGAGAACAGGGCCCCCGGAGCGCGCTTCGCAATTTCACCAACCGCCTTGGCCGTTTCAGCGTTCGCAAGCCTTGGCGCAACAGTAAAAGTCAGTGAACTGGTCGATCCTTTGCTGGGGTGACGCGACGTAACCTGCATCCCGATTTGCGAGCCTTGATCCGGCGCAAAGATGAAATCCACGGCGTTCGGCAAAATGCAGAACTCTTTCGATTCACGAGTTCCGCTCTGCCGACCGACCGCAATCGACCCGAAGCAGACATCACGAGCCACGACAAGCACTTCGAATAGGACGAGAAAAAGTGCGTATCTCGATGGCCTGCTACCACTGCCGGCTGCGGCAATGCAGCGCGACATGGATTTCTCCGATCCGTGATATTGACTCCAGCCTTCAGTGTTGTTGCGTCACGGTCAGCGCCTAACAAACCGATAGGCGAAGCGATCGGTCATGCCCTTGATCGAAGCGTCAAATACCTTGGCGGAGTGCGTATCATCCTTGTTAGCTAGCGCTGAGCTCTCCGCGTCCAGCTCAAATCCTGCCGCTTCCACCTCGTCGCGAACAACTGCAGGGTCGATCCGATGCAGCGACTCGGCACGACTTGCGCCCGTCCCGCTGGCAGCAACGTGGTCAACGATGACGTAGAACCCACCCGGCTTGAGCTGCTCATAAACGGCTCGATTGAAGCCAGCCGGCGTTGCGCCCCTAGTTTGAATGAGGGCCGTATGGAGATCGTGGTAGAACAGATGCATCCAGACGAAATCGAAAGATTGCGAGCTTCCCGGCATCGCCACGAGGTCCGCCGAGGCGACCTCCACATTTTCTCGCCCCGGTTCCTTTGCCAGCGCCCGCATCTGGCCGACCGGATCGCTCTTGAAATGGGCGAGCTCGGCCGGCACGAAACTGTAGACACGTCCCTCGGGTCCGACGATGTCGGAAAACAGGCGGGTCCAATCGCCACTGCCTGGCCACACGTCCATCACCGTCGAACCGGCATGAACTCGTGCGAATTGACGTAACTCAACAAGCTTGGAAGAGTCGTACATAGGGGCTCCAATATCAGATAGCCGAGAAGCCGCCGTCGACAGACAACTCCACCCCATTCACGAAGCTCGAATCGTCTGACGCAAGAAACAGTGCTGCTGCGGCGATTTCCTCGGGCCGACCCATCTTTCCGCGCGGAATCAGGGATTCGAACATCTGCTTCGCTTCTGCGGTAAGAACCTGATCCTGCATCGGTGTAGCGATCGGGCCAGGATGCAGCACGTTCACGCGGATATTCCTGCCCTTGAGTTCGTTGAGCCAGCCGCGTGCGAATGCGTGTAACGTCGCCTTGCTCGCCGCATACACGCTGTAACCCGGAAAACCTTTGATCGAAGCAACCGACCCGGTCATGAAGATCGAGCCGCCGTCGTTGAACAATGGCAACGCTTTCTGGACGGTAAACAGCGTGCCGCGCGCATTGAGGTTGAATGTGGCATCAAAGTGCTGCTCGGTAATCTCGCCGAGCGGGACGGCTTCGCCCGTGCCTGCGCTCGCGTACAAGATATCGATCTTGCCCTTTACCTGCTTGACCGTATCGAACAGGCGGTCGAGGTCGTCGAGACTGGCCGCGTCGCCGCGCACGCCGGTCACGTTCCGCCCGATCAGCTTGACGGCCTCATCGAGCGCCTCCTGTCTCCGGCCCGTGATGAAAACGTAGGCGCCCTCTTCAACGAATCGCTTCGCGCTCGCCAGCGCCATACCGCTCGATCCACCCGTGATGACTGCAACTTTACCTGCAAGCTTTCCCATGACTTTTCCTTTGGTCGTTCGGGGACGCCCCCGAGACCTCAACATTGGTCCGCCGGGATAAGGTGTAAGTGCGCAAGTGCGCACATCGGTGGTGCAAAATCGATCCGGATGGAGTATCGCCGCGATAACATGCTTAGAAAACGAGGCTTCAAAGTCGCACCGGGCGGTGCCGGATTGCACCATGATCGACTGGGATGACATTCGCTACTTTCTTGCCGTCGCGCGCGGGGGCTCGGTTCGGGCTGCCGCCGAGGGCCTCGGGGTTTATCACTCGACCGTGCTGCGACGCATCGCTGAACTCGAGAAACGCCTCGGGGCGCAGATGTTCGAAAAGCGGCCTTCGGGCTACCGCCTGACGGCTGCGGGCGAGGAGGTTCTCGAGCTCGCGCACCAGATGGAAGCGTCGTCTCACCAGCTCGAGACGCGCGTCTTCGGACGCGACCAGAGCGTGCGCGGACTTCTGCGCGTGACGTTGGCACCGCCGCTCGCGACACACTTGCTCATGTCGGACCTCGCCGATTTCGCCCGTCTGCATCCGGATATCGAGATGGAGATTCTTTCGTCCGGAGAGCTCGCAAATCTGACCAATCGAGAGGCCGACGTGGCGATTCGCGTCGTCTACGACCGCAAAACCTTGCCGCTCAATCTTAGTGGCCGAAAGGGACCGGAGGTGTTCGGCGGCGTCTACATGGCACGCGACCGCCTAGCCGCATGGCGTGCGGGCGCGCATGATCCCATCCGGTGGATCGTCATAAGCATGCATGGAATTCCGAAGTGGGCCAGTGAGGGTGATGTTCGTACCACCGGCGTTCCTTTCAGGATCACGGACGCCGAGGCGCAGCTCGTTGCGGTACGGCAAGGGCTGGGGATCACGACACTGCCATGCTTCGTCGGCGATGCCGACCCCACGTTGGCAAGGGTGCCAGGCACTGACCTGCACTTGTACGGAACGCTCTGGCTTCTCACACAGGGGGAGACACGCAAGACCAAACGCGTGCGGCTCTTCACCGAGTTCGTATCCCGCAGGCTCACCGCGTACGCTCCGCTTCTCACGGGGCTGTCCATATCGCGCGACTGACGCGGGCAGACCGCCGAAGATGCGTCATCCGGTTGGAACCGTCCGGCTTCCGGCCTATCGGCGGCCGCAATTAGCGAGAGCAGCTTAGGAGAGGCGCTCATTGACGTGGAAGTGGCGAATTGGATCGCCTCGAAGCACGCACCTGAGCGATCAGTGAAATTTCTCGCCGCGCGAGCATGTCGATAATCTGCTTTATGCCCTGATCACGTGACCGCACCGCCGCAACCAAGAATTACCTTAGATATTGGGCTGTTACATCTCGAATTCGGACGTCGTTGGACTCTGTTGGACGTCCGAATGGTGGGCCCACCAGGATTCGAACCTGGAACCAAGGGATTCGCGAACCCCGATCGTTTCCGACCGGCGCGGACTATCTCTTCACCCGCAGCGGAATGTCGATTCGCTGGTGGGGTGCGGGACGCTCTAGCCTGTGATCAAGGGCGCTCAAGCCCTCAGGTAGTCTCTGCACCTTCCGACGGTGTACCGCCGGCTTGGCTCAGGATTGCCTCCGGCCGGACCGCTGAGGTTTCCCTGAATTCGTCCCGATCCCGTCCGCTTCTTTCGAGGCGGCGGCACCTTCTTGATGAGTCCCCTGCTCTAACCGTTGAGCTATAGGCCCCCGCTCCAATTAAATCACGTGGTCGCGCACAGCGCGACGATCACTCCCCCTCTCCCGCTTGCGGGAGAGGGCACGGGGTGAGGGAAATCTTGCGACAGCCCCTCATCCGCCCTTCGGGCACCTTTCTCCCGCGCAAGCGGGAGAAGGGAACGCTGCTGACACCATGTCGTCAGCATCACAGGTTTACGCTGCGCTCCCGTTCGACAACCAGGAGCGTCGCCATGAACACCCAAGCCGTTGCCAAGCGTCTCGCCGAGCTGTGCCGTGAAGGCAAGTACGAAGAAGCGCAGAAGGAGCTTTACTCCGACGATGCGGTCAGCATCGAAATGGAAGGCCTACCGCCGGGCGCGCTCGGCAACGTGAAAGGCCTGCCGGCGATTTTCGAGAAGGGACGCCAGTTCAACGCGGGCATCGAGGAAGTGCACGGCGGCAGCGTCGGCGAGCCGATCGTCGCGGGCAACTGGTTCAGCCTGGTGATGACGATGGACGCGACGTTCAAGGGCCGCGGCCGCGTGAACATGCAGGAGATCTGCGTGTATCAGGTGCGCGACGGGAAGATTGTGCGCGAGCAGTTTTTCTATGACGTGGGGTGAGAGACGAGCGCAGGACGAGGGAACAAGGTCGCGCTTCGATTGCCCTCACCCTGCCCTCTCCCGCAAGCGGGAGAGGGGAAAAGAAAATGCCCGCGCGAAGCGGGCATTTTTCTTCAGCGCATGAAGTACGAAATTACTCGAGATCGAGGAACGAGCGCAGCTGCTCCGACCGGCTCGGATGACGCAGCTTGCGCAGCGCTTTCGCTTCGATCTGGCGGATGCGCTCGCGCGTGACGTCGAACTGCTTGCCGACTTCCTCGAGCGTGTGATCGGTGTTCATGTCGATGCCGAAGCGCATGCGCAGCACTTTCGCTTCGCGCGGCGTGAGGCCGGCGAGCACGTCGCGCACGGTTTCCATCAGGCCGATGTTCGTCGAGGACTCGACCGGCGAGACGATCGCGGCGTCTTCGATGAAATCGCCGAGGTGCGAATCCTCGTCGTCGCCGATCGGCGTCTCCATCGAGATCGGTTCCTTGGCGATCTTGAGCACCTTGCGGATCTTGTCCTCGGGCATCTCCATCTTGACGGCGAGCTCGTCCGGCGTCGGCTCGCGGCCCATCTCCTGCAGCATCTGGCGCGAGATGCGGTTCAACTTGTTGATCGTCTCGATCATGTGCACGGGAATGCGGATCGTGCGCGCCTGGTCGGCGATCGAGCGCGTGATGGCCTGGCGGATCCACCACGTCGCGTAGGTCGAGAACTTGTAGCCGCGGCGGTATTCGAACTTGTCGACCGCCTTCATGAGGCCGATGTTGCCTTCCTGGATCAGATCGAGGAACTGCAGGCCGCGGTTCGTGTATTTCTTGGCGATCGAGATCACGAGACGAAGGTTCGCCTCGACCATCTCCTTCTTCGCGCGGCGAGCTTTCGCTTCGCCGATCGACATCGCGCGGTTGATCTCCTTGATGTCGGCGACCGCGAGGAACAGCGCCTTCTCGATCGAGATCAGGCGTTCCTGCTCGCCGATGATGCCGTCGCGGTGCGCCTTGATGCTCGGCGACCACTTCTGACGCTTGCGTCCGAGCTCGTCGGCCCAGCCGGTGTTGGTTTCGTTGGCCGGAAAGAGCTTCAGGAAATCCTTGCGCGGCATGCGGCCGTGCTTGATGCACACGTCCATGATCATCCGCTCGTGATGGCGGATGTTGTTGACCACCTCGCGCAGCTTGCGCACGAAGCCGTCGATCATGATCGCGGGCAGCTTGAGCTTTAAGAACGCTTCGGCCATCTGGTCGCGCAGCTTCTGCGCTTTCTTGTCGGTCAGGCCGTGCTTTTCCGCCGCCTTCTGGAACTTCGCGTAGAGACCGCGCAGCTCTTCCATGCGGCGCGCGACTTCCTCGGGATCGGGTCCCGTCTCGCCGGGACCGGCTTCCTCGCCGTCGCCCTCGGCTTTCTCTTCGGCTTCCTCGTCCTCTTCCTCGGCGCCGGCTTCGGCCATGGGCTCGGGAATCGCGACTTCGGGCTGCTCGACGTCGGCAAAGCCGGCGAGCACTTCGGAGAGGCGCTTCTTGCCTTCCTTGTGCTGGTCGTATTCCTCGATCAAGAGCTGGATCGACCACGGGAAGCTCGCCAGCGCGGACTGCACTTGGTTGAGGCCTTCCTCGATGCGCTTGGCGATCGCGATCTCGCCCTCGCGCGTCAAGAGCTCGACCGTGCCCATCTCGCGCATGTACATGCGCACGGGATCGGTCGTACGACCGACTTCG